>ERZ824600.5684-NODE-5684-length-10019-cov-7.832397_pt1 | contig 10019 bp, 6 predicted proteins | sample MGYA00519933_ERZ824600 | MGnify/ENA primary metagenome ERZ824600 (study PRJEB31778, sample SAMEA3449178) | human gut metagenome | biome: human gut; feature: human-associated habitat; material: faeces | place: United Kingdom | collected 2010/2012 ... | reverse complement strand
GGCTTTTTTATCCGAAAGTTAAAAACACCCGCACACCTCAAAAGATGTGCGGGTCTGGAATCGGTCACTTTCGGGTATATAACGAATCCGAATCGGTCAATGCAAACACATCGCTATCATGTTATTCCACTTCATCCATGTTGATCTCATACCCCGACGATACAAAAGTCCAGTCTTGAGGGCGATCGCCGTTCTCACAGGTAACGGTCAGACCGTAAAGCCCGCTTGCCGTAGCGTTGAATCCGTTAAGCGGATTAACGTTGCTGCTGCGACGCAGGTTGAAGAACATGAATGCGCCGTAGCCCTGGGCTTTGGCACGCTTGGCCAGCGAATTCAGCGTCGCTGCGTTGGGAGCAGAGCCGAGATTCGTCGATACCGGCGACCAGCGGGTTTTGTCCACCAGACCGGATGTCATGAAGCTCGAACCGAAATAGCCATGATACGCATAGTCGATGCAGGCTTTAGCCTCGCTGTTCAGCGTGTTGGTATACCCCCAGTCGAAAACGGTGATGAGTTTGTCGGCCGGCATCAGCGCGTGGAGTTTGGTGATGATTTCGCTGTACGAAGTAGAATTGGTAGACGAATAATTAGCATACTCATCATCGAATCCGATTCCGTCCAGACCGTATTTTTCCACAGCATGGGCCAGGATCTTGGCGAACTGTGTGGTCTGGGTATCGTTCATGTTGGCGACACCGATGCCCTGCCAGTCGCCCAGCACGGTCAGCAGCACCTTGATGCCCTTGTCCTGCAACGGTTTCACGTAAGTCTGATAACCGCCGTTTTCGAGCAGGTTGGTCATCTTGTCGTTCAGATAGAGGGTCGGACGCACTACTCCGTTGACCGTCTCCTTGTTGAGATTGGCGGCGAAGAACTCCACGATATCGGCATAGGCCGAACCGTCGGAGAGCAGGTAGTCGCCGGCATTAAGCGGGTTGGTGTCGTTGGTCTCGACATAGATGGCCACCACGGGCGTATCGCCGTAAGCACGGGTTTGGGGAACTGTGCCCTGATCCATCGTCGGCTCCTCGGCCTGCTGGCACGAGAACATCATCGTAGTACCCAAGAAAAGGGCTGCAAAAATTTCAAAATAACGTTTCATAGTCGTTTTTAGTTTTAAAGGATCAATAACTGGTTAATCGGTTTGTTTTGGGTTTTGGTTTTTGTTTTTTCTGTCATTCAATGAGTTTTAAGGGTTAAAGAATATGTCGTTTAGACCGAAATAGGCATGCCTGTAAGTTTACCAGTCTTTTAACCATTTGTTATATCCTGTACCACCATTCGGGAGTTTGCCCAAAAGAGATGTATCGAATGAATATTCATTATCGCTCATAATGGAGGGGCCCCAAGGTGTATCCTCGATCATCCAAGCGCCATCGTCGGCAAAATACGTATATCCAACCTGAATGCTGCTAGCCCAAGTGCTTTCGAAATTATCCTGAAGAAGCGTCCGCAGACTTTCAAAAACCAGAATATTGCTCTGCTTGTTTCCTGCCTGACGCCAGAAGAAAATATCGGTGAAATAGTCATTTATAGTGTTCGGGCCCTGCGGATACCACGGAATATTGATACATCCGTATTTCGCAGGATCGAGGCCGGCAATAGGCTTGCGGGGATGATCCGTCGAGACATATTGCTGCCCCTGATGCCAGGGATCGACAATCTGAACATTTTTCTCATTGTCCAGATACCCAGACCATGCGTAATCGAGGTATTGCCCGACTTCGATGCCTCCGGTCGCCCCGGTATCCCAGAAATACTCGGTGGGGGCTTCGTAATCGGTCAGCGTCACCAGTTTGTCATTGCCGAGCGCTTCCCGCATCGCTTTGATGAGTTTCGGATAGGAGGTCGTGTTCATGGCGGGCATTCCCTCCTTGCCGTAGGCGGCATTGCGATCCCAGAAATTCACACCGTCGAGTGCGTATTCCGTGATAACGGTCTTCACCTGGGCTACGAAATCGACAATCTGGGCGTCGGTCAGATTGCAGAATCCGAGCCCTGTTCCGCCACCTTCCAGACAAATGCAGACCTTACGGCCTTTATCCTGCAAGGGCCTGATATATTTGTCGATATGGTCGAGGACATAGCGCATGTCGTTTCCGAGATTCAACAGGGCGCGTCCCGTCTCCGCATCGTAATCCAATACCACCTTGTTCAAATTGACAATGTTACCGATCGTCCGCAAGCCGTCTTCCCGCTCGCTCCACGCATTTTCCCACGTATTGGCATCGAGCTTGGACATGAGGTATTCATCCACCAACAACGGCTGGTATTTTTCCGTGTCGAGATAGAATACGGCAAATACCTGGTCGGCATTGAGCTTGTACTCCCCGAGTTGTCGTGCGCGAATTGAAATGAGATAATTGATTGTCTGATGCTCCTCGGTTCCGGCCTCTTCAGCCACCGTCAGCGGCAGATAATATTCGCCCGGAGCCAGATTCTCGGCCATGAAGCGGATGCGTTTAAGTGCAGAACGCTGATTTTCTGCCGAGAGCGAAAGCGTTTTGCCGTCAGGAAAATCATAATTGCCTTCGGGCAGCAACGTTCGCTGCTCGTCGTTCGCCTCGTTCCACCCATCGAGCAACGAACCGTCGATCCATGCGTCGAGGGATAATTCCGAAGCCGGCGCTTTTGAAAACTGGTAATAGAAGTTGGAAGTTACGAACCCGGATCCTTCCGTCATCCGAATACGAACCTTGTCGTCGGACATACTGCTGCTACGCAACCTTCCATAGATATTCTCCAACGGTTCCTTGTCGGGAAGTTTCCCGCCCTGCTGCTCTACGGTGTCGGCGTCGCAGGCCATAAGGCCTGCGAGTGCCGCCGTACAGAGAAGCGTCGCAATTCCCGTTTGCAAACTAAAAATCGTCTTCATAATCACTCGTTGTTTTCGTTAAGTTTCGGAATCTCGATGCCCTGCGGCCAGATAATATCATACTTAGCCACTCCGTCATTGCGGTACATCGAATAGTCCTTGACCGTATTGCCCGAGGCATCGTTGCACTTCCAATAGCCAAGAAGCGTCGGATCGTCCTGCGGGTTTTGAATGTCGTACATATTGTCCCAGATCTGTTCGGGCGTACGGGCCACCGACCAGACACGTGCTTCGGCGATCTTGCCGTTCAGAGGACGGTAATCGTCGTAGGAGCGGCCGAGGAAGAACTGGTAAGCCTCGCCCAGCTTGTTGTAACCCGTGTCGTCGGTCTCGTACTGCGGTTTTTCGTTGTCGGGAGCCGTATTCCACAGGTCGTAGAGCGCCCGCATGGCCAGATTGATCTGGTTCTTCTTGCTCTGCGCCGAGATGCCGACATCGGTCGCTTCGCTCTGAATCTGGCCATCGACATAGATGCGTGCGGTACGCGCCGCTTGGTCATATGTGCAGGCGACATGGTACCAGCGCCCCTTTTCGAGGTTCTTCGTCGCATCGCGTCCGGGAATCTTCCCGAAGGACGAGCCGGCACCCGATCCGTCGAACTGCAACTGCTGACGCTCGAAATTCGTGTCGCCGATACGCAGCAGCAGATACTGCTCGACACCCATGATGGACGAGATGTTGACGGGGCTGCCCGTAGCGTTGCTCGTCGCAAAATCGTCGAGGTAGATAAGGGCCTCGTAGGTCACGGCCGTCAGACCGTTCCAAGCCTTGCTGCTTTCCGAATACTTGTCGAGGGTCGGGAACTCGATCCAGTTGTCGGTGAGCTGCGCTGCGACGGTGATGGCCGAGGATCGTTTCACGACATAATAGGCGACGTCGGAACCGTGAAGCACGTCCATCGAGGCATGGCCGATGCGCACGGGGACGAGATAGGTTTCGTCGATAGGAAGCGCTCCCGTCTGTTCCTCGCCTTGGCCCATCAGCTCCTTGAATTGCAGGGTCACGACATCCGAGGTTGTTTTTCCCGCGGCGATCGTGACACTCTCGGCCGACAACTCATAGTATTTGGCATCGAGCATCGTCCACTCCGTACCGTAGCGGGCGTTGTACGTCCCGACGAGCGACGGGTCGACCGTGAGCGTCACCGCCACATCCTGTCCCGCAGGATAGGTCAGCTCCGCCTGCAAGGCGCAGTCGTAAGTCGGTTTATTGTTGCCGAAGGTTGTAAGCTGCACCTCGTTCGTTTCCGCGACGTCGAGATAAACGGCGTTTCCGAACTTGTGGTCGTCGGCCTCATAATTATCGCAGGCCGCGAAAAACACGAGCCCCGCGACGGCTGCAATCAGATATTTTCCGTATTTTTTCATGGCGTTCACTATTTAGCGGGATTTAACGTCTGGATCGCCCCACGGATCGTCTGGTAGTTCATCTCCGCATGATAGTAATCTCCGGAAATGTTGTAAGCTGCCAGACCGCCCAGCGGGCCGAATTCGATGACGCGGCGCGACATCTCATCGACGGCCGCGAACTCCGTGCGATCCTCATCCAGCAGGGGTGCGCTGATCTCGGCCGCCAGCAGCAGCTTCTCCGGCGCGATACCGGCATACCCCGTGGCATTCAGCACCTGGAGCTTCACCTCCTGCACATTTTCGAGTTTCTCCGTATCGAGGGCAATAAAATCGACCTTGGGACGGTCGGCGGCCGCAAGCGACAGCGGGTTGCCCTCGAAGACGAGGAGCTGGCCCTCGGATTTCGCCGCAGCAAGTTTCTCGACGATGCGGGCTGTGGCATCCGTCGCCAGCGGGTTGGTCGTAAACGAGTAGCCGTCCATGCCGTTGGCGGCGACGGCGGCGACAACCTGATCCAGATAGGCATCGAGCGCCTGCATATCGACGAACTCTTCCGCGCGTGCGGCATAATCGACCTGATAAAGTACTTTCGTCCCCTTCTCGCGCATGACGTCCATATCCTCGGCGTCGAACTTCGAGAAGTTATCGGCGTTGGTCAGCGTCACGATGTCCAGCGAATCCGGGAGGCAGCGCATGAAATCCTGCTCACTCGATGCTTTCTCGGGCGAGTTGTGCAGACGGGCATAAACAATGAAATGTTCTGACTGTTTATAGGCCCTCAGCGCCGCGGTGTATTCGGCCCATAGTGCCGGATCCTGCTCCCAGGGCTTTTCCACCTTGCTGTCCACCGTTTCCATCTCCGTCCAGTCGTTGCAGGCCGCAAACGTTGCGACGGCAGCGCAAAAAGCGAGGAAACGTATCATTCGGTTTGGTTTCATATTCATAGCGATTACTTGTTATACGGTTTGCAATCCCACCATACGCGGGTTCCCATGACGTCGCCCGAACGGTCGCCGTTCTGTTGCTCTGCACCGAGCGTTTGAATGGCCGCCTGAAGGTTGGCGTTGTTCTGCTGGTACTCCTCGACAGGGTAAGGCAGACGGCGTGCGCCCTGTTCCACATTGACGGAACCTCCCGATTTGTCGGTAGGTACAGGCAGCAGTTTCGGATACCCCGTACGGCGGTGTTCCGACCATGCTTCGACTCCCAACGGGAAGATAGCGATCCACTTCTGCACGATGATGCGTTCGAGGTTGCGCTCCTGAACGGCCTCCGTATCGCTGCCGTCCGTCGCCGTTTCCCACGGAACGGTGATTTCGCTCCGGGCAGATGCGCTGTAGTTGCCCAGCGGATCGGTATAGGGTGCAGGCTTCTTCGTGGCGTCGACCAAATAGGCGTCTGCCCCCGATGCTCCCCGCTCCTCGAACGAAAGTCGGACAGCCTGCTCATAGAGCGTCTTCGCCGTCTCGGCCGATCCCCAGCGCAGTTCGTACTCTGCATGCAGGAAGGTCGCTTCCGCGGCATTGAACCATAAATAGGGCGTATCGCTCGCAACGATCATATTCGAATACTTCGACATGGCCGTCGATTTTCCCGCCACGTCGATGCCGATGCGGATACCCACGTAGTCGTCTACGTCGTTGGGCAGGAACATCTTTTCCAGACGCGGGTCGTCGTAACCGTCCAGATAGCTGATGATGTCGGCCCCGACACGGTGGTCGCCCCAATCGTTATAGATCAGCGTCATGCGGTTTTCGGCTGCGTGCATAGCCGCATTATCGGCATTGACCGTAATGATACCTCCGGCAATCGCCTCCGCGGCTTTTGCCCGGGCAATGTCAGGCTTCACATAGGAGAGGCGCATCGCCATACGCAGCTTGAGCGAATTGGCGTATTTGAGCCATTGAGCGATATTGCCGTAATAAACACCGTCGTAACGGCTCCATGCCTCGGCAGGAAGCGTCGTATTGCGGCCCAGTATCTCGATGGCCTCGTCCAGCTCCTCGAACATCTTCGTATAGACCGCCTCCTGCGAGTCATACTCCACATAGATCGACTCGTTGCTTTCCAGCTTCGTGTAAGGGATCGGGCCGTAGGAATCGGTCACACGGTGCATGATGGCCACACGCAACAGGCGGGCAAAAGCGATGGCCACTTCGTCTTCCGTGCCGTTGATGATGCCCTTATAAGGGGTATAGGTCTCGGTGATAACGTTGGCGAAAGGCCATTTGCGCCAGTCGGCAGACGGATTATAGGTCTCGAACTTGGTCTGCCACGTATCAACCGTAGCACCGATGTAACCGCCGAACGGCCCGCCCGAAAGCGATTCGTTGAACTGATACATATGCTCCTGCACCGGAATCACAAGACTTTGAAGAGCTTTGAACTTCGTTCCGGTCTTATAATTCAGGGCATCCATCTGGTCGTCCGTAACCTGATTGGGATTGCGGTTGATGTCTTCGAAATCGCCGGTGCAGGCTGCCAATCCGAACAGCGCCAGTGAAAGCAGCACCGACTGCCATCTGTTATTCATCTTTTTCATGGTTGCTGCGCTTTAGAATTGGAATTTGACATTGAAACCGAGGTTGCGCATCGAGGGCATCATGAAGTAGTCGATACCCTGATAGTTCAGCCCCGTCGAAGCGACGGCTTCGGGGTCGAACGGCGCTTTGCAGTAAATCATCCACAGATTGCGCCCTACGAACGACACGGTAAGCCCCAGCTTATTGCGGAACCACTTGCGCGGGAAAGTGTAACCCAGCGACAACTCCTGCAAGCGGACATTCGTCGCCGAATAGAGATAATACTGCGGCAAACCCGACTGCGAGCCGATCGCCTGATACCATTTCTGGGCATCGACCATCTCACGGCCGTTGATCAAAACACCGCCCGCATCGCGCGCCGCGGCCGAAGCCTCCGAGACGCCGTACAGGTCGAGGTTGGCCTGCGTCGCCGAATAGCAGACACCGCCCAGACGGGCCGTAAACAGCACGCCGAGGTTAATACCCTTATAGCTGAAGTCATTGCGCCATGCGAGGTTGTGGTTCGGGAAAACCGATCCGAGATAGATGTCCTCGCCTTCGTCGGTCATCAGCAGGTTGCCGTTCTTGTCCACCTCGACATAACCGTTGTCGTTGAAGCGAAGGTTGGACGTCGTGTAAAGGTCGCCCAGCGTACCGCCTTCCTTGAGGATGTACTTCGCCTTACCCAGCCCCTTGATGTCCAACTTGGTAAGATTCAACGCTTCGCCCGTAACCGGGTTCACGGCATTGGCTGCCAGTTCGATGATCTCGTTCTTGTTCCATGAGTAGGTGAAGTTCGTCGTCCAGCGGAAGTTCCGCCACTGATTGTCATACCCGAGCGACAGCTCGACACCTGTATTGCGAACGTGTCCGGTTTGCAGGTAGATGGTCGTATAGGACGACGAGGGCGGAAGTGACGGGTCGAAGGTCTGGTTTTTCGTGTCGGCCTGATACCACGAAGCCGAAAGGTTGATATGCTGCCACAGACGGGCATCCAGACCGACCTCATAGGTAATGGTACGCTCCGGCTTCAGGTCGCCGATCGGATAGTGCGTCTTGTCCTTCCACACTTTATTCGTAGCGTCGTATTCGTAGGTCGGAACCGTCAGGTGACGCGGGAAAGGCATACCTACCGAGGCGATCGAACCGCGGATCTTCAGATAGCTGAACGTCTTGCCCAGATCCCATGTCGAAGAAGGCACCCAAGACAGGCCTACTGACGGATAGAAGAACGACGACTCGGGCGAATTGGCCAGTTGCGAAGCCCAGTCGTTACGCCCCGTCACCGTGAGGTAAAGCATCTGTTTCCAACCTACTTCGACCGAGGCGAAAATCGACTGCGTCTGGTCGTGCCAGCCGACCTTTTCGGCACGTTTTTTCGTGTCATCCAGATCGAAAACATTGAATATGTTGGGAAGTCCGTTCTCCTGAATCGGCCCACGGTATGACAACTCATCGGTCTTGATATTGTTGATCGAGGCGCCGATATTCGCGTTCAGAGACCAATCCTCGCCGAAAGTCTTGTTGATGTTCACCATCAGATCGGCGTAGGTCTGCGTGTCGTAAGCACGGGCTTCGGTATAGTGGCCGTTTTTGCCGCCTTCCGTAATCGTGGTGTTCGACGAGGCATAGAGTTTTTGCGTGTAGAGCGAATTCGAATTATCAATGCGGACACGTCCGGCAACATTAAGCCACGGAAGAATGTCGTAGCTGGCCGAGAACGACAGCATATAACGCTTCTTGTCCGTATTGCGCAGGTTGCGGTAGTTGATCCAGTAGGGATTCTGCATGCGCAAATCACCGCCTTCCATATCCGCACTCCAGAATTGCTCCATGAGTTTCGTCCCTTCGTTGTAACGCTCGAAGCGACGGTAAAGGTCGAAATTCTCACCCCGCGGGAACAGGTAGGCCGGAACCAGCGGGTTCGAATAGACTCCCTGATTGGTCATGTTCTGGTCTTTCTGATAGATGTAGCTGGCGCTCGCATCGAGCTTGAGCCGGTCTTTCAGAAAGTACGAAGTATTGCGGAACGTGAAGTTGTAACGGTCGTATTCGTTATTGGGGATAATGCCGTCCGAATTGACCGAAGCAGCCGAAAAATAGGTCTGGTTCTTGTCCGTACCGCCAGAAACCGTAACAGCATTCGTATAAACGTGTCCCGTCTCGAAATAATCGTCCGGAGTATAACCGTAACGGGCTTCAGGGCGTAATTTCTCGCCCCAACTGTAAATGCTCGAGCCGCTGCGCTGGCCGTTCAAACCCGTACCGTAGCGATTCTGAAATTCCGGCTGGATGAAAGGTGCGAGAAATTCGATATTACTCGAAAACGTAGCTTTCAGAGTCCCGGCTTGGCCTTTTTTCGTCGTAATCATCACAGCGCCGTTCGCGGCTTCCGAACCGTAGAGCGCGGCCGCGGCAGCACCCGTCAGCACCGACATCGACTCAATATCCTCGGGGTTGAGGTCTGCGATGGATTCCGTAGCACCGCGCGAATCGAACTCCGTACCGCCACCACCACCGAAGTTGTACATCGGAATGCCGTCGATGACGTAGAGTGCGTTCGACGACTGGCTGATGGATTTGTTACCGCGCAAGGTCACCTTCGATGCGCCGCCGACCCCCGATGACGAGGTGTTGATCGTGACGCCCGCCACCTTACCCGTCAGCGAGTTGATGAAGTTTGCATCCTTGACGGTCGTGATGTCCTCGGCCTTGACCTGCTGTACGTTGTAGGCTACGGCCTTCTCCGAACGCTTAATACCAAGAGCAGTGACCACGACCGACTCGATTTCGGAGGCAGTCTCTTCAAGCGTAACATCGAAAGCAGTCCGGCTGCCCACGACGAAAGACACAGGATTATAACCGATAAAACTGATTTCCAGCTGTCTGTCCGCTGCGGGGGGGGGTACCTGAAGCGCAAACGCACCATCGGCGTCGGAGCTGACACCAACCGTAGTCCCTTGAATGAGGACGCTGGCCCCAACGATCGGATTGCCGTTCGCATCCCTGATTTTTCCGGTCACGGAAACCGGATTCCCCGCATCGTTCTTTTTGGTCAGGATAATGTAGGATTCATCGATCCGGTAAGCGATTTCCGTGCCGGCGAACAGTTGTGCCAACACATCCTGGATCGTTTTTTGGACAGCGTTGATACTGACTTTGTTTTTGGTATCGACGCCTTTGTTGATAAACAAGTAACGAGTTTGATTTTCAATCTCTTTCATTGTATATTTCCTTTAATCATTATAAATTTGAGTAATTAAGACATCAGAG
>ERZ824600.5682-NODE-5682-length-10020-cov-2.891621_pt1 | contig 10020 bp, 9 predicted proteins | sample MGYA00519933_ERZ824600 | MGnify/ENA primary metagenome ERZ824600 (study PRJEB31778, sample SAMEA3449178) | human gut metagenome | biome: human gut; feature: human-associated habitat; material: faeces | place: United Kingdom | collected 2010/2012 ... | reverse complement strand
TCTCGAGATGACTGAGCGCCTTCCTCAGGATATAGGGCTCCGCCACCCGCGTGATGGTGAGGGCGGTCTGCACGCGCGTGGGGATCCCCCGCTTTTCGATCGCGTCCTGCATCGCGAGGGAATTGATGACGGTCGCCAGCATACCCATGTGATCGGCGGTGGTGCGGTCCATTTCGGTTCCCTGGCGGCCCCGCCAGAAGTTGCCTCCGCCCAGGATGATGCCGATTTCGACGCCCATCTCCTTGACCTTGACGATCTGATCGACGACTTTCGCGACGATGGACTCATCCAGCCCGAACCCGCTTTCTCCCGCGAGCGCCTCGCCGGAGAGCTTGATAATGACCCTCTTGTACTTTGCTTTCGACATAAATTCTCCGTATAGGAAAAGAAACACGGAAATGGCTTTCTGTCGGTCAATGCCCGTGTTTCTCTCGTCTTTGTTATTTCTTCATCTGCGCTTCCACTTCCGCCGCGAAGTCGTTGGTCTTCTTTTCCAGCCCTTCGCCCATCTCATAGCGCGTAAATCTCAGAACCGTGGAATTTTCCTTCTTTAAAAGCGCGCCGACGGTAACGGAGGGATCCTTTACGAACGCCTGATTTAAGAGGCAGTTTTCTTCGTAATATTTCTTGACCTTTCCCTCGACCATCTTGTCGATGACCTGCGCGGGCTTGTTGGCGAGTTTCTCGTCGTTTTTGATCTGCGCGAGAAGAATCTCCTTTTCCTTTTCGATCACGTCCGCGGGAACTTCCTCGTCCTTTACGTAAAGGGGCTTCGCCGCGGCGATCTGAAGCGCCACGTCGTGAATGGTCTCGTCGGACACGCCCGCGGCGCACTCGACGACGACGCCGATCTTGCCGCCCATGTGGATATAGGTGCTGATCGCCTGATCGGATACGTATTTCTCATAACGCCGGATCTTGATGTTTTCGCCGATCTTCTGGATCGCCTCGGTGGTCTTGCCCTTCATCGCCTCGATCACCTCTTCCACGTCCTTGACGTCGTGTTCAAAGATATAAGCCGCCACTTCCTTGACGAATGCCAGGAACATCTCTCCCTTGGAGACGAAATCGGATTCGCAGTTGACTTCCACGAGCACTGCGGTATTTCCCTTCACTTCCGCATAGCAGACGCCTTCCGCCGCGATTCTGCCGGCTTTTTTCGCCGCGGTCGCGATTCCCTTTTCTCTCAGGTAATCCACCGCCTTATCCATATCGCCGTCCGTCTCGGTCAGCGCCTTTTTGCAGTCCAGAATGCCTGCGCCCGTCTTCTGACGGAGCGCGACTACGTCGCTTCCAGTAAACATATTCTATTCTCCTTATCTGTGTTGCTTATTCCGCCTGCGCTTCGGCCTCCGCCTCGGCTGCGGCATCCTTATCCTCTGCGGGTACGTCCGCATACTGTTCGCCCTGGTTCGCCTCGATGACCGCGTCCGCGATCACGGAAGAGATCAGCTTGACGGCGCGGATCGCGTCGTCGTTGCCCGGAATCACGTAATCCACCACGTCCGGATCGCAGTTGGTATCCGTGATCGCGACGATGGGGATGTTGAGCTTTCTCGCCTCTTCCACGGCGATATTTTCATGGCTGGGGTCGACGATGAACATCACGCCCGGCAGCCCTCTCATTTCCTTGATGCCGCCGAGGTTGGTCTCCAGCTTGTCTCTTTCCTTTTTCAGCCCGATGACTTCCTTTTTGGGAAGCAGGTCGAACTCGCCCATCTTTTCCATGTTGTTGAGCTTGTTCAGGCGATCCACTCTGCTTCTGATGGTCTTGAAGTTGGTGAGGGTGCCGCCCAGCCACCTGGAATTGACGTAAAACTGGCCGCATCTGGTCGCCTCCTCGCGGATGGCCTCCTGCGCCTGCTTTTTGGTGCCGACGAACAAGACGGACTTGCCCGCTTTCACCGACTCCACGACGAAGGGATACACTTTGTTCTCGATCAGCTCGACCGTCTTTTCCAGGTCGACGATGTGAATGCCGTTGCGTTCGCCGTAGATGTACTTTTTCATCTTGGGGTTCCATCTTCTGGTCTGGTGCCCGAAGTGCACGCCCGCTTCCAGAAGCTGCTTCATTGTGATAACTGCCATAATCTGTTCCTCCGTTTGTTCCTCCCCGCCCGACTGTTTTCGGTTCAGCCCCGGCTCGACTTGCAAAAAAATTTTCCTTCCGGAGCAACGGATACCGATTCGGGTGCGGGTGTGAATTTTTACAGCGCAATTATTTTACCATATCGCGCGTATTTTTGCAATCGATTTCAATCATTTTCTCGCGCGTTTTCAGGAGAAAAAAGGCATTTTACCGCCTCCCGCACGTAGCGCACGGGCACGAGTTCGATTTTATCCTTGAACTTTTCGACCGCCTTGCAGTTGCTGCGGGGCAGCAGAACCCGCGAGAAGCCCAGCTTGACGCATTCGGAAACGCGCGCCTCCGCAAAGCTGACGCCGCGTACTTCCCCCGTCAGCCCCACTTCGCCGAAGGCCGCCGTCAGCCCGTCCACCGGTATGCCGGAGGCCCCGGAGGCGAGCGACAGGAAAATCGCGAGGTCGACCGACGGTTCGTTCAGCTTGATGCCGCTCATGGCGTTCAGATAGACGTCCTGATTGAAAAAGCTCATCCCCGCGCGCTTCTCCGCGACGGCGATCATCAGAATCATCTTGTTGTAGTCGATGCCGAGCGACATTCTCCTAGGCATGCCGAACACCGTCTTGGCGATCAGGCTCTGAATCTCCACCAGCACGCAGCGGTTGCCCGACTGAAAGGGCGTGACGATGGAGCCCGCGCTCTTTCCGCGCCCTTCGGACAGAAAGACGCCGGCATAATCGCGGACGCCGAACAGGCCTTCCTCGCGCATCTCGAACACGCCCACTTCGTTGGCCGAACCGAACCTGTTTTTGACCGCGCGGAGCAGCCGGTAATTCTCCTGCGTCTCGCCCTCGAAGTAGAGGACGGTATCCATGATGTGCTCGAGGACCTTCGGCCCGGCGATCGCCCCTTCCTTGGTGACGTGCCCCACGATAAAGACGGTGACGCCCATCCCCTTCGCCGCGCGCATCAGGCGGGAGGCGCATTCGCGCACCTGCCCCACGCTGCCGGCGGAGGAGGAAAGCCCTTCCAGATAGACCGCCTGAATGGAATCGACGATGAGAAATTCCACGCCGTTCAGTTCTTCCAGAATATTTTCCAGGCAGTTTTCGTTGACGACGAGCAGGGTATCCGATTTCACGCCGAGGCGGTCGCAGCGCATCTTGATCTGCGCGCAGCTCTCCTCCGCCGAAACGTAAAGAACCTTATGTTCCCCCGAAAGATGCCCCGCGACCTCGGTGAGCAGCGTGGATTTCCCGATGCCGGGATCCCCGCCGATCAGCACCATGGAGGCGGGCACGATGCCGCCCCCCAAAACCCGGTCGAACTCGGCGTTGCCCGAAGGGATACGCCTGCGTTTTTCCTCCGCGATCTCGCTGAGCCGCACCGGCCGCTGACGGGAAGAAGCGGGCTTTTTCGCGCCCTCCTCGGGCGCGGTGAATTCCTCTGTATAGGTGTTCCAGCCGCCGCAGTTCGGGCACTTTCCGATCCACTTGGGGCTCGCCGCGCCGCACTCCGAACATACGTAGGTCGTTACGGTTTTCGCCATACCGTCCCCCTTATTTTCTGTAAATTTCCAGCCAGCTGTCCACTTTTTCAACGAAATCCGCGTTGGACTTCGTCTTCTGCAGCATGGAGATCAGGCTCTCGCTCGCATCCTGCCGCTCGGAGAGAAGGCGGCGGATTTTAAAGACCGCGTCCAGCTCTTTCGGCGAAAGGAGAAGTTCTTCTTTCCGCGTCCCGGATTTGTAGAGGTCGATCGCGGGGAACACGCGCTTTTCGGAGAGCTCCCGCGAAAGGTGCAGCTCCATGTTGCCCGTGCCCTTGAATTCCTCGTAGATGACGTCGTCCATCCGCGAACCGGTCTCCACCAGCGCGGTGGACAGGATGGTCAGGCTTCCGCCGTTCTCGATGTTCCGCGCGCTCCCGATGATGCGCTTCGCGCCGGGAAGCGCGGCGGGATCCAGCCCGCCCGAGAGGAGCTTGCCCGAGGAGTTGACCGTCACGTTGTAGGCGCGCGCCAGACGGGTGATGGAGTCCATCAAAATGACGACGTCTTTTCCCACTTCCACCAGCCGCTTGCTGCGGTTGAGCACCAGTTCGGCGGCGCGGATATGGTGGAGGGGATCTTCGTCGAACGTGGAGTAGACCACCTCTCCCTGAATGCTCCGCTTCATATCCGTCACCTCTTCCGGGCGCTCGTCGATGAGCAGCAAAAAGAGCTTGACTTCGGGGTGATTTTTCTCGATGGACTGGGCGATCTTCTTTAAAATCGTGGTCTTGCCCGTCTTGGGGGGCGCGACGATGAGGCCGCGCTGTCCCTTTCCGACCGGGCAGAAGAGGTCTACGCAGCGGATGGCGGCGTCCCCCTCCATGTCCTCCCGCTCGAGTTTTAAGCGCTCGGTGGGATAATACGGGACGAGATCGTCGAAATTCGCGCGGTTGCGGAATACTTCGGGATCGCAGTCGTTGATGGCGAGCACCTGCTGCAGGGCGGGCGCTCCCTCGTTGTTCGGCCGCGCGAGCGCGCGCACCTTGTCTCCCCGCCGGAGATTGTACTGGCGGATACTCTGCAGGGAAACGTAGCAGTCGTCCTTGGAATTTTCATAGTTGTTGACGCGCAGAAACCCGTAGCCGGAGACGTGCTGTTCCAGAACGCCCTCGATTTCCAGCGCGTCGTGATCGCGCACGATGGGCGGAACCTGGCGGCGGTACCGGTACCCGCGCTGCGCGTCCGGCTTCGGCTCCGCTCTCTCTTCCGTCTTTTCGCGGAAAAAATGGCTGATATCCACCCTGATCTTGGGCGGCGCGCCCCGCTTGGACGCGGTGACGGGAGAGAGCTCCCCCTTCTGTATGCGGATGATCTGATCGATCAGTTCGTCCTTGGGAAGACTGGAGGGCGAACGCACGCCGATCTGTCTTCCGAGCTCCCGTATGCTGGACAGATGCTCTTTATCCAGCATTTCGTAAGTAAAGGGAATAAATTCTTTCATAATCAGTCCTCCTTGCGGTCAAATACCGTGACAAACGAGGTAAGCCGACCGACCTGAGCCTCCCCGCTCTTTTCATACGACACGTCGTCAAACGCCTTTATAAAATCATCCGCGGCCGCGATATCCAGCGCACAGCCCCTGCACGCGTAGTGCATGGGAACCGCGTGTTTCGGTTTCAGCCGGGAGATCAGCCGCACTGCGGCGGGCGCGTCGATGGTGTACGTTCCCCCGACGGGGATCAGCAAGACGTCCGCGCCGGCGATCAGCTCCGCGCGCGCATCGTCCGGCTCTTCCCCCAGATCTCCCAGATGGCAGACGGTGAAGCCGTCCGCCGTCACGCGGTGGATGAGATTGGTTCCCCTGATTTTTCCCGCCGCATCGTCGTGAAAGGAGGGAATCGAGACGATGGAAACGCCCCGCCCCTCATAAGAGCCCTCCTCCACCGTGACGCGGCAATTTTTCAGTTTAAAAAGCGCATCGTGATCAAAATGGCGGTGGCTCACGACGGCGATATCCGCCGCGATCTCCGGCATCTCGTAGCCGACGCGCGTAAAAGGATCGAAGACGATGCGAACGCCCGCCTTTGTCTCGAGACAAAAACACGAATGCCCGTAATAGGATAGTTTCATATGGACCTTCCTTCGGAGTTTATATTTGAATGAAGTTCTGAAAGCGAGTAAAAACAAAACGGAGGGAAACGCGAGACGACAAACGGAAAAAAACCTTAATCGTCCCATTTATTTTAACACAAAAAAAAGGGTTTGTATACGGATTTCGGGAAATAAATCAAAATTCTTTCCGAAAAAAAGATCCGTTATCCGCCGTAAACGCATTTTACGATATAATCTGCGTAAAGCCCCGCGATATCGACACCCGTCGCGCGCGTGATGCCGCGGAAAAAGGCGTTGGAGTTGACCTCGCAGAGGTAATTTTTTTCGCCGTCCGGAATGATATCCACGCCGCAGTAATCCGCGCCCAGCACCTGCGCCGCGCGTTCCGCGGCGCTCCGCTGCGCATCGGTGATCGCGCAGGCAGTTCCGGTTCCTCCCAGCTCGATATTGGAGCGGAAATCCGAGAAATTTTCCCGCCGCATGGAGGCGACCGCTTTGCCGCCGATGACCACGATGCGGATATCCAGCCCGTGATCCGCCCCGACGCGCCGCTGGTAGAGATGCGGCAGCAGCTCGAGTTCCTTGCGGATGCGGACGAGCTCTTCCCTGTTTTCCGCGAGATAGACGCCCCGCCCCATGGAGCCGAACACGTTTTTCACCACGACGGGATAGGGAATCTCCGCCTCGACCCGCTCGTAGAAGCGGTCGGGAAAGGAGCGGTACATGAGGGGGGAAGAGATGGTCTTGGGGATGAGAAAGCCCTCGTTCGCGAGCGCCGCGTACGTGAGCATTTTGTCGTCGCAGAGGCGCACGGTCGCCGCGCGGTTGAAGAGGCGGAACCCCGCCTTTTCCAACAGCTGCGCCGCATGCACGTCCTTATCCAGATACAGGATAAAATCCGGTTCGCCCAGACAGGAGACGACTTTTCCGCCGTCGATGTAAGCGGGCAGCTCGTTCCCCTTTACGACGGTCATCGAAACGCCCCGCCGCATAAATGCCTCCGTCAGGGAAGAAACCTGGTGGAGCGTCGCTTCGTTCTGCCAATATCCGTTGACGATGATTCGTCCGTTTTTCAAATCAGTTTACCTCGTATTTCTTTAAAATATGCTCCGCCGCGCGGATGCCGTCCATCGCGGCGCTCATGATTCCGCCCGCGTATCCCACTTCCCCCGCCGGATAGAGGTTGCCGACGGTGACGCTGTTTCCCGCCGCGCCGCGCACGACGCGCACGGGAGAAGAGGTACGCGTTTCCACCCCCGTCAGAAGGGCGTCCGGCGCGGCAAAGCCCTTCAGCCGGCGGTCCATGTCGGCGATCCCGGCCTTGAGCGCCTCCGTCACATAGGGAGGGAGAACTCTGTGCAGGGGGTAAAACGCCGTTCCGAGCGGGTACGTCGGGCGGACGGCGCCGAACCCGGCGCTTATCCGGTCATTCAGAAAGTCGCCCACCTTCTGGCAGGGCGCGGCATAGCCGCCCCCGCCCGCTTCAAACGCCGCGCGCTCCAGTTTTCTCAGATACGCGATGCCCGCAAGCGCTCCCTCTCCGTAATCGGAAGCGCGCACCTGGGCGACGACCGCGCTGTTTGCGTTCACGCCGTCCCGCGCGTAGTTGCTCATGCCGTTGGTGACGGCGCCGCCCGTTTCGCTCGCCGCGCCCACCACCGTGCCGCCCGGGCACATGCAGAAAGTAAAAACGCCGCGTTCGGACACACCCGAAGTCAGTTTGTAATCCGCGGGAGGGAGCAGTTTTGCCGCGGCGCCGTACTGCGCGCAGGAGATGTTTTCCTGAAGGTGCTCGATCCGCACGCCCACCGCCATATCCTTGGCTTCCAGAAAGACGCCGGCGGCGGAGAGCATCTCGAAGGTATCCCGCCCCGAATGCCCGGTGGCGAGCAAAACGTCCGAAACGGCGTATTCTCCGCCGTGCTTTCCGGAAAGGCAGATCGCCCCTATTTTTCCGTCCCTGATCTTCAGCCCCGTGAGCGCCGTCTCAAAATAAATGCGGCAGCCGAGGGACAAAAGCTCCCCGCGCATCGAGGCGATCACCCCGGGCAGGCGGTCGCTCCCCACGTGCGGCTTGCTGTCGTACAGAATTTCCTCCGGCGCGCCGTGCGCTACGAACGTGCCGAGCACTTTTTCCCGGAAGGGGCTCTTCACCCCCGTATTCAGCTTGCCGTCCGAAAACGTGCCCGCGCCGCCCTCGCCGAACTGAATGTTGGATGCGGGATTGAGCACGCGGGAGGCGTAAAAGGCGGAAACATCCTTCTGCCTCTCTTCCACGGGCTTGCCGCGCTCCGCCAAAAGGACGTTTAATCCCGCCCGCGCGAGCGAGAGCGCGGCGAACAGCCCCGCCGGGCCCATGCCGATCACCGCGACCGGGAGATCGGAGCGGTATCTTTTCTGCTCTTCCCGCACGGGCGCGGGAGGCGCCGCGTCCACCTCAATCGTATAGAGATAGTGAATATCCCGCTTATCGCGGGCGTCCAGCGACTTTTTCACGATGCGGAAATACCCCGCACCCGCCGGAAATCCCGCTTTTTTGAGCGCCCGCCGCTTTACCTCGGACTCCGGCTCGGTCAACGCCCGCTTTATCTGCACTCTGTACACGCCATGCCCTCCGCCGCGGCGCGCGCGCTCGCGTACGCCCACATCAGATTGTATCCCCCGCAGTCTCCGTCCACGTCCAGAATTTCCCCCGCGAAAAAGAGGTTCGGGACGATGCGGCTCTCCATCGTATCAGGATTTGCCTCTTCCACCGGAATGCCTCCGCGCGTGACCTGCGCCGCGGAAAAGCCGAGCGTCCCCGTGACCTTCAGGGAAAAATGCTTTGCAGTCTCCGCGATCCGCGCGGGAGAAGCGCCCGCGCGCCGCACGACGGCGCGTCCCAGCTGTTTGGGCAAAATGCCGGACAAAAGCTCCTCCGCGGGAAGATACGGGAGCTTTTGCTTCTCCGCCAGCAGCGCTTCGAGCGTTTTCTCTGCGATATCCGGAAGAAAGGAGAGGACAAGCGTCGCGTCCCCCTCTGCCGCCGCGCCCGAAACAGAGAAGACGGCGTTCCCCGATACGCCGTAATCGGTGAACAAAATCTCCCCCCGCGCGCGCTTTGCTTCCCGGCCGTCCCGGACGACCGATGCGATCCCCTCCGCCTTCACGCCCTTCAGGCCGCGGATGGGCTCCCGCTCGGTGGTGAGCTGAACCAGCGAGGGAAAGGTCTTTGTCACCGTATGCCCCAGCCCCTCCGCCAGCGCGTAGGCCGTTCCGTCCGTGCCGAACTGCGGGGCGGCGCGGCCGCCCGCGGCGAGAAGGACCCGCTCCGCATATACTTTCTCCTGTCCGAAGGAAAGAAGAAACCCCTTTCCCCTTTTTTCCAGCTTTTCCACGCGCTTGCCCGTCTCGACGCGCACGCCGTGCCAGGCGAGTTTCGCGCGCATCAGATCGAGGACGGCGGAAGCCTGCAAACCGGCGGGATACGCCCTCCCGTCCTGCCGGACGACGGGCAAAATCCCCAGCGAACGGTAAAACGCGGCGCAGCTCTCCGCCCCGTACTGGGCAAGCGCGGCGCGCGCGAACGCGCCGTTGCGGTAATGCTCCGCCCCGTCTTCCGCATTGTAAAGATTGCCCTGGCCGTTCCCGGTCGCAATCAGTTTTTCCCCCACGCGGTCCAGCCGCTCGAAGACGGCGATCCGATCCTGCAATCCCCGCTCCGCCAACGACAGCGCCGCAATCAGCCCGGAAGCCCCGCCCCCGACGATCGCGATCGAAGTGTTTTCCATACCCATATCCTCATTTTTCACTATTTTACCATAAATCGCACCGAAAATCTACAAATTAGTGTTGACGAATGAAAAAATTTGTGGTATTCTAAATAAAAGAAAATCTGAACGAAAAAGGAGATTTTTAGTATGATTTTGGGATTTTTCAGCGATATGGGGAAGTTTTTTTCCGATAATCCTTGGTATCTGGTCATCGTCATCGCGGTTCTGATCATCGCGATCGCCGTCGCCTTTGCGATTTCCGGGCTGAAAAAGAAGGGGGAGAAAAAGCCATCTCAAATGAAGCTTATCAAAACCTTAATCTCGCAGTTGCCAAAAGCGGCTTTGTTGATTTGATTGACGTAGAAGCTTTTACAGGAGACGAAATTGTGACGAACATCATCTCAAAAGCTCACGATTTTAATGTAAAAGTAGTTTCTTCCAATCACGATTTTGATAAAACTCCTGAAAATCCAGATACTTTACGTTATATTTTGCTGTTTTATGTACGGTAACCATACCATTTTCTGATGTATAAAGTGTATACGATCCACCGGTCTTTTTCTTAACTGTCAGTCTTTGTT
>ERZ824600.5680-NODE-5680-length-10021-cov-5.934578_pt1 | contig 10021 bp, 11 predicted proteins | sample MGYA00519933_ERZ824600 | MGnify/ENA primary metagenome ERZ824600 (study PRJEB31778, sample SAMEA3449178) | human gut metagenome | biome: human gut; feature: human-associated habitat; material: faeces | place: United Kingdom | collected 2010/2012 ... | reverse complement strand
AAGAATTTAGAAGTATGATCGTAGGTTCTAAGTCTGACCTCGAGAGACTTGAAAAATAAAAATAAGATAGAGGCGCCGAAAGGTGCCTCTATTGTTTTATAACTATAATCTAATATTATGGAAGAAAAGAAACAACAACTTGATATCGAGCTTAGTCACGAGGTCGCGCAAGGTACTTATGCTAATCTGGCTATCATTTCTCATTCTACGTCCGAGTTTATTGTTGATTTTATTCGTATCATGCCCGGAGTACCCAAAGCGGACGTGAAAAGTCGTATTATTTTGACCCCGGAACACGCAAAACGTTTGATGTTGGCTTTACAGGATAATATCCGTAAATTTGAAATGAATAACGGGAAGATTAATCTGCCGGAAGGTGGTGCTCCCGGCGCACCAATGTTCCCGCTGGATATGGGACCACAAGGACAGGCTTAGTAATTGTCAGAGCCATTTCTTTCGTTTGAAATAAAGGAGCATGATGATCGTGATAACAATCATGATCCCCCACAGAACGAAGTAGGCATGAGGGTTATCGAGTTCCGGCATATATTTAAAGTTCATCCCGTAAATGCCAGCGATGAAGGTGAGGGGGATGAAGATGGCGGAGAAGATGGCGGTGCCCATCGTCGGCCTTGTGGAGAACATGAGCTATCTCGTCTGTCCCGACTGCGGCAGAAAAATTTACCTCTTCGGCGAGGGCAAGTGCGCGGAGGCCGCGAAAAAGCACGGCATCCCACTGCTCGCCCAAATGCCCATCGACCCGCAGCTCGCCGCGCTCACCGACGAGGGCCACATCGAGGAATTCAAGGGCGACTGGCTCGCCGACGCCGTCACCGCGCTCGAGGCGCGCTGACCGCACCCGCAAAAAAGCGGAAAGGATGTTTCCCGGGAAACATCCTTTCCGTTTTCTCTTTTATAAGCCCTCGTGCAGCTTCCAGAGGATCGGCTCGAAGTCCACGCCCTCGCGGGCCGGTATGTTCTGCGGCATGGTCTGAATGGCACACTCGCGTACAAAGGCCTCCGCGAGCCGCACCGCCTCGTGCAGCGTTTTGCCCTTGACGAGCGCGCCGGTGAGCACGCTCGCGAACACGTCGCCGGTGCCGTGAAACTCCTTGCCGATGAACGTGTCGAAAAGAAACTCCGTCCCGCCGCTCGCGCGGTCAAAGACGCACGCGCCGATCTCGCCCTTGCGGAGCATCACGCCGGTGAGCACCACGCTGCGCGTTCCGTTCCGGCTCAGGCGCTCAACGACCGAGCGATAGCCTGCCTCGTCATGCGTCAGGGCGCCGAAGGAATGGTCCTCGCCGAGCAGCACCGCCGCCTCGGTCAGGTTCGGCACGATCACGTCCGCCAGCTCCGCCAGCCGCGTCATGCCCGCGCACATCGCGGGCGTATAGGTCTTGTAGATCTTGCCGTGGTCGCCCATCACGGGATCGCAGATAAAGATCGTCGAGCGGTCGCGGCGGAAGGTGCGTACAAAGTCCGCCGCAAGGTCCATCTGCGCCTCGCTGCCCATGAAGCCGGTGTAAACGGCGTCGAAGTGGATGCCGAGCTCCGCCCAGTGCGCGGCGGTCTTGGGCAGCTCGTCGGTCATATCCAGAAAGGTATAGCCCGTGAAGCCGCCGGTGTGCGTGGAGAGATAGGCGGTCGGCAGCGGGCAGCACTGCACGCCCATCGCGCTGAGCACAGGGATCGCGACGGTCAGCGAGCAGCGGCCGAAGCCGGACATATCGTGGATGGCGGCAACTCTCGGCGTAGGCATAAAAACGGCTCCTTCCTTTTTGCTGCTCCTATTATACCGCACCGCGGGCGCATTGCAAGGAAAAATCCGCGGATAGCGCGCCCGCGCCGCGCATAGGCTGGTGCGAGGTGATTTTTTATGGATATTCATGTGGTGCGCGCGGGCGAGACCGTTTCGTCGGTCGCCGCGCGGTACGGTGTGCCGGCAGGCATTCTCGCCGGCGTCAACGGCATCGCGCCGGACGCTCCGCTCGCCGTCGGGCAGACGCTCGTCGTCCGCCATCCGCGCGAGCTGCACACGGTCGCGAGCGGCGAGAGCGTCTATTCCATCGCCCTGCGCTACGGTCTGAGCGTGCGGACGCTCTATCAGAATAATCCCGCCCTCGGCGGGCGCAGCGCCCTCTACCCCGGGCAGACGCTTGTCATCGCCTACGACGACACGCCCACGCGCACACTCGCCGTCAACGCCTACAGCTACCCCTTTATCCGCGGCGGCCTGCTCGATGCTGCGCTGCCCTATCTCACCTACCTCACGCCCTTTACCTACGGCATCAACGCCGACGGCACGCTGCTGCCGCTCGCGGACGAATGGCTGCTCGCCGCCGCCGGACAGTACCGCACGGCCGCGCTCATGCACCTCTCCACGCTCACGGAGGAGGGCCGCTTCGACAACGCCCGCTCCACGCTCATCTTGGAGGACGCGGACGCGCAGGACGCTCTGGTGCAGAGCATCCTCGAGACCGTACAGGCCCGGCATTACTTCGGACTGGACGTGGATTTTGAATATGTGCTGCCCGAGCAGCGCGAGGCCTACGCCGCCTTCATCACGCGGCTGCGCGAAGCGCTCAATCCGCTCGGCTGTCCGGTCATCGTCGCGCTCGCGCCGAAAACGAGCGCCGCGCAGCGGGGGCTGCTCTACGAGGCGCACGACTACGCGCTCCTCGGCGCGGCAGCCAACGCGGTGTTTCTGATGACCTATGAGTGGGGCTACGCCTACGGCCCCCCGATGGCGGTCGCGCCGCTGGGGCAGGTGCGCGCCGTGCTGGACTATGCCCTGACCGCCGTCGCGCCGGAAAAGATCTTCATGGGCATCCCGCTCTACGGCTACGACTGGCCCCTGCCCTTCGTATCCGGCGAGACGCGGGCGGAATCCCTCTCGCCGGTGCAGGCGGTCGAACGCGCTCTGCGCCACGACATTTCCATTCAATACGACGCGGCCGCGCAGGCCCCCTATTACCACTACACCGACCGCGGCGGGCGCGAGCACGCCGTCTGGTTCGAGGATGCGCGCAGCATCGAGGCCAAGCTCCGCCTCGCGGACGAATACCATTTGCAGGGCGTGGGGTACTGGAATCTTACACGTCCCTTTCCCCAGAACTGGGCGGTGCTCGCCTCGCTCTTTGATATCGAGACGCTTCTCTAAGCGCGCGTCCCGATGGCCTTTGCCACCACGTTTACCACATCCTGCACCGTCTCGTCGAAAAGGTGCGTGTAGACCTCGCTCGTGATGCTCGTCGAGCTGTGGCCGAGCGCCTTGGAGATGGTGAACATCGGCACACTGCGGCTGTTGGCGACGCTCGCAAAGCTGTGGCGCAGGCCGTGGAGCGAGATGGACGGCAGGGCGTTCTCCTCAATGAAGGCCGCGACGCGCCGCCCGAGGCCGTTCGGGTCCCACGGCTTTCCCTGCTCCGTGACAGCCACATAGCCCTCGGGATTGAAGCCTGTGCCCCGCTCGCGCTGCCCGCATTCCCATTCGTCGTGCAGCCGCGTGAGCAGCTTCTCCAGATCGCTCACCCCATCGTAGCACAGCCGCCGCACGGAGGAATAGGACTTAGGCTTTTTCTCGATGAACGTTCCGCCCACGGAGGTTCGCACCTCGCGGACGGTGACGATCTTCGCGTCCAGATCCACACAGCGCCATTTGAGTCCGCAGATCTCGCTGCGCCGCAGCCCCAGATAGCCCGCCAGCTTGACGGCGGGCTCGATCTCCGTGCCCGCGCAGCGGCAAAACAGCTCGCGCAGCTGCGCGGGATCGTAGTAGCGGTGGCTTGGCAGCACCTTGGCCGGCGGTGTGACATAGCGCGTCACGTTTTCCCGCAGCAGCCCCTGCCGGACGGCGGCCTCCAGCGCCGTGTGCAGCAGCACATGGTGCTTGCGCACGGTGTTGTGGGAGAGTCCCTTTTCCAGCAGCTCCGCGTAGTACCGCTGCAGCTGCGCCGGCTGCAGCTCCGGCAGCTTCACCTCGCCCAGCGCGGGCACAAGGTGGAGTCGGATGATGTTCTCGTAGCCGTGGACGGTGGTCTTTTCGCGGTTCGGGCAGATAAAATCCCGCAGCCAGACCTCCAGCCAGTCGGCGAGAATGACCTCGCCGCCGTGGCGCGTGCGCTTGAGCGCGCGCAGACGCAGAAATTCCGTCAGGGTGCTCTCGGCATCGTCGAGACAGCGGAAGGTGCGCACGCAGCGGTCGCGCGAGCCGTCGGGCCGCATCCCGTAGTGCATCGTGACGTAGTAAAGGTCCTTCTGATCGTCGTAGGCAAGATTTCGTTTGATGGATTTTCGCATATTCGTTCGCCCTCCTTTTGGAATGGAGGCAGTATATCACCGATCGAGCACAATGAAAAACGGCGGCGCAGAAAGCGCCGCCGTTTTTGGACGATTCTTCGGTTTTGCTCAGCTTCTCTTCGCCGCCTCGATGACGTGGCTCGCGAGGATGGCCGTCGTCACCGCGCCGACACCGCCGGGCACGGGCGTGATGGCCTCCACGATCGGCTCCACCTCGGCGAAGCGGGTGTCGCCGCAGAGATTGCCGTCCGCACCGACGTGGATGCCCACGTCCAGCACGATCTGGCCCGCGTGGACGCTCTCCGCGCCGACCATGCCGGCCTTACCGGCGGCGACGACGAGAATGTCCGCCTCGCGGCAGATGGCGGGCAGATTTTCGCTGCGGCTGTGGCAGATGGTCACAGTCGCGTGCTCGGCGAGCAGCAGCAGGGAGACCGGCTTGCCGATGACGAGGCTGCGGCCGATCACGACCACGCGCTTGCCCTTGATTGGCACGTTATAATGCTTGAGCAGCGCCACGCAGGCCGCGGCGGTGCAGGGCGGATAGCCGCCGTCGGTGCCGGCGTAGACCGCGGCGAGCGAGCCGTCGGTGATGCCGTCCATATCCTTTCTCGGGTCGAGGGCGCGGCGGGCAGCCTCGTCGTCGAGGTGCTTGGGCAGCGGGCGGAACATCAGAACGCCGTGAACACGCTCGTCCTCGTTGAGCGAACGGATGTTGTCCATCAGCTCCTGCTGGCCCGCGTCCTCGGGCAGCACGACCTGACGGACCGTGATGCCGACCTTCTCGCAGCGCTTGAGCGCGCCGCGCTCATAGGACAGATCGTCCTCGCGCGCACCCACGCGCAGAATGGCAAGGCAGGGCTCCGTGCCGTTTTTCTTCAGCTCCTCCGCCTGCTCGTGCAGCTGTTCGGTCAACGCCCTGGCGGCGTCGGCCCCCTTGAGTAACATCGCCATGATGGTTTCCTCCTCATGCCGGCGCGGTGCGCCGTGATCTCAACGTTAGGATAACAAACAAAATTTTCGCTGTCAATTTCTTTTGCAAACCGTTTGCGCCGGAAGGATTTCCTTTCTTCGCCGCCTTGCTATTTCCGCCGCTTTCTGCTACCATAAGGGAGATGAAATTTTATCTGACCGGAGGGATATCCCATGTCCGTCATCGAAGAAAAGAAGGCTCTGCGCACCTACATCCGCCAGACCGAGCGCACGCTCGACCCCGCCTACAAGGCCGAAAGCTCGGAGGCCATCTGCCGCTGCGTTCTCGCGCTGGAGGAATACCGGGCCGCGGGGACCGTGTTCGCCTTTGCGGGCACCGTCCATGAGATCGACACCTCGCTGCTGCTGAAGGAGACTCTTGCCGCGGGCAAGACGCTCGTCCTGCCCCGCTGCGCCGCGGGCCACGCGCTCGACCTGTGCGTGGTCACGTCGATGGACGAGCTCGTGCCGGGGATGTACGGCATTTTAGAGCCGAAGGCGGACTGCGCGCTCGTCACGCCCGCCGACATCGACTTTGCCGTGGTGCCCTGCCTGTCGTTCGACCGCAGGGGCCGCCGGCTCGGACAGGGCGGCGGCTACTATGACCGTCTGCTGCCGCAGCTGAGCTGTCCGACCTGCCTCATCTGCCGCGAGCGGCTGATGAGCGAGGCCGTTCCCACCGAGGAGCATGACCGCCGCTGCACGCTCTACGTCACAGAGCGCGGCGTCATGGAGCCGGAGACGTAAGACCATGCTGGACTGGCTCATTCGCGGCGCGCAGGTGCTCGACGGCACCGGCGCGGACGCTTTTCCCGCCGACGTCGGCATCAAGGACGGAACCATTGCCGCGGTCGGTCGCCTGACCGACGCCGATGCCGCGCACGTTCTTGACGCGCGGGGCCGCACGCTGACGCCCGGCTTTCTGGACATCCACCGCCACACCGACGCGGCGCTGTTCCGCCCCGAATACGGAAAGGCGGAGCTGGCACAGGGTCTGACCACGCTCGTCGGCGGCAACTGCGGAATGTCGCTCGCGCCGCTCGCGGGGGCGCACGCTCCCGCCGTGCGCTCATATCTCGCGCCCATCACCGGCGCGTTTGGGGACGAGCTGTGCTTCGCGTCCCTTGCGGACTATTTTGCCGCAGCGGAGCGAACGCCGCAAATCGTGAACAACGCCATGCTCGCGGGCATGGGGACGCTCCGCGCCCTCGTCGCGGGCTTTGACGACGCCCCGCTGACGGACGGGCAGTACAGGGAGCTGCACCGCCTTGTGGAGCGCTCACTCGCCGGCGGCGCGGTGGGCATATCCCTCGGTCTCGGCTACGCGCCCGAGTGCTTTTACTCGACCGAGGGGCTGATCCGCGCGCTTGAGCCGCTGCGCGGCGGGAGACTCCCCATCACCGTTCATATGCGGCAGGAGGGCGACGGCGTGGTGGACGCGCTGCGCGAGATGCTGACCGTCGCGCGGGAGCTGCGCTGCCCCGTGGAGATCTCGCACCTCAAGGGCATCGGGCGGAGGAATTGGGGCCGCGCCGTGCCGGAGATGCTGCAGCTTCTTGAAAACGCCCGCGTGGAGGGGCTGGACGTCGCCTGCGACGTGTATCCCTATTCCGCCGGCTCGACCCAGCTCATTCACGTTTTGCCGCCGGAATTTCAAAAGGGCGGGCTGGATGCGCTGACCGCCGCGCTGCGCGATCCAAGCTCCCGCGCCGCCATGCGTGGACGCATGGAGACGGGCAGCGACTTTGAAAACATCACGCACCTCGTCGGCTTTGAGAACGTCGTTCCGATCTCGCTGCACACGGAGGAGTATAAGCCGTTTGAGGGCAAGTCTCTCGCGGAGATCGCGGACACGCTCGGCAAGGACCCCTATGACGCGCTCTTCGACCTGCTTGCCGCCGAGCGCTGCGAGGCGGGCATGATCGACTTCATCGCCGCGGAGGAGGACATCGAGGCCATCCTGCGCGCGCCGTTCTCCGTGCCCATTTCCGACGCGACCTATCCCGTCGAGGGGCTGTGCCACCCGCGCGTGTACGGCAGCGCGGCGCGCTTTCTCGCGCATTATGTCCGCGAGCGCGGCATCCTCACGCTGCCGCAGGCCGTGCGCAAGCTCACGATGCAGTCCGCCGACCGGCTCGGTCTTTCCCGCAAGGGACGCATCGCCGTCGGCGCGGACGCCGACCTGTGCCTGTTCTCGCCGGAAAATATCCGGGAGAACGGCGCCTACACCGCTCCGCGGCAGCTTGCCTCGGGCATGGACGCCGTGTTCGTCGCAGGCGTGCCCGAGCTTCTCAACGGGCGCTTCACCGGCGAGACACAGGGGCGCGTGCTGCGGGCACACTAACGAACGCTTCATTATTTCGGAGGAAGCTATGACAAAACGTATGTTGACAGCCGTTCTGACTGTGGCGCTCACGCTGTCCCTCACCGCCTGCGGCGGGGGAGAGCAGCAGGAAATGGGCGAGACGCGCACGGTCTACACGATGGACACGGTGATGAATCTGACCGCCTACGGCGAAAACGCCTCCGCCGCACTCGACGCGGCGGAGGAAACGCTGCGCACGCTCGACGCGAAGCTCGACCGCCACGACGAGACAAGCACGGTAAGCGCGCTCAACCGCGACGGCACGGTCGAGGACGCGGAGCTTGCCCAGCTCACGGATATCGCGCGGACCATCGGCGAGCTTTCGGGCGGGGCGTTCGATCCCACCGTCGCGCCCGTGATGGACGCATGGGATTTCACCGGCGATGCGCCGCGCGTGCCGTCGGACGAGGAGCTGTCCGCGCTGCTCGCGCACGTCGGTTTGGAAAAGCTGTCGGTGGACGGCAATACGATCGCCCTCTCGGACGGCGCGCAGCTCGACCTCGGCGGCATCGCCAAGGGCTATGCGGGCGATGCGGTACGCACCGTCCTCGCAGAGCTCAACGTAACGAGCGCAGTCATCGACCTCGGCGGCGACGTCGGGCTGCTCGGCGCGAAGCCGGACGGCAGCGACTGGCGCGTCGCGGTCAAGGACCCTGCCGACCCATCGAAATTTCTCGGCGTGCTGACGGCGGCGGACACCTTCGTGGTGACCTCCGGCATCTATGAGCGCGGCTTTGAGGAAAACGGCGTGCGCTACCACCACATCATCGACCCCAAGACCGGGAAGCCTGCCGAGAGCGGGCTGGTAAGCGTGACGGTCGTGTGCGGCGACGGCGCGTGGGCCGACGCACTCTCCACCACCTGCTTTGTGCTCGGCGAGGCGGGAAGCCTTGCGCTGCGCGATACGCTCGCGGCGGAGAAAAATCTGCGCATCGAGCTGATCCTTGTGACCGACGACGGCCATGTGCGCTATACCGCGGGACTGGCGGAACGCTTTGAGCCGAGCGAGGAGGGAACCTATGTCTACGAAGCCATCATCGCCTGAGCTGCGCCCCAACCGCTATGACGCGCTCGTGGTGCTCGTCGTGCTGGCGCTCGCCGCGGCGCTGGCGGTCAGGCCGTTTCTCGCCGCCCGCGCGCCGCAGAGCGGTGCGCTGACGGTCGTGGTCTCCGCCGACGGACAGGAGCTCGACCGGCTCCCGCTCGCGCAGTTCGGCACGCATACCTATGCGAACAACGGCTACACGCTGACGGTCACGGCGGCGGGCGGCGCGGTATCGGTCACGCAGAGCGACTGCCCGGGGCAGGACTGCGTCCACTCCGGCGCGGTCTCCCGCGCGGGGCAGAGCATCGTTTGCCTGCCCGCGCGCATCGTGGTGGAGCTGGTCGGCGCCGCCGACGGCTACGACCTCGTGACGGGTTAGGAGGGGCGGTATGAGGTTCTCAACGAAAGCTATCACGACCTGCGCCGTGCTTGCCGCGCTGGCGCTCGCGCTCTCCTATCTGGAGTCCTTTTTTCCGCCGCTGCTGCCGCTGCCCGGCGTGAAGCTCGGGCTCGCGAACATCGTGACGGTCTACGCGCTCTATGCCCTCGGCGCGTCGAGCGCGCTCGCCATCCTCGTGGTGCGCTGTCTGCTCGGCTCGCTCTTTGCGGGCAATGCCTCGGCGCTCCTTTTCTCTCTGCTCGGGGGACTTGCCGCCATGCTGGTGATGATCGCGCTGCACGCTCTGCCGCGGCTCTCGGTCTACGGCGTGTCCGTCGGCGGCGCAGCAGCGCACAACTGCGGACAGGTCGCCGCCGCGATGCTCACGCTCGGCTCGGCCGCGCCGCTCGCTTATCTGCCGTTCCTGCTGGTTGTGTCGGTGTTCACCGGCGCGCTGACCGGCTTCGTTGCCGCGCTTCTGTTCCGCGCCATGCGCCACGCGCGGGCGAAATGAAGTGTAAAAATCAAACGCCCCGACGAAGGCCGGAGCGTTTGATTTTTATTTGGGGACTGCTTTTTACAGATTGTGCACGCGCAGGGCGCGGATGGCGTTGAGCACCGCAAGGACCATCACGCCGACGTCGGCGAAAATGCCCATCCACATATTGGCGAAGCCGAGGGCGACGAGCAGCAGGCACAGCAGCTTCACGCCGAGGGAAAAGACGATGTTCTCATGCACGATGCGGATACACTTGCGGGAGATTTTGATGGCTTTGGCGATCTTCATCGGGTCGTCGTCCATCAGCACCACATCGGCAGCCTCAATAGCCGCGTCGCTGCCCATCGCGCCCATGGCGATGCCGATGTCCGCGCGGGAGAGCACGGGCGCGTCGTTGATGCCGTCGCCGACGAAGGCGAGGCAGTCATCCTTGCCCTTTTCACCCAGCAGGCGCTCGAG
>ERZ824600.5679-NODE-5679-length-10023-cov-2.723917_pt1 | contig 10023 bp, 8 predicted proteins | sample MGYA00519933_ERZ824600 | MGnify/ENA primary metagenome ERZ824600 (study PRJEB31778, sample SAMEA3449178) | human gut metagenome | biome: human gut; feature: human-associated habitat; material: faeces | place: United Kingdom | collected 2010/2012 ... | reverse complement strand
TACGTGGGACGCGTGGACGATATCATCAAGTCGTCGGGCTACCGCATCGGACCGTTCGAGATTGAAAGCGTCATCATGGAGCTGCCCTACGTGCTGGAATGCGGTGTGTCCGCCGCGCCCGACGAAGTTCGCGGTCAGATCGTGAAGGCAAGCATCGTCCTCACGCCCGGCACCGAGCCCACAGAGGAGTTGAAAAAGGAGATCCAGAGCTACGTCAAATCCCACACTGCGCCCTACAAATATCCGCGCCTTGTGGTGTTCCGCGACGAGCTGCCCAAGACCACAAGCGGCAAGATCCGCCGCAATCAGCTCTGAACGTTACGCAATTTTGTGCGTGCGCCGAGGCGCGAACCGATAAAATTTATAAAAATTTGTAGATCCCCTTGACAAAACGATTCGGTTGAATTATAATGTACCCATAATAAAAGGCATCGACGGAGAGTATTCCGGTTTACGTCCTTCAGAGAAGCAGCGGTTGGTGTGAGCTGCCGGAAACGAAATTGCGAATTGTAACTCCCGAGCCGGAAGGAAGAAAACCGCACATGCGGCAAGTAGAACCTTCCCGTGATTGCTGCGTGAATGCATACGGCTTGTTTGAGCCTGAGGGGCACGGAAACGTGCAATTTGAGTGGTACCGCGGATGCATGTATGATCAGGCATTCGTCTCAAAGTAATTCAACTTTGGGACGAATGCCTTTTTCGTCCCCGAACAAGGAGGAGCATGCAATGAATCAGATCAGCGGACTGGATTATAAGATCCACGAGATGGCGGGCAGAATCCGTTATCTGCGTGAGATCGAGGGCTTGACACCGGAGGCGATGGCGCAAAAGACAGACGTCACGGTACAGGAGTATCTAGACTGCGAAAACGGGGTCGGCGACCTGACCTTCGCTTTCATTTACCGTTGTGCGCTTGCCCTGAACGTGGACGTAACCGACATCATCGACGGTCAAAGCCCGCGTCTGAAATCCTTCATCCTGACCCGACAGGGCGGCGGACAGGAAATTGCCAATGCGCACGGCATGACCTATTACAACCTTGCCTATGCGTTCCGAAACCGCATTGCCGATCCGCTGTACGTCCGAAGCACCTACACCGAGGACGCACAGCACCGCGACATCGAGCTGACCACCCATGAGGGACAGGAGCTTGACATCGTGATCTCGGGTCAGCTTCGGGTGCAAATCGGAGAGCATAGCGCAGTCCTCAACCCGGGCGACTCTATCTATTTCAATTCGTCCACCCCGCACGGCATGATCGCCGTGGGCGGCAGTGACTGCGAATTCTATGCCATCGTCTTAAATCCCACGGGCGAACCCATCCCCGAATTACAGCCCGAGGTGGCTGTGGAGGACAACCGCACCGTGCGGCAGGACACCGTGGAGCGCATCTACCGCCGATGGATCGATGTGGAAAAGGACGAGCGCGGCACACCCACCTCCATCCGCTTTCATGACACCGAGCATTTCAATTTCGCATTTGACGTGGTGGATGAGCTGGCAAGACGCTCGCCCGATAAATTGGCAATGCTCCACATCTCACGGGACAAGAACGAGCGGCGCTTCACCTTCACAGATATGAAAAAGGAATCCGCACGGTGCGCCAATTACTTCGCCTCGTTGGGAATTCGGCGCGGCGACCGCGTCATGCTGGTGCTCAAGCGTCGGTATCAGTTCTGGTTCGCCATGCTGGGGCTCAATAAGCTGGGCGCCGTCGCCATTCCCGCCACCAGTCAGCTTCAGGCGCACGACTTTGAATACCGCTTCCATGCGGCAGGCATCGAGACCGTCATCTGCACCGATGACGACGATACCGCAAACCAGATTGATCTTGCCTGTCAGACCTGCGACGAGGTCAAGCGTAAGCTGATCGTGGGACAGCCCCGCGAGGGATGGCACACCTTTGACGACGAGTATTCCCGCTTCAGCTCTCACTACGAGCGCACCGAGGATGCCCCGTGCGGCGACGACCTGCTTCTGATGTTCTTCACCTCCGGCACCTCCGGATATCCCAAGATCGCCGCGCATAATCATAAATATCCCTTAGGACACTTCCACACCGCAAAATACTGGCACTGCTGTGATCCGGACGGTCTGCACTTCACCATTTCGGATACGGGCTGGGCAAAGGCAATGTGGGGCAAGCTCTACGGACAGTGGCTGTGCGAGGCGGCGACCTTCGTGTATGATTTCGACCGATTCGACGCCGCGGACATTCTGCCCTTGTTTGCAAAATATCACATCACCACCTTCTGTGCGCCGCCCACCATGCTCCGCATGATGATCAAGCAGGATCTTTCCAAATACGATTTTTCCTCGGTCAAGCACATGACCACGGCGGGAGAAGCGCTCAACCCCGAGGTCTACCGTCAGTTCGAGAAATCCACGGGCTTGCAGATTCTGGAGGGCTTCGGACAGTCCGAAACCACCATGATCATCGGCAATCTGCGCGGTGCGCCGCATAAGATCGGCTCCATGGGCAAGCCCGCACCCATTTATGAGGTGGCGCTCATGGACGCAGACGGTCAGCCCGTCCGCACGGGCGAGGTGGGCGAGATCGTCATTCGCACCGATCACGGCGCGCCCTGCGGTCTTTTCACAGGCTACTACCGCGACACCGAGAAAACTGCGGAGGTCTGGCACGACGGCTGGTATCATACGGGCGACACCGCATGGTGCGACGAGGACGGCTACTACTGGTATGTGGGCCGTGTGGACGATATCATCAAGTCATCGGGCTACCGCATCGGACCGTTTGAGATCGAAAGCGTCATCATGGAGCTTCCCTACGTGCTGGAATGCGGTGTGTCCGCCGCGCCCGATGAAATCCGCGGTCAGATCGTGAAGGCGAGCATCGTCCTCACGCCCGGCACCGAACCGACCGACGACCTCAAAAAGGAAATTCAAAATTACGTCAAGACCCACACCGCACCCTATAAATATCCGCGCCTTGTGGTGTTCCGGAGCGAGCTTCCCAAAACCGCGACCGGAAAGATTCAGCGGAATCGGCTGTGAGCGGGGGCGCTTCCCTGCCGACCGATTTGATCGTCCCCCGATTTTGAAACGGGAAATGAGGTATCTATACAATGAGAATCACCTGTATACAAATGAACATGGCGTTTGCCCGACCCGAGGAAAACTTCCGCCGTGCATCCGAGCTGATCGCCGATGCCGCGCAGGGACAGCCCGACGTCATTGTGCTCCCCGAGACATGGAACACGGGATTCTTCCCGCATGACGGTCTTGCATCACTCTGTGACCGCGACTGCGTCGAGGTCAAGCGGCAGATCGGCGCCCTTGCCGCCCGATTCCGCGTCAACATCGTGGCAGGCTCAGTCGCAAATCAGCGCGGCGACGGGATCTATAACACCGCCGCGGTATTCGACCGTCAGGGCACGTGCATCGCCCAATATGACAAAACCCATCTGTTTTCCCCCATGCAGGAGGATCGGTATTTCCGACGCGGCGATCACCTGTGTGAATTCACCTTAGACGGAAGGCGTTGCGGCGTTCTGATCTGTTACGACATTCGCTTCCCCGAGCTGACCCGCACCCTGACCGTCCAAAAGCGTCTGGACTACCTGTTCCTCGTCTCACAGTGGCCTGCCGTCCGCATCCCGCATCTTGAGACCCTGACCCGTGCGCGCGCTATCGAGAACCAGATGTTCACAGTTTGCTGTAATTCCTGCGGCAGTGCGGGCGAAACCCGCTACGGCGGCACTTCGGTAATATACGACCCGTGGGGCGAAACCCTTGCAAAGGCAGGGGACGCCGAGCAGTGCATCACCGCCGACTGCGACGAATCGGTATTGGACAACATCCGCTCCTCCATCAACGTATTCGCCGATCGGCGCGAGGAGCTGTACTGCGTCCGCACCTGAGCACTTTTCTTTCCGCATTCCATCCGACAACAAATCAACCTACAGATATAACAAAAAAGGAGAACCGAAATCATGACTTACAATTTTCCGGTAACCAGAACCACCCATCCGAAGGAGCGCCCCGCAGACGAGACAAAATTGGGCTTTGCCAGGTATTTCACCGATCACATGTTCGTGATGGACTACGACGAGGGTCAGGGCTGGCACGACGGCAGAGTGGTGCCCCATGAGCCGATCCTCATTGAGCCTGCCTCCTGCGTGCTCCACTACGCACAGATGATGTTCGAGGGCATGAAGGCTTACCGCACGCCGTCCGGCGACATCCAGCTCTTCCGCCCCGACATGAACGAAAAGAGAATGCTCCGCACCAACGAGCGTATGTGCATTCCCGAACTGCCCGAGGGACTTCTGGTCGCCGCAGTCCGCGCCGTCATCAAAGAGGACTTGGACTGGATCCCCTCCGCACCCGGCACGGCACTGTACATCCGTCCCTTCATTTTCGGCGATGAGGTCTCCTTCTCGGTGCTTCCCGCAAAGCACTACCGCTTCATGATCATCCTCAGCCCCACCGGCTCTTACTATGCCGCAAACGACGGCGGACTTCATACCACCCGCATCTACGTGCAGGATGAATACATCCGTGCGGCACGCGGCGGAACGGGCTACGCCAAGGTCGGCGGCAACTACGGCGGCGGCATGCGCGCCTCCAAGGACGCCATGAAGTACAACTGCAAGGACGTTTTGTGGCTGGATGCCGCAGAGCATAAATACGTGGAGGAGATCGGCACGTCCAACGCCTTCTTCCGCATCGCCGACGAGGTCATCACGGCACCCTTGGATTCGGGCACCATTCTTCCCGGCATCACGCGCGATTCCGTGATTCAGCTCCTGACCAAGTGGGGCATCCGCGTTTCGCAGAGAAAGCTCTCCATCGATGAGATCATCGAGGCAAGCAGGAACGGCACCCTGCAGGAGATCTTCGCCAGCGGTACTGCCGCCGTCATTTCCCCCATCGGCTGTCTGAACTACAAGGGAACCGATATTTCCGTGGCAAACGGAGAGGTGGGACCCGTGGCACAGAGACTGTACAACGATCTGTACGGCATGCAGACCGGCACGGTCGAGGATTACATGGGCTGGACTTATCCGCTCGGCTTGCACAAGGCATGAAGCGCATCACCTTATTCTGCGGGCATTTCGGGAGCGGAAAGACCAACGTCGCCGTAAACTACGCCCTGCATCTGCGGGAGGAAGGCAAGGATGTGACCATAGCCGACCTTGATATCGTCAATCCGTATTTCCGCACCAAGGACAGCGAGGACGAATTGAGAGCCGCCGGCGTGGAGGTCATTTCCCTGCCCTTCGCCAACACGAGCACCGATCTTCCTGCCATGCCGTCGCAGGCATATTCCTTAGTGCAGAACACGTCGCGTTATGCCGTGCTCGATATCGGCGGGGACGACCGCGGCGCCTATGCGCTGGGGCGGTTTGCGCCCGCAATTCTGAAAGAAAACAACTACGAAAATTGGTTTGTGGTCAATTTTCACCGTCCGCTGACCCAAAATACCGCAGACGCTCTCACGATCCTACGGGAGATCGAGGCGGCGGGCGGCGTCCCCGTAACGGGCATCGTCAACAATTCCAATCTCGGCGAGGAAACCACGGTCGGAGACATCGTATCCACCGAAGAGGCGGCGCAGGAGCTGAGCCGTCTTGCGGGGATACCGGTGGTGATGACCACGGTGCGCCACGATCTGACGGCACAGATGTCGGGCGAGGGACTGTTCGGCATGAAGCTACAGAAGAAATACTGGTAAAGGAGAACCGACATGGCAAAAGTAACCTTTAACAAGGACATTTGCAAGGGTTGCGGACTGTGCGTTTCCGCATGTCCGAAAAAGATTATCCAACTCGATCAATCAACCATCAACAAAAAGGGACATTACCCCGCAGGGATCACGGATCAATCCAAATGCATCGGATGCGCATTCTGTGCGACCATGTGTCCCGACTGTGTCATAACGGTGGAAAGGTAAGGAAAACACGACATGAGCGAAAAGGTATTGATGAAAGGAAACGAGGCAATTGCCGAAGCGGCGATCCGCGCAGGCTGTCTCCATTATTTCGGCTACCCGATCACGCCGCAGACCGAGCTTGCCGCATACATGGCAAAAAGAATGCCCAAGATCGGCGGCACGTTTTTGCAGGCGGAAAGCGAAATTGCCGCCATCAACATGGTGTACGGCGTATCCGCGACAGGCAAGCGGGTCATGACCTCCTCCTCCTCCCCCGGCGTTTCCTTAAAGCAGGAGGGCATCTCCTACATAGCAGGCGCAGATCTGCCCGCGCTGATCGTGAATGTACAGCGCGGCGGTCCGGGACTCGGCGGCATTCAGCCCTCCCAGTCCGACTATTTTCAGGCAACCAAGGGCGGCGGACACGGCGACTATCACCTCATTGTCCTCACGCCCGATTCCGTGCAGGAAATGGCTGACCTCACCGCACTTGCCTTTGACCTGTCCGATAAGTACCGCGTCCCCGCCATGCTCTTGGCGGACGGCACCATGGGACAGATGATGGAGCCTGTCACCCTGCCCGAGCCGCACCAAACCGACATCGAAAAGCCGTGGGCTGTGACGGGTACGCAGATGAAGCGGAAGCACAACATCGTAAATTCTCTGTACTTGGTGCCCGAGGAACTGGAAAAGACCAATTTCGAGCGGTTCGAGCGCTACCGTCAGATCGAGGAAAACGAAGCGCGGTACGAGAGCTTTCTCATGGAGGATGCCGACATCTGCGTAGTCGCATTCGGCATCGCCGCACGCGTTTCCAAAAATGCGGTAATCGCCGCACGCAAGCTGGGCATCAAGGCGGGCATGATCCGCCCCATCACCGTGTGGCCCTTCCCGCGCAAGCCCTTGGCAGAGGCGGCAGAACACGTGAAAGGCTTTGTCTCGGCGGAGCTTTCCATGGGGCAGATGATCGAGGATGTCCGTCTGTCGATCGACTGTAAAAAGCCCGTCACCCTGTGCAACCGTGCTGGAGGCATGATCCCTTCGCCGGAGCAGGTGCTGGACGAAATCAAAAACATGCAGGGAGGATTCTGAGCGATGACCGTATTTCAAAAACCGAAAAGCCTGACCGACGCCGAACTGCATTACTGCCCCGGCTGTACGCACGGCATCATTCACCGTCTGGTCGCCGAAGCCATTGACACGCTCGGCATTGAGGGCAGTACCGTCGGCGTTGCACCCGTGGGATGTGCCGTCATGGCATACAACTATTTCGCATGCGACATGGTAGAGGCGGCTCACGGACGCGCACCCGCCGTCGCTACAGGCATCAAGCGTTCCCTGCCACAGAACATCGTATTCACCTATCAGGGAGACGGCGACTTGGCATCCATCGGCATGGCAGAGACCGTGCATGCCGCCACCCGTAACGAGAACATCACCGTGATCTTCGTCAACAACGCCATTTACGGCATGACGGGCGGTCAGATGGCGCCCACCTCCCTACCCGGTCAGGTCACGCAGACCTCTCCCTACGGCAGAGACGTGACCACCGCAGGCTTCCCCATCCGCATATGCGAACTGCTCTCCACCTTGGACGGCCCCGAATATCTGGCGCGCGTCGCCGTGAACAATGTTAAGAACGTAAAAACGGCGAAGGCGGCAATCGAGAAGGCGTTCCGCAACCAGGTCGAGGGCAAGGGCTTCTCTTTGGTGGAGGTCGTTTCCTCTTGTCCCACAAACTGGGGTATGACACCCGATAACGCCCTGAAATGGGTGGAAGAAAAAATGATTCCTTATTACCCGCTCGGCGTATACAAGGACAGACACCCGAAGGAGGAAAACTGACATGACCACGAATTTACTCATTGCAGGCTTCGGCGGTCAGGGCATCCTGTTTGCCGGAAAGTTCCTTGCCTATAAGGCGCTATTGGAGGACCGTCAGCTGAGCTGGCTTCCCTCCTACGGACCGGAAATGCGCGGCGGCACCGCGAATTGCAGTGTGATACTGTCGGACGAGCCGATCGGGTCTCCCATCGTCTCCCGCCCCGACGTACTCATCGCCATGAACCTGCCCTCGCTCGATAAATATGAGGACGCCGTAGTTTCCGGCGGCACGATTCTGGTAGACTCCACCCTCATTGAACGCAAGGTAAAGCGGGACGATGTCCGCGTTTTCTACGTGCCGTCCACCGCCATGGCGCATGAGATCGGCGCGCCCACCCTTGCCAACATGATCATGGTGGGCAAGTTCATCCGCGAAACGGGCGCGGTCTCCGACGAACATCTGGAGGACGCCCTGCATAAGGTGGTTTCCGCACGGCATGCCGATCTTTTTGAGATCAACCTCAAGGCGATCCGTTGCGGCTATCAGCTCTAAGGTACACAACCGCTTCGACCTCGGCATAAACCGAAAAAGACCGACCCTCGGACAGATCATCCCGTCCGAGGGTCGGTCTTTGCTGCAGTTATATCATCGGAAAGCCGAACCCGTTACCATGCAACGGTTCCGGAAAGCTCCAATTGAGATGCGGGGATTACACAGTTGCCCGTGATGCTCTTGCTTTCGATCACATTCCGAAGCGCGGTCACCGCGTCGCGCATTGCGCGCTCTCCGTTGGCGCGGACATGAACGCCCAGATCATCCACCGTAATCTGATAGGTGTCCGCATCCAATTCGGTACTGCTTTCGATGACGATCGCCGGTTGGAATGCGTAGTAGCCGTCGGTGTAATACGTAATATTCGGGTACACGCCGTACTTTGCGAACGCGCTTTGCACAGTGTAAGCAAACAACTCCAAGCCCGGTTGCACTGCAATGGTAGTCTTGGGCTGATAGGTCCGCATCAGGGTCACGTTTGTTGCCCACGGATTGACGGGAGGGTACACACCGAGAAATCCGCGTCGAAGCAGAACGGCATCGTTGGAATCCGCCCTTTTGTTCCCGTTGAGATCGGCGGCGGCAAGCGCCGCACTGTCGGTGACGGCAAACGAACGCTTGAGTGCCGTACCGCGGATCAGAACGGAATCGTTGGAGTCGATGACCCCGTTGCCGTTGACATCTCCCATGAGCAGAACGGTTCGGCTGTCCGTGCCGTTTGACAGAATATTTCCCGTACCCGCATAGGGCCGGGGCGTTTGCTGGGTCAGCGTGACCTCACCCACAAAAGCGGAAAGCAGGATTCCGACCTCGGTTCTCTCTTTAACGTATATATAGGTATCGTCCATGCGGAACGTACTGCCCGGGCGAAGAGTGAGCGCCGTGCCGTTGTTTGCGGCAAAATAATTTAACTGACTGCGGATATAGGCTATGGCTTTGGAATTGGTCAGATAATTGTCGGTGAATACATAGTGCGGCTGTCCGCCGATGGATTCGTCGAAATACATGTCCGGCTCGGACGCAGGCGAAGCATAGTTGTCGTAGATATAGTTGTAGTCGCCCTTGTAGATATAGTTGCGATGTGCCGACACAATGACGTTATTGTGCACCGTGAAGCCCTGCGAGCCGTTATCAAGATAAATGGCGCCGTAGTCGTTTTGCACATCGGAAATGTAGTTGCCCGAGATGACCGAGTTATCGTTGCGACCCAACGTATAAATGCCGCCGCCGTCGAACAGAACGGTCATGATATTATTGATGTAATTCTGACAGATCCGGTTACCCGAGAACCAGAACACGCCGTTTTCGTCGGTGGAAAATGCGCCCGAAAGCTCATTTCCGTTAAAGCCCCATCCCCACCCGAAGCTGATCGCCGTGTACGGCAGATTCAGGAGGGTATTTTGGGTGACCTCGGTATTGCGGGCGTAGCCAACCTCGATGCCGGTACCCCCGTTGTACACACTGGCGACATTATCGATTCGGTTGCCGCTGATGCTGTTGTTTTCGGTGAGACGGTACGCATGTGCGGCAGGATTGTCGCCCGCGACCTGATTATGATAGGACACCGAAAAGGCGGACAGCATAATGCCTGTTCCCGCACAGTCGGTGAAGGAATTGCGGTCGATGTGACACTGCTTTGTGCCCTCGGACAGATGAATGCCCGCATTGCCGAGGTTGGCAAAGGTGTTATCCGTAAAGGAGACTGCCGTCACCAGCTCACCGTACACCGCCGCCGACGGCACAAGCCAGT
>ERZ824600.5678-NODE-5678-length-10023-cov-5.900381_pt1 | contig 10023 bp, 9 predicted proteins | sample MGYA00519933_ERZ824600 | MGnify/ENA primary metagenome ERZ824600 (study PRJEB31778, sample SAMEA3449178) | human gut metagenome | biome: human gut; feature: human-associated habitat; material: faeces | place: United Kingdom | collected 2010/2012 ... | reverse complement strand
TAGCAAGACAAATTTATGGCTGCTTTGAGATGGTTTCTCCCCCGCGAAAACAGCTAAACTAAAATGTTATTAGTAAAGCGAAAAACTTAATCAAAACCAAATAACAGCAAACATTTTAAACTCCCGCAAAATCCCCGATCTCTTAAAAACAACTCACCCGCATAAAAACAACTCACAAAACATCTTAAAATCCCGCTTTTCCCGACAAAATAAACCCGCAATAAAACTCAAAAAACGGTTGAAAAAATTCCCTCCGTATGATACAATAAAACAGAATATATATCTTAAAAACAATCGTAAAATATCGGAGGTCATATCATCATGCTATCGGTCTTATACAGCGCAGGTCTTTCGGGGATTGACGGATATACCGTCACCGTTGAATGTAACAGCGGAAATCAGGTGCCGTCAATCGAGATCGTCGGACTGCCCGACGCCGCCGTTATGGAAGCCCGCGACAGGATCAAAACCGCCTGCGCAAACAGCGGCTATACCTTTCCCTCCGCCGAGCTGACCGTCAATCTGGCTCCCGCAAGCCGCCGCAAGGAGGGAACCGGGCTTGACCTTTCGATACTTCTTGCTATTTTACGTTGCGCCGGCTATATCGACGCAAACGTGCCGCTTAATAAATGCTGCTTTGTCGGCGAGCTTTCGCTCTCGGGCAATGTCCGCGGCGTCTGCGGTGTGCTTTCTATGTGCGCCGGAGCCAAGGACGCAGGCTTTGAGGAATTTTACGCGCCCGCAGAGAACGCGGTCGAAGCGGCGGCGGTCGACGGCATAAAGGTCTATGCGGTCAGAAACGTCCGCGAGCTTGTCATGCACTTGAACGGCATATCGCGGCTTGAGCCCGTTGTGCTTCCGCCGTTCGGCAGTGAGCCGGAGGCTATGCAATACGATATGGACTTTTCCGACGTCAAGGGACAGGCGTTTGCCAAGCGCGCCATGGAGATCGCGGCGGCAGGCGGGCACAACGTGCTTCTGATAGGTCCTCCCGGAACGGGAAAATCCATGCTTGCCAAGCGCCTGCCAACCATAATGCCTCCGCTGACCTTTGAGGAGGCGATTGAGGTGACCAAGATATACTCTGCGGCGGGTGCACTTGAGGACGGCGTGTCGCTTATGATGCACAGGCCTTTCCGTTCGCCGCACCACACCATGTCGGCGATAAGTCTTGTCGGCGGCGGAGCAAGTCCGAAGCCGGGCGAGATATCGCTGGCGCACAACGGAGTTTTGTTTCTTGATGAGCTACCGGAATTTCCGACCATGGTTACCGACGCGCTCCGTCAGCCGCTTGAGGACGGCAGGATCACGATCACGCGCGCAAGCGGGCGGGTGACCTTTCCGTGTTCGTTCATGCTTGTCGGTGCGATGAATCCCTGCCGTTGCGGATACTACGGGCATCCGACGCATCCGTGCACCTGCCGTGCGGGAGATGTTGCGAAATATGTTTCAAAGGTCAGCGGGCCGCTCCGCGACCGAATGGATATACAGATAGAGCTGCCGTCGCTCGGCTATGACGAGATAGTGTCGGGCGAGGTCGGCGAGCGCTCGGAGGTCATACGCGCCCGTGTCTGCGAAGCGCGAAGCTTCTTCCGTCGTCGGATCTACGGCAGTGATGCGATTCCCGAGGTCGGGACGGGCAGGGAAAAGCCGATATTCTGTTCGGCGCAGCTTGACCCGGCGCGGCTGCGGAAATTTGCGAACGCCTCGCCCGAGGCGGAGGATTTTCTGCGCGGTGTTTTCGATTCGATGGGGCTTTCCGCGCGCGGATATGACCGCATAATGCGCGTGGCGCGGACGATAGCCGACCTTGCGCACAGCGAAAAGATTACCGTTCCCCATGTTGCCGAGGCTGTTCAGCTCCGCTCGCTTGACCGCAAATATTGGGGCTGAGCTTCCCCAGCCTTTTGAAAAAGGCTGGGCGAAAACTTTAATAAATAATAATTTTTGAGTTTGGCAAGTAGCCGGGAAGCTTTTTTAAAAAAAGTCGGGCGAAAACTTTCCCGCTTTTTGAAAAAAGCTTGGCAAAAACTTTCAAAAAAACTAATTATTTGGTTTGTGTGTAGACATTAACTGCTGCGTTAACGTCGTTAGTATTTAACTTTTGCCTTCTTCCAAGGTTGCAAATGTTCGCCCAGCCAAGGAGTGAGGGGGTTCGGGGGAGAGAAACACCGATCTTTCCCGTAGGGAAAGTCGCTATTTGGATTGCGAAGCAAGACAAATTTATGGCTGCTTTGAGATGGTTCTCTCCCCCGAAGCGAAGCAAAAACAAATCTATGGCTGTTTTGAGATGGTTTCTCCCCCGCGAAAGCAATTGAATTATAAATAGAAAAGTGAAGCTTAAAATGTTTGCTTTTCGGTTTGTTTGCAAAAATCTCTTGCTTGCGGGGCATCGTAGGCGCCGCCCCCTACAAAGTTGCACGAAACTTTCGCAGAGACTTTTAAAAAACTTCCGACTACACACAAACCAAATAACTTATTTTTATGAAAGTTTTCGCCCGACCTTTCGGGAAAAGCTTTCCGGCTACCTACCAAACTCAAAAATTATTTTTTATGAAAGTTCTTTGCCTACTTTCTTTCAAGAAAGTAGGCGGAGAAACACAATAATCACAGCGGCGAGGATTTGATTGCGGCGAACGCGCGCGGGAGCTTGGCGGGCGTCGGAGACACCTTGCGTATAATGCAGATGTAGCGGTTCTCGAAATATCCGTTGATCGTCGCGAAAATGTCCGTCTGAAACGCATTTTCAAGCCTGCCGCCAAGACGCGATATCGCGTTCCGCGCCTCCGCCAGCTCCTTTTGCGCGCCCGAGCCCTTAAGAGCAATGAATATTCCGCCGACCTTTACAAAGGGCAGGCAAAGCTCCGACAAAATATTGAGAGATGCGACCGCACGCGCTATCGCAACGTCGTAAGTCTCGCGCAAAGGGCTCGCATCGACTGCCGAAAGCTCCTCTGCGCGTCCGGCAAGCACCGAAACGCCCGAAAGTCCGAGCGACGCCGCCGCACCGGAGACGAAATCAAGCTTTTTTGCCGTGCTGTCAAGCGCGGTTATGTTTATGTCATCGCGGACGATGGCAAGCGGCAGGGAAGGGAAGCCCGCGCCCGTGCCTACATCGATCATCCTTACCCCCTCGGGAATATAAGGCTCGGCGACAAGCGAGTCTATGAAGTGGCGCAGAATCACACCCTCGACATCGGTAATGGCGGTCAGGTTTGTATGACTGTTATAGTCGGTCAGAAGCATCGCAAGCTTAAAAAAGCGCTCGACGGTATCGCGGGAGGTAATTTTTGATATAAGATTGGGGCAGGAATCGGGAGCTTTTGCGGTATTTTCCGGCAGCAGAGCTTCGATATTGAGGTTTATCAGCTTTTCGTAGCAGGTCATGAAGGTAGCGCGATCCTGCTCGGTTATCAGATTTTTCATTTTTTTGTACTTTCTTTGGTTTTGAATTTATTTGGAGGATTTTGTTTTTTGCGGAAATAATGGGGTGCAGTTGGAAAAGGCGAGTGTGTGAAATTTAAACTTTTCGATTTACTAATAACATTTTATTTTAGCTGTTTTCGCAGGGAAGAGGACCATCTCAAACGCCGAAGTTCCTCTTCCCCACCTCCCCAACTCTCCTTGGCTGGGCTCCACTTCAAAATAATAGAAACTACAAGTCCCATCAATTTTTTGCAAGTTTTAAATTCAAATTATTCATAAGCCGCCATGACCTGCAATTCCAAATACTTATTTTATTGTGCAATTCTCTGATAATATCACCGCCAAGCACAGACTTTTTTACCTAAAATAACGATTTGTACATAAATCCGAAAATTCCTATTGACAAATGAAATGCAAGGCTATATAATTATACCATTATTTCAGGTCACACAAAATAAATGATCGACCCGAAATTGACGCATATCAATAAACAAAACTGCAGAAAGGAGTTCGCCATGTTTTCCGAATTCGTAAAAGAAAAATCCGAATATATGACAGCTTCAGCCTGCTCAGAGCAAACAGGTTCTTTCACTGCGCCCGAAAAAAACGCAGCCGAGGCAACTTGCGAAGCTCGTGAAAATTTCAAAAACTGCGAAAACGGCGCCCGTAAGACCGCCGGTACTTTCAATGCAATAAATATGTGGAGTGCGCTCGTTTCCGTCGCACTCTTTTTGTTTGCATACGGATTTTTTAGCCTTATTATGTCCTCGGTCATTATTACCGTATATGTGGCTGTCGTAAACGTGCTTGTCCTTTGCATTATTGTACGAATTATTGGGCAAAAATTAAATACTCCGGTCAAAAAACCATTAAAAGCGATTTGAAAACGCGGAATTTACCCACGTAAAAATAAATCGAAACGGTTTTGCCGGTGCGCAAAACCGTTTTTCTTATTTTATACAAACATAGTGTATGATCCGCGCAAGCGGTAAATATAAAAGTAAATCAAAAAATAAATTCTGAACAGTGAGGTAACCAAAATGAAAAAATCCACATTCAAAAAAGTATTGGTAGCAGTGCTTTCGGCAGTCATGGTTTTGACCTGCCTTGCAGCATGTAAACCCGCAAATGATAACGGCGACGGCAAAAACTACGCCGCAAACAATACCGAATTTTATATCGGTTGCTCGGGACCGCTCACAGGCGGCGCCGGCGTTTACGGTCAGGCGGTTAAGAACGCAGCTCAGATGGCTGTTGACGAGATCAATGCCAAAGGCGGCGTCGGCGGCGTCAAGCTCAAATTCGTAATGCTCGATGACGCGCACAAGCCCGAAAACGTAAACTCAAACTACACGACCATGTTTGAAGCGGGTATGCAGCTCTCTCTCGGCTGCGTGACCTCCGCTCCCTGCCTTGAATTCAAATCCCTTTCAAAAGAAGATAACCTTTTCTTCCTTACCCCCTCGGCAACGACCGACCCGGTAGTCGAATTTGACAACGCATATCAGATGTGCTTTGCGGACGCAAACCAGGGTAAGGTTGCCGCAAAATACGTCAACGAAAACTATGCGGGCAAGACAATAGGTATGCTCTACCGTTCGGACGACCCGTACTCCACGGGTATCCGCGAGACCTTCCTTGCAACTCTTGATTCCTCGATCAAGGTTACCGAGGCAAGCTTCTCGGGCGACGTTGTCGCTTCCTTCGCGTCCCAGATAAACATTCTCAAAACCTGTGATTTCGTATTCATGCCCATCTATTCTGCTCCCGCCGCTCAGTTTATGTCCGAGGGCAAAAACGAAATGCCCGCAAAAGCTGTTTATTACGGCTGCGACGGTCTTGACGGTATAGACACAAGCGTTAAAAACTTTGATATCAACAGCATCCCGCAGGAGGTCTCCTTCCTCTCGCACTTCAATTCCAAGTCCACCGAGGGCGCGTCCGGCGAATTCATAAAGAAATATGTTGAAAAATACGGTCAGGCAACACTCAGTCAGTTCGGCGCGTCGGCATACGACTGCATCTACGCTCTCGCGGCAGCGCTTGAAAAAGCGGGCAACAAGATCTCCGTAACGTCCTCGCCCTCCGAGGTTTGCGAAGCGCTCAAAGCCGTTTTCCAGAGCGATGATTTCAGCTTCACCGGCGTTACCGGCACAAACATCAAGTGGGATAAGAACGGCTTCGTTGTTAAAGACGCGCTTAAATACGTCGTCAAAGCCGCTGACTGACCTACTTTCCCGGCCTTTTGAAAAAGGCTGGGCGAAAACTTTCAAAAAAAATAAGTTATTGAGTTTGTTAATAGCCGGGAATAAGTTTTCGGATTTTACCCATACCTAAATAACAAAAAGCTTTTCGCAAACAAATAGAATAGCAACCAAGTGGTGTTCGCACTGAATTTTATGGCTGTTCGCTGAAGCCTGAAATTCTCTGTATCCTATTTTTTGATCCATATAAAAAAGCCAATGGAAGAGAGGGGCGCGGGGGGAGGAACCGTGCGGCTTTGGAGCGCGGTTCCTTCTCCCGGTCAATAAAAAAGCTTAAACTTTAAACTAAATCAAGGGATAGCAAATATTTTTACCTTTATCACTCTACCTATTAATCTATTAATGTACCTGTTCTCCCCCGCAAAAACAATTTAAACCAAACCAAGAAATAGCAAAACAAACACCCCCAATCAAATCAAAAAAACCACCAAACATCCTCGTAATTACAAAAACCACGGAAAGCCGCAAAAACATCGCTTTCCCAAACAACACGGAGAATATTTAAAATGAAAATTATCGAAACACTTATCAGCGGCCTGAACGTCGGTGTTATCTACGCTATGATAGCACTCGGCTATACTATGGTCTACGGAATAGCCAAACTGCTGAACTTCGCCCACGGCGATATAATCATGGTCGGTGGCTATACCGTCTGCGTCTTCTGCGCTATGAACGCCTCACCCGCTTTCTTCGCCGTCGCAGTCCTCGCCTCTGTCGCCGTCTGTATGCTCCTCGGCGTTACCGTCGAGCGCGTGGCATATCGCCCCCTCAGAGGCGCCTCGCCTCTGGCTGTACTTATCACCGCAATCGGCGTAAGCTACCTGCTTCAAAGCCTTGCTCAGATATGCTTCGGCTCGGCTCCCAAATACGTTGCCGTTCCCGACCTCGGCAAGGTCACCCTCGGCGCACTCAGCATAAAGGTGTCGACGCTGATAACTCTCGCCGCATCGGTGGTCGTTATGGTCGCCCTCAGTGTTTTCGTAAAATACAGTAAGACCGGACGCGCAATGATCGCAGTATCCGAGGACAGAGACGCCGCAAAGCTTATGGGCATCAACGTCAACAGCATCATAACCGTGACCTTTGCCATCGGCTCGGCTCTTGCCGCACTCGCAGGCGTATTCTACCTGCTCCAATCACCGTATATAAATAATACCTTCGGCGCTATGCCCGGTATCAAAGCCTTCACCGCCGCAGTCATAGGCGGTATCGGATCCATACCGGGCGCCATGCTCGGAAGTATAGTCCTCGGTATCATCGAAAGCATCTGCGACGCCATCCCCGTGATAGCTCCCTACAAGGACGCGATAGAATTTTCAATACTTATAGTTATACTGCTTGTAAGACCGACGGGCTTCCTCGGCAAAAAGAGAAGGGAGAAGGTGTAATATAATGAGCAATTTCAAGGATAAATTCAAAAAACTCAAATGGAAACACTATGTAAATTATATCGCCGTCGCGATAGTCACCGTCGTGTTTGCCATTCTCGCCCTTAACGGCTCCCTTAAGTCTTCATCAATGATGCTGCTTGAAAAGATCGGCATCAGCATTATTCTCGCAGTCTCGCTCAGCCTTGTCGTCGGATTTCTCGGCGAGCTCAGCCTCGGACACGCGGGATTTATGTGCGTCGGCGCATATATCGGCGGTAAAGTATCCGTCATTCTCGCAAACGCACTCGGAAACGGCTTGCCCGCACTTCTCATATCCGTGCTTGTCGGCGGCACCGTCGCGGCTCTGTTCGGCTTTCTGATAGGTCTCCCCGCACTCCGTCTTAAGGGCGACTACCTCGCGATAGTAACGCTTGCCTTCGGAGAGATAGTCAAGGTCATCTTTCAGCAGTCAAAGACCTTCGGCGGAAACCTCGGACTTGAAACCCCGAGATACGACAAAAACAGCCTGTTTATTATAATTTTCGTCTTTGTCCTCGTCACACTCGCAATCATACAGAACCTTATGCGCAGTAAGCACGGCAGAGCGATAACCTCCATCCGCGACAACGAGATAGCCGCAAGAGCGACCGGCGTAAACGTCACGAAATATAAGCTCGTCGCCTTCATGGTGTCCGCTTTCTTCGCAGGCATTGCCGGCGTGCTGTTCAGCTACACACAGGCGAGAGTTCAGGCTCCCAAATTCGGTTATAACTATTCGATCGAGATACTTGTCATGGTCGTCCTCGGCGGTATGGGCTCGATAAACGGCTCGATAATCTCGGCAACGCTTATAACAATACTCAACGAGAAGCTGCGCACCGTCCTGACGGGCGACCGCGCCGTTCTCAAGGATCTTATCTACGCGCTTATCCTTATCGTTATCGTTATATATAACAACGCGCCCGCGCTCAAGGGCTTCAGAGAAAAATACAGCATAAAGAGACTGCTCGGCAAGCTTCGCCGCCACGACCCGTCCGTTGTCAAGGACGACGCGGCTGATTGGGACAGAATACCGACAAAGATAAAAATGGACGAGGTCCTTTCGGTCGATATGACGCCCGGCGACGAATTTACACCCGACAAGCCCGACAGCAACACAACCAAGGAGGGGAAATAACATGGCGGAATATGTACTTGAAACCGATAACATCGGCATATCCTTCGGCGGACTCAAAGCGGCGCAGCACGTCAACATCAAAATAGAAAAGGGCGAGATCTACGGACTGATCGGACCCAACGGCGCCGGAAAAACGACGATATTCAATATGCTGACCGGCGTGTATCTTCCCACGGAGGGAGACTTCCGTCTTTGCGGAGAATCTCTCAAGGGGCTCAGCCAGGAGGCGATAAACCACAAGGGCATCGCCCGCACATTCCAGAATATCCGGCTTTTCAATAATATGTCGGTAGTCAGAAACGTAATGGTCGGACTTGCCGACCGCCCGGAATACAAATGCACACTGATCGAAAGCCTTCTGCGCCTGCCGCGGCATTTCCGCGTTGAGCGCGAAATGCGGAACCACGCAAAAGAGATTCTCGACATTTTCGGTCTGCTCGACGACCGCAACAATCTTGCCTGCAATCTTCCGTACGGAAAGCAGCGCAAGCTTGAGATAGCACGCGCCATCGCGACGAACCCCAAGCTTCTGCTCCTTGACGAGCCGGCGGCGGGCATGAACCCGCAGGAAACCGCCGAGCTTCAGGAGACGATAAAGTTTGTCCGCGACCATTTCGGCGTGACCATTCTGCTCATAGAGCATGACATGAGTCTGGTATCCGGCATCTGCGACCACGCGACCGTGCTTAATTTCGGTACCGTACTTGCGCAGGGAAAAACGGCGGATGTACTCGGTTCTCCCGAGGTCATCAAAGCATATTTAGGAGGTTGAGCGGCTATGGCATTGCTTGAAGTTGAAAATTTAACCGTAAGCTACGGGCTTATCCGTGCGATAAAAGGCGTGTCCTTCAGGGTTGAAAAGGGCGAGATAGTCGTTCTTATCGGCGCGAACGGAGCAGGGAAGACGACAGTCATGCACTCGCTCTGCAATCTTATCCCCAAGCAGCACGGAAAGGTGACCTTCGACGGTCACGATATAACAAACACTCCGGCGCACAAGCTGGTCACAATGGGCATCGCGCAGGTCCCCGAGGGACGGCACGTCTTTCAGGAGCTGACCGTTGCGGAGAATCTCAGCATGGGAGCCTACACGCGTAAGGACAAAAAGGAAAATGAGGAGACGCTTGAGCGTATGTACTCGTATTTTCCGGTGTTAAAGGAGCGCTCAAAGCAGGTCGCGGGAACGCTTTCGGGCGGCGAGCAGCAGATGCTTGCCATGAGCCGTGCGCTTATGTCGCATCCGACACTGCTTTTGCTTGATGAGCCGAGCATGGGGCTTTCACCGCTCTATGTTCAGACGATATTCGATATGATAAAAACGATAAACTCGCTCGGAACGACCGTTCTGCTTGTTGAGCAGAACGCAAAGCAGGCGCTCTCGATCGCCAATCATGCCTATGTGCTTGAGGTCGGCAACATGGTGATGTCAGGCACCGGCGCCGAGCTTGCCGCCAGCGACGAAATCCGCAAAGCCTATCTCGGAGGATAGAACACAGGCGCCCGGTCTTTTGAAAAAAGACCGGGCGCCTACTTTCCCGCTTTTTTTCAAAAGCGGGGCAAAAACTTTCCAGCCTTTTGTAAAAGGCTGGGCGAAAACTTTCATAAAAATAAGTTTATTTGGTCTGTGCGTAGACATTAACTACGTTAACGTCGTTAGTATTTAACTTTTTCCTTCTTCCAAGGTCTTAAATGTTCGCCCAGCCAAGGAGAGTTGGGGAGGCGGGGAAGAGAAACCCGACTTTTCGCGAAGCGAAAATGTCGCGCTTTGCTTGTTTACAAGCAAAGC
>ERZ824600.5676-NODE-5676-length-10025-cov-2.749549_pt1 | contig 10025 bp, 7 predicted proteins | sample MGYA00519933_ERZ824600 | MGnify/ENA primary metagenome ERZ824600 (study PRJEB31778, sample SAMEA3449178) | human gut metagenome | biome: human gut; feature: human-associated habitat; material: faeces | place: United Kingdom | collected 2010/2012 ... | reverse complement strand
GTGCAGGAGGGATCGAGCGGACGGGTGTCGTTCTTGTGCTTGGCGTTGCGGATCTTGATGTCGCCGTAACGGGTAAAGAGCCAACCGTTGCGGGCATTACGCGTGGGCATCACGCAGTCAAACATGTCGATGCCGCGCGAAACGCCTTCAACCAAATCCTCGGGCGTTCCCACCCCCATCAGGTAACGAGGCTTGTCTTCGGGCATCTGGTGCACGATGGCATCCATGATGGCAAGCATCTTTTCTTTCGGTTCACCAACAGATAAGCCACCCAAGGCGTAACCGTGGAAACCGATTTCCTTCAGGCCCGCAAGCGACTCTTCGCGCAGTTTCGGGAACATGCCGCCCTGAACGATGCCGAAAAGCGCATTGGGATTTTCGAGGCGATCGAATTCCTCGCGACTGCGCTTGGCCCAACGAAGAGACAGACGCATCGAATCGGCCGCTTCCTTTTCGGTCGCGGGACGATCGCCGATCATGTAAGGCGTGCATTCGTCAAACTGCATCACGATGTCGGAATTCAGAACCTTCTGAATCTGCATCGAGACTTCAGGCGTCAAAAAGAGCTTGTCGCCGTTGATGGGCGAAGCAAAGCGCACGCCTTCCTCAGAAATCTTGCGCAATTGACCAAGGCTAAACACCTGAAAACCGCCCGAGTCGGTGAGAATCGGGCGATTCCAGTTCATGAAGCGATGCAGCCCGCCGTGCGTGGCAATGACATCAAGCCCCGGGCGAAGCCAAAGATGGAACGTATTACCGAGGATGATCTGACTGCCCATGCCTTCGAGTTCGTCAGGCGTCATCGCCTTGACGGTACCGTAGGTACCCACGGGCATGAACACCGGCGTTTGCACCACACCGTGATTGAGCGTCATTACGCCGCGGCGCGCCGCTCCTTCTGTTTTCAATACTTCAAACTGCAGCGCCATTGTTGTTCTCCGTTTCGTTGTGGTGGCGGGTTCTTTCCAGGAAACAGGCGTCGCCGTAACTGAAGAACCGATATTTTTCATCGATGGCGTGTCGATAAGCCTGCATGATGCGCTCCTTGCCGACCAATGCCGACACAAGCATCACCAGCGTCGACTTGGGCAGGTGAAAGTTCGTCACCATGGCGTCAATGACCTTGAAGCGATAGCCCGGCGCAATGAAAAGTCGCGTATCCATCGTACCCGCTTCAACCGTTCCGTCGTCTCGCGCCGCCGATTCGATCGCTCGCAGACTGGTGGTGCCCACGGCCACCACACGGCGACCTTCGCGCTTGGCCTGATTGATCGCATCTGCACACTCTTGGCTCATTTCAAACCACTCGGCGTGCATCTGATGCTTGGAGAGATCCTCCTCACGCACCGGCTGGAATGTGCCCGCGCCCACGTGCAGCGTCACGAAAGTTTCCTGCACGCCCAGGTCGCGCAGATCTTTGAGAAGCTCCTCGGAAAAATGCAGGCCCGCGGTCGGCGCCGCAACGGCCCCCGGATACTTGGCGTACACCGTCTGATAGCGGCCTTCGTCAGCAGCCTGTGCGTCGCGCTCAATATAAGGAGGCAACGGAACCTTGCCCACGGCATCGAGAACGGTCAGCGCCGGCGCATTGAATGTGAGCTCAAAAAATTCGCCTTGACGTCCGCCCACAACGGCTTCATAGGAAACTGCGTTTTCACCCGTGAAGATCAGGCGGGAACCGGGCTTGGGCTTTTTGCTTGCGCGCAGCATGCTGATGACGGTGTTTTCGCCGATCACTCGTTCGATCATGGCTTCAATGGCGCCGCCAGTTTCCTTGACGCCGCGCAGACGAGCCTTGATTACGCGCGTGTTGTTCATCACGAGCAAATCACCGGGGCGAAGCAAATGCTTGAGATCCGTAAAAACAAGGTCTTCGATCACGTCGTCGCTCACATGCAGCAAGCGAGAAGCCGTGCGTTCGGCAAGCGGAAACTGAGCGATCAGTTCAAGCGGGAGATCGAAGTCGTAGTCGGACAGATGTTGTCCGTTGAGATAGGAAGGATGTAAATCGACTGTCATTTTGGCTTTACCGGCCAGAAATTAGAAATTGATAAGGAGCCCGCATTGTACAGAGACGTTTGACTTTGTGCTTGTTTTTCCTTGATTTTTTAGCACATCCGCCTTTTGCCCGCCCCCAAACCTGCTGAGAAAGCGTTACGGACTGATTGTCTCAAAGAACGGCAGACAATTCGACGGCGACACGACGTGAATCGGGCAATTCGGATACGCTTCTCGAAAGTCCTTGCCGCCACTGTCTTTCTTGTGAGGATTTAGTTTGCACTCGAAAGCTTCGAGCTTGTTATCTTTTGCTTCAATAAAATCAATTTCTCGACTGTATTCAACAGCCTTTTCTTTGCCGGCTACCTGGCGCGTTCCACGGATTCGCCAGAAGAACTGACGAGTGAAAGTTCTTTCGAGATCATGCTTCTTGAGCCGCTCCATGAAGAAGAAGTTCTCCCAAAGCGCACCGGCGTCCGCACGGGCCGAAAAAGGCGTGAAGTCGTTCAAGATAGCATTGCGGATGCCAACGTCACAAAAGTAGATTTTCTTGCCTTTTTTCAGTTCATTACCCAAATTACGAGCAAACGAAGGTACGCGCCGGATGATGAAGCACTTTTCAAGAATATCCAAGTACCGTTCAATCGTCGGACTGCTCAATTTTGTTTCGCGCGCCAGATTGTCATACGAAACCTCCTGACCTACGTTCTGAGCTAACAAATAGACGAGATTGTGGAGATTCGTCGGGCTTCTGACCTGGGTAAGCGCAAAAGCGTCCTTGTACATCAGATCTCCGACAAAATCCATCAACATTTCGACAGCGTCGTCCGGGTTCAGCACATTATCAGGAAACATTCCGTAAACAAGGAATTGTTCCAAATGATCCTGAACATACCCCCAGCCAAACTCCCGAGCAAGTTCACTCGCTGAAAAAGGCCAAAGCTGTCGATTTACAAGGCGACCAACAGCCGATTCTCGAACGCCTCTCGCAAGGTCGAATGAAGACGAACCTGTCAAAAAGAGTTTTGTGCGCTGGTTGGCATCAACCAGTATTTTGGTAATCAGCCCAATGTTCGGTACGCGCTGAGCTTCATCAATGACGATGGTATCTGCACTGTTCAGAAAAACATCAATGTCCCCACCGGACTCCAGTCCCTGAAGAATACGAACATCGGCAGCTCGATCTGCATTGAGCAGTCGAAGCTTTCCTGCTTCCGGCCCGAGTAAGGATTTCACCAGCGTTGTTTTTCCGGCACGACGAGGTCCGTAAATCACAACAGCTTTGGGCGGCATCGCCGGCAGGATTAAATTGGCAAGGTCACGCGGGATTATATTTTTCTTAAGTTGGATAACCATACTTGGGAAATTTAGCAAAATTTCCCAAGTATGGTTATGGAAATTTTTAAATAAAACGACAAAAGATCCAATCCATAGCCTCACGTTAGTAAACAACCCGCGACTAATGTCGCAGGCTTTGCAACTATCACATTCGTAATGTCGCATTAGGCCTGTTTACGTCCGGCCCCTGGGTCATCAGCAGATAGCCCAGACCGTGCAGATTTCGACCTGCATTCAGGTCGCTGTGCGCTCGGTAACCACAGTGACATTCGAACCGGTGCTTCTTTCTCTTTCCGATTGCACCGCACGCCGAACACGTTTTGCTCGTGTACCTTGGATCCACAAACATCACCCTCATCCCTATTCGTGAGGCTTTGTCGACAATCATCTGCTGCAGCTCTCGAAACGGCCATCGGTGCAGTCTGGCTCGCACATTATGTCCGGCCTTGATTCTCTCGCGAATGTGCGTGAGATCCTCCAATACGATCAGCCGCTTGCCGCTTTGTGCGGCTTTTTCCACGATTGTCTTGCTGACATTGTGGTTGACGTGTTGCACGTGTCGCCTTTCTCGGCCTGAGATTTGGCGTAACTTCCGTTTGGCGTTACGCGAACCGTTGCGCTGAAGACGAGCTCTGTGACTCAAATACTTATCGCGGTCATTTTTCAATTTGCCGGCTTTGAACAGTCTGCCGTCCGAAGTGGCTGCCATGTTGTTCTCACCGACGTCAACTCCGAGAATTTCCTCCTTTTTTAGATTCTTCAAACTTGGCAATTTGAGATCGCACTCAACAGCGATATGCAGCTGCCAGCTTCCCTTGCTGCCTTTTCGTCCTTTTTTGTAGACCAGACTACACTCGCGCCACTTGCCGTTCGACAAAATGTCTTGTTGAAAGGTTCCGGGGCAGAGGCGCACCGAGACGCGCTTCTGACTTGTAAAGACGGTAGCTGTGGTGCGATCTTTCGAAAATGTCAAAGTACGCACGTCCAGATGGATGCCAACGTTTTTAAAGACGATTTTTGGCAACTCCAGATTCTTGTCCTTTACGTATTTCGGACTGTTGGACAGCAGGGTCTTGTAAGCGGCAGACACGGCTCGCACGGCGTTGCAGACGAGCTGCGCACCCAGTTCCGGTACAGCTTCGCGTACGCGGTAGTAGCCGGCGTGGTGCAGGTTGAAACGCTGCCATAGGCGCAGCTTCTTTTCGGTGTCCTCACGGATAATGTCAACGAGCAAATTGCAAGCGCGACGAAAGAGCTCTTGGGTGCGCTGCAATTTTTCAAAGGCATCGTTGTCCATGTCCAGACGACACACGCGGTACGAATGTCCTTGGAACGTTCTACCAGACTACCTGCGTCCTCTGATGTGTTCAGTCCTTTCAATGTACTGCCTTATCGTTTCTGCGCTGACCTTGCCAGCTGTGCCTACATAGTAGGATGGAGACCAAAGATGTCCATCCCGAAGTTGTTTTTTCAAATCGGGGTGCTGAAGGAATAACTTGCGTGCCGTAGTTCCCTTTAGCTTTTTAACGGCGTCCGAAACAGCTTTCGAAGGAGGTATGCTGACGAACAGATGGATGTGATCAGGCTGAATTTCCAGACTCAGAATCACCCAGCCGTTTTCGTTGCACACTTCTGTTAAAAGAAGACGCAAAGAATCGGCAACAGCTCCCGTCAATACTGATCTTCGGTACTTAGGGCACCATACCACATGGTATGCAGTCTGGTAAACACAATTCCGATTAAAAACTAATTCCAGCATGGACACATATTATCATTTTTAGAACCGCGATTCCTCCCGCGGCTAAGCCGCGGATTTCCTCGCGGATTTCTATGACGGCATCAATCCTTATAAGAATTTCCTCCGCGACTAGTGCCGCTTCTTTTTCGCCAACCGTATTTGTTGCAAATAGAAACATCTTTCTCTATCTAACTTGTTGAGAATGATTCTTATTTGCGATATAGTTCCACCAACTGAGAAACACCTAGAGGCTTAAAGCCGAAGAGACAAGGGTTCGTTGGGGTCGAACCTGCTGCAAGCCTCTCACCAACGTTGTTCTCCTGGCGTTCGTGATGGTTTCTTAGGGTTATCTTCCTTGTGCGGTGACAGGTTTCAGGCTCCTGTCACCGCTTTTTTTCGTTTATTTTCAAGGCTTCTGCAATTTTCGAACGAAATCAAGAACGTACTCTTGATAAAATCAAGACCATACTCTTTATTTCATTCAATTCCACAAACATCCACGCCTATGTCTCTCAACTTTACGTACTTGCCTCGAACGCTTGAAACCGTTATCAATCGGGCCAGTCAGCGCTACAAAGGTGTCATGGTGACCGGGATGCGACAGGTCGGCAAAAGCACCATGCTGCGCCGCATGCTGGGAGATCGCCGCTACGTCAATCTCGACCGCTATCAGGCTTTGGATCTGGCTCGACAAGCTCCGGATGCCTTTTTCAAGCAATATCCGATGCCTTTGCTGATTGACGAATTTCAGAGAGCTCCCGACCTCGGTTTGGAAATCAAAGCCATTCTCGATGAAACGGACGAAAGAGGCCTGGTGTGGTTGACCGGATCTCAAAAACTCGGTCTCAGAAAAGCGGTCGCCGAAGCACTTTCCGGCCGCGTTGCATCCTTCGAGCTTTTTCCGTTCAGTCTCTACGAGCTGCAAGGCAAAGGCCCGGAGCAAAAACCTTTTATGCCGACCGGTGAGCTTACGCGCGGCTCGCTTGATCCGCTCACGGCGGAAGAACTCTGGAAAATCATCTGGCAAGGCTCCTGGCCGGAAGTGGTTCACGACGAGCCGGATCAACGAGATGCCTTCTTCGACAGTCTTTTGAGAACTTACATCGAAAAAGACATCCTTGCGACAGGAGTACGCCGGGTGGAGGATTTCGAGCGCTTCTTAAGCGTGCTGGCAAGCCGCATTGGTCAGGAATTTGCCATCGGCGAAATCCAAAAAGCCGTCGGCGTTGCGGCGGAAACTGCCCGCGATTGGCTTAACGTTGCCGTCGCTACAGGCGTTGTCTATCTCTTGCCTCCTTTCTACGAAAACGTCGGCAAAACACTCATCAAGAAAAGCAAGCTTTACTTCACCGACACCGGCTTGGCTGCCTGGCTGTGCCAGTCTCCAAGTCCATCGGCTCTGAAAAACGCCTACAACGCCGGAGCGTTTTTCGAGAATTTCGTCGTCATGGAAATTGTCAAAAGCTGGAAGCACAACGGCAAAAAGCCTCTTTTCTACTTCTACCGCGATACTCGGCAAAATGAGATTGATCTTCTGATTCGCGAAGGCGACATTTACTATCCGATCGAAATCAAATCGACGGCTTCGCCTCAGCGCAAGATGCTCGACAATTTCGGCGTACTCAAAGGCGACACCATCAAGCGAGGTCCCGGCGCTCTGATCTGCACTTGCGATGAGCCTCGCTACCTCACAAGCGACGTCGTCGCCCTGCCGGTCTGGGCGCTTTAGCTAACAGTTGTTGCTGGAAAACCCGCAAATCCAAGCTAGACTTGGAGCGCTTGACAACCGTTTCCTTTACTTTCGGTACGCATTTGAAGAAACACCTCGTCCTTTGTCTGACGCTTTGCCCCCTTGCGCTCTACGCCGCCGACATTTCCATCCATTTCATCGGGCTCAATGATGAACTCGCCGAGAATGTCCGCGCGCACCTGATGCAGCGCAAAGATGACGACGCCTACTCCGTGAGGCGCCGTCTGGTTTCGGCCGTCAAAGACGGCATCAAACCGTTTGGCTACTACCGTCCCCGCGTCAAGATTGATCTGGTTCGCGCCGACTCGGGCGACGTCACGTCCGTCAATGTCATTGTGGATCCGGGAGAGCGCATTCACCTCACCGAGCCTCACCTCAATCTGCAGGGACCTCTAACCAAGGAAACCGAATTTGATCTCGCCGTGCAACAGATTCCGAAAGCCGGAAGTCCTCTACTGCACAGCGACTACGAGCAATTCAAAGGATCCGTGCAGGCCCTGGCGTTGGAACTCGGTTATTTCGACGGCAAGTTTTCCAGACACAGCCTCAAGGTTTCGCCCCGCGAAGGCACTGCCTACTGGGACCTCGCTTACGACAGCGGCAAACGTTACAAATTCGGGAAGGTGAACTTTCAAAATTCGCAGATTGACGAAGCCTATCTTCGTTCGCTCGTCCCGTTTGAAGAGGGGCAACCCTACGACTACAACACCTACGGCGATCTTTCCCGCAAGCTCACTGAAACCAACTGGTTCGGATCAGTGGTCATGTCCATGCAGTTTGACAAAGCCAGGCAAGATCCCGAACGCGTGCTCGACGTTGATGTCGCACTCACGCCCCGCAGTGAAAACCTGGTGGAAACCGGCATCGGCTACGCCACCGACATCGGCCCTCACGGAAAACTGTCCTGGACTCGCCCATGGCTCAACAGCAAAGGCCACAGTTTGACGGCCGCCACTGATCTTTCACCCGAAGAGCAGGAATTCGAGTTCAATTACAAGATTCCGAGTCAGTCCAATCCTCTCTCGGACTACTGGGCCCTGCAAAGCGGCTACAAGTATTCGACCCTAAACGACACGACTTCGTCGTCGACGGCCGTGTCCGCCGCCCGTTTTCAGCTGCTTGACTCAGGCTGGACGCGCAAGATTTCCGTCGTCTGGCTCTACGACAACTTCACGCAGGGCAGTGATTCGTCAAATACGCAAATCATTTATCCCACCCTTTCGTTTTCGCGCACGCGGCAAAAAGGGGGCGTTCTGCCGACCTGGGGCGACACGCAGCGCTATGCGATTTCGGTTTCCAACACCGCCTGGGGCTCCGACATCGACTTCGTACTGCTCACCGCGCAACAAAGCTGGGTTCGCTCGCTCGGGCCCTCGCACATCTTCATCGGCCGATGGTCCGCGGGTTGGATCGAGTCGGGAAGCTTTGATCAGGTGCCGCCCGATCTGCGTTTCTTCGTGGGCGGCGACTTGAGCATCCGCGGCTACGACTACGAATCCATTTCCCCGAAAAACGACAAGGGCGAACTCGAAGGCGGCTCAAAAATGTACACCGTTTCCGTCGAATACCAATACAACGTTACCGGCAACTGGTGGGGTGCAGTCTTTTTCGACGCCGGTCAATCGAGTCACGAATTCGATTTCGGCGACATCAAGAAAGGTGCGGGCTTCGGCATTCGCTGGCTTTCTCCCATCGGACTCGTCAAGCTCGACCTGGCCAAGGCCGTGGGCGACCCCACGGAGGACAGCTGGAAAATCTACTTCGGTTTGGGAGGCGCGTTGTGATGAGAGTTTCTCGTCTTTTGAAATGCATCGGCTTCGCGCTGGCCGTCCCGCTGGTGCTTTGTGTCGGTCTCGTTGTCTTTGCGCTCACCCCCTGGGGGCTGCAAACAGGCGTTTCGCTCGCGCAAAAGTTCTTGCCTGAGCTTAGTGTCGGCAACGTCAGCGGCACACTCTTTGATGCGGACATATCAGAAATTCGCTATCAGACGACGCCTGTAACTCTTGAACTTAAGCGAGTACAGTTCTCGATCGCCAATCTGCGCCCGCTCGAGCGTCATGCCGACATCAGGAAACTCCACGTTGATGGGCTCCGGGTCGCTCTCGCTGAAAATCAGGAATCCGCCGCCGAAACCGCCGCCTCAGACAACGCACCGATCTTTCTGCCGTTTTCCGTTGCGCTCACGGATGTGCGTTTCACCGACACGCACGTTCAGTCCGATGCGTTTGATGTTGCGGTTCGTGACCTGTCTCTAGCCGCCTCTGCCGCCGGCGGCACGGTCACAACAGAGAACCTGAATATGGCGGGCATCTCCGTTCATCTGCCCGAAACACCGAAGGCTACCGATGAAAAACCTGAGCCGCTGGTCGAAACGTTAAACGCGCTTTTTGCCAAACCGTTGCTTGAGCCCTTTGCGGTGCCCGAACTGCCGCTTACTGTGGACGTAAAGGCGCTTTCGGTTTCCGATGTCAAACTCAACGACGAAACCGTGCTCGAAACGCTTTCGGCAACATTTACCGCCGCCCCTCAAAGCGTTCACATCGCCAAACTCATCGCTGCGCATCCGGCAGTTGACGCCTCCGTTAAGGGAGAAATGACGCTCGGCGGCATCCCCAAAGGCAAAATAGACGCTGCCGTGACGGCGCGTCAGGCTCCTTTGTCCGCCTATCCGATCACGGCCGCCGCCACTTTTGATCTCACCTCCGAAACCAATCTGAGGCTTCAGACAACGTCGGCTCAAAAGACCCTGAACGTTCAGGCCAACATCGAAACCGCCAAAGCCAATCCTGCTTTCCGACTGGCTGTAACGGGTGATTTGGATCTGACTGCTCTCAAAGACTTGATCGGTACCGAGGCGGAACTTCAGAACATTGACGTTAAACTGGCGGGTACGTACGACGCCTACGATCTTTCGATTTCAACTCGCGCCGCCTCTGCCCTTCTTGCCAGACCTGCCGACCTTTCCGTCTCCGGTCAAGGAAAGAAAACCACCTTGTCCGACCTTCGGCTGAATGCAAGCATCGGCAAAAACATGCTGCGTTCCGCATTTCATGCCGCCTTGACCGACAAGAAGGCATCGGTTTTACTTAGTACCCTTTTTTACGAGGTCAATGATATATGGGAGGAATATTATGTCGATCCGTCTTATTGGGAAAATATTTATGATCAAAATTACGAAGTCGCTATAAAAAAAGAAAAAGC
>ERZ824600.5672-NODE-5672-length-10031-cov-37.944968_pt1 | contig 10031 bp, 8 predicted proteins | sample MGYA00519933_ERZ824600 | MGnify/ENA primary metagenome ERZ824600 (study PRJEB31778, sample SAMEA3449178) | human gut metagenome | biome: human gut; feature: human-associated habitat; material: faeces | place: United Kingdom | collected 2010/2012 ... | reverse complement strand
TTTTCAATGATTTTGTTTCTACTATTCATAGCGGAATTTACTTTTTCAATTAACACTGGAAATAATAAACAAAAAACTTGACAACTATTAATTATTTTGTATAATATAATTGCATTTAGTTAATGCACACAAATTTAATATTATAGTGTAAAAGGCAAAGCAGTAGAAATGCTGTGACGCAAAGCTATAGGGTCTTTAAATGAGATAGCCAGTTGTCGATAAAAGTAAGTAAACTATTATTGGCAACTTTTTTATGCTAGGAGGTGAAAAGATGCCCCAAAAGAACATATATGTTAAAGATATTTATGGTCCTAAAAAGAAGAAAAAGAAAAGACTTATAATCTCGCTATGCTTCACTGGTATCTTAGTCACTTTGATTGTTATTTTGGCATATTTTGGTCAAAATGTTGGATCATTTTCAATTAAACTTGGCGATGATTTAACATCAAGGCAAATTTTTATTTCTGAAAAAGAAGATTTTTCTTGGTATGATTCAAGACTCGAGGCTGCGTCTGTTAAAGATGCCGCGCCTATTTCTTATATTCCATGGGTAAAAAACAATGAGAATAACTTTAAAAAAACTGATGGAGCAATGATTGCATGTGATAATTCAATTATTTCATATACTTTTTATTTAAAAAATATGGGTCGTGAAACAGTTAATGTTATGCAACAATGCTCAATTACGGGTAAGAATGATGGTCTTGAATTAGTAACTTGGCTTGAATATTTTGAGGATGATAATGAAGGAATAGTTTATCAAGGTGGAAATGTTCCAGATAAAACGGTCGATTATGAATTTGAAAGATATCCTGATCCTGAATCATATGATCTTGAAAATAACATTGCTTATGAGAATAAATTTTATGACTTGCATCCTGGGGATGTTAAAAAGTTTACTTTAATTACTTGGGTTGATTCCCAAGACCCTGACTTAAGCGAAGAAATCCTTGGTGGTACAATTAGATTTGAGATTTATTTCTCATTATTCAGAAGGTGATAATATGAGACGAAAAATTATTGTATTATCATTATCTATTATTTTGCTAATTGGTACAGCTGTAACGGCGACATATGCAGCATATCTTAAAGGTCTTACAGCCTCAGTTGGTAATCTTGAAATGAGTCTTTATAAAGATAATTATTCTTTAGTTTCTATCGATGGAGTAAATTTTAGTGAGAATCTTGGCAATGATGAAATTTATAAAGCAGTTGTAGCTTCTTCAAAGGGATATACAGTTGGCGCTGATGGTAATTTCTATGATGGAATGAAATTGGTTGAAACATCTGATGATTTTGTTAAAACTGAACTCAAAAAGATAAGCTTAAGTCCAATAACATCCTCAGATGGAATTATCTTTGAGAGGGTAAGCTATAGTGGAATTAATCAAAGTGTAGATGTTGCTAGCGGTGCTTATATAAGCTTTGACTTATATTTTAAAGCTAATGTTGATACACCATTTGATTTATGCTTTAATACCGAGGCTAATAATTATGATGCATCTAAGCAAGTTCTTAATATATCATCCGATTATTTAGAACTTAATTCTAATCAAGCATTTAGCTTGAAAAGTGGATTTGAAGCATATGATGAATTAGGCAATATAACTTATTATAAGAAAGATACTAAAGGCTTTAAAATTCGTCCTAGTGACGCAATGAGATTTTCGACTATTGTAGAAGATAAAGCCAAAATATATGAGCCTTCAATTGGCATTGGCTCTTATGCAACATCACTAGATAGTGAATTGTATAATGATTCATATAAGTCCACAGCTTCTAGATTTGATAGTAATAAGAATGCATCTTATACTTATAGTGTAAATCAAGGAGCGAGTTTTAGTCCAATAAATTATGATGCATGTCCTTCAAGTTATCAAAGCTTTGACTTGCTTGATTCATTAAAAATTGTATCATTTAAACAAAAGGACGAAATAAAAAAAGTCAAATTTAATTTTTGGCTTGAAGGCTGGGATGCAGATTGCTTCGAAGGTATCCAAGGAACAAATATAAATATTTCATTATCATTTAGAGGTATGCAAAGTATTGATTCTTATAGAATTAATTACCATGATTGTGATAATGTTACAAGTGTTGATTATCTTAGTAGTGCCCTTTTAAATACAGTACCATATAATATACCTTATAAAAAAGGTAAAAAGTTTATGGGGTGGTATTTAGAAGAATCGTTTGACACCTTATTTGATCAAAGTGTATTAAGTACTGATCAAGTAGGAGACGTGTATGCCAAATGGCAATAATAAAATAGTTAAAAAATAAAGGAGAAATAGAATTATGAAAAAAAGTTTAAGAAGAAAATTAATTATGTCTGCTGTAGCAGTAGGAGCTGCAGCTGTAGGAACTACTGCATCAACATATGCATGGTTTGTAACAAATAGTGATGTAAGCATGAATGAAGTAACTGGTGATGTTGCTGCTGCAAATGCGAACTTATCAATTAGTGCGACAGCAGATGGAAAATATGGAGTTAGTGCTACACCAACATTAACTGGATCAGCTTTAAAACCTGTAACAGTTTCTGGTGGAAAATTTGTGAATGAAAATAATCAAGAAATATCAGGGGGATATTATACATTCTCTTTAAGTTTTAAGGTTACAGGACTTGAAACTAATAAAAAATATCCACTTTCAATTAAGAGTGTTCGTGCTGTTGATAAAGATAAAGAAAGTAAAAAATATGTTGCAATTGTTGATTCAAATTCAAGCAAAACGTCTATTAAAGTTGGTGATGAATTAACAGAAGATGTAACAAAATCATTGATGTTAAGTTATAAGGCTTCATCAACGGCAATGACTGGTACTGATGTTTCTGCTAGTAATACTTTCCATTTAAATAATTCTGATGCAACTTATGATGCAAAACAATATTACATTGATGTAAAGAAATCATCTAATTCGTCATATGATGGTTCCGATTTACCAGCCGGACCTACTGTAACAAATGCATTTGATGTTGATGGTAATCAAGTAGAATCAGGAAATTTTGTAATTACAGAAATTACTTCTGCAGATGCTGTAACTGTTCAATTTTTAGTTTGGTTAAATGGTGCAGATGAGGCTTGCTTTGATGCCATTGCTGCTCATGCATGGACACTTTCAATGAACTTTGAATTAGGTGAAGGAACTGCCATTGCTGCATAGTATTACTCTGTAAAATTTAACGAAAGGAGCATACCATGGAATATTTCTTAAAAAAAATATGGTTATCAGCTATACTTAGTATTTTAGTGTTAATAACCGGTGTTACATCAACATATGCTTGGTATGCTATGACTCGTACAAATAATGTAGAAGATTTTAATTTTGATATCAAAGGTGGAAATTCACTTGCAATTTCCACCAATGGTATTGATTTTCAAGATTCTTTATCATCACTGGATGTAAAAAAAGCAATTCTTCAAAAAAGAGGAATAGATGCTTCCGGTTTAAGTGATGATAAGGTTAACTCTTTATTAAATATTGTCCTAGATCCTGTAACTCCTAAGGATTATACTTCCTTAGATAAAGGATTTCAGTATGTAGATAATAAAGATGCATCTGATTATAAATACATATCATTTGATATTTATCTTGCTTCTAATAACGATAATAACGAAGAAGCTACGTCTGTCAGGCTTTCAACAATTAATCCCGTTAAAGCATCTGATAAGTATGTAAGCTTTGATGGTGAGAATGTTAATGATGAAACATCACTTGGCAAAATATCAGATGGTGTTAAAATGAATGTTGCAAATGCAATGAGGCTTGCTCTTACAACATATGATGCTTGTTTATATAGTGATATTTTAAATTCTAGCAATAATCCACATACCACTATTTATTCTATAGGAGGAAATGCTCCTAATGTAAAGAATAATGTATATAATTTTGGTGGAATTAATACAGAATATAATTTGGCAGTAGATTTATATAATCAAAGAAGTGAAAATAAAATATCAATTCCCCAAAATGAAAGAAATGATCTTGATTATGATACAACTGAAATTATTTCTTCAAATGATGGTTTATATTCAGGTATGATGAAAAAAATGACAGTGTATTTGTGGCTTGAAGGATGGGATGCAGATTGCATTACTGAACTTCAAGGTGAAGCATTTACATTTGAGCTTGGTATGTCATCAAGTATTTAAAAAATAAAATGCGTTTTTATAATGCTATTTTATGTTAATGTTTTAAAATGATTTTATTTGTGTTAGAATATTAACATAAGATTGAAGAGAGGTATATATATGCAAGAAAACACTACCAAAGAATTAAAAACTCCGATGACTACTAAACAAAAAGTTTGGTTTGGAGTAAAAATCGCTTTAAACGTTGTATTTTATATATTAATTTTATTGGTACTTTTATTTTCTATTTCAAATATTAGAGCTAAAAACAAAAATGATCAAATTCCTAATATTTTTGGAAAAGGTTATTTAAATGTACTTTCTGATTCAATGACTGGTGATAATGAAGACTCATTTAATACAGGAGATATGATTATTGTAAAAATCGCTAACAAGAAAAATATTTCAAAACTTGAAGTGGGTAATATTGTTACATTCTATGATTATCGTCTTGCATCTAATAAGGGAGCCGGTTCAGCATTAGATACTCATAGAATTGTTTACATTGATAAAACAAACAATGATTCATATGTATATTACACAGTTGGTGATAAGATTGCTAAACAGTTAAATTTTGATGCATCCAAATTAAATGCTGATAATTATTTGACAATATTAAATAGTCTAGGAAGTAATAATTATCAAGCCTTTGGATCTACAGAGATTCGTGGTATTTATTCTGGAAAATGGTCTGGTTTTGGTAAAACTATTCAGACTATAAATAATCATTTTATTGCGATTATTATTGTACCAGTTGCTATTCTATTGGTTTTTGAAATTGGTGTTTTAGTTTTAAATATAATGCGTGCAAGAGAAGAAAAGTTAAAACTTGAAATGAAAGAAACTAGTCAAGAGCTTGCAAATCAAGAGACTATTTCTGCAGATGAAAAAGAAAAGCTTAAGGCAGAACTTCGTGCAGAGCTTTTAAAAGAAATGCTTAAAGAATCAGATAATGAAGAAGAATCAAAAGAAAAAGAAGAAAACAAATAATTGATTAGATTAAATTTTAGTAAGGAGGATTAAATATGGCTGAGTTTTCAAAATATTTTATAAGCTTTTTAAAGAAATTCTTTGAAAATTTTCTTGATTGGTTTAAAACCTTATTTAGTCTTTTTTCTAAGATATTCTATTCATATCCTAAACAATATATAAATGATATTATAACATCTTGTGTTAATAATGAAAATTTTAAAGTATTAGATTGGATTGTTCTTGTATTAGTATCAATTGTTTTAGTTATTTTCTTTGGCTTAGTAATTGTTGTTATTTTTCAGTTCATACGTAAGTATATAAGATTTAGAAAGCGTGAGATTGAAAAAGATGAGCTTGTTGATGAAATAGCAGTTTTAAATAATCGTGTTTTTGATTTAGTTGAGGAAAAAAATAAGATTTTAGCTTTACGTATTAATCAAATTGGTGGTACTGAAGCCTATGCAAGACAGGCTGATATGGAAAGAGGAACTTCATCTCTTAAAGGTAAAAGACCTGCTCTTCAATCTGATTCACGTTTCGTTAAGCTTACACAGGTTGATAAAGACTATGAAATTTCATCTGAATTCACGGTAATGCAATCAAGCGATATGGTTAATTTACCTGAGCTTATTGATAGATTTATTAAATACAGTGCGTCTCAGCTTCATCTTTATTATACAAAAGAGATTATTGCTAGATTTTTTGCAGGAATGGCCACTTCAAAGGTTTTAATTTTGGAAGGTATTTCTGGTACTGGTAAAACTTCCCTTCCTTATGCAATGGGTAAATTCTTTAACAAGGAAACATCTATTATTTCTGTTCAACCATCATGGCGTGATCGTGCAGAATTGCTTGGCTATTTAAATGAATTTACAAAGAAATTTAATGAAACTGATTTCTTAAAAGCTGTTTATCAAGCAGGTTATTCTGATAAACCTAATTTTATTGTTTTAGATGAAATGAACCTGGCTCGTATTGAGTATTATTTCGCTGAATTCCTATCAGTTATGGAAATGCCAGATGTTCATGAATGGAAAATTGATTTAGTTCCGGCTTCTGAGCCAAGTGATCCTAAGCTATTAATTAATGGTAAGCTATTTATTAATCAAAATACTTGGTTTATTGGTACAGCTAATAAGGATGACTCAACATTTACAATTACTGATAAGGTATATGACCGTGCAACCCCAATTGTAATTAACAATAAAGCGGAATTAATTGATTGTGATTATACTAATAATGTACAGATGACATTTGATTATCTTGACGAGTTATTTAAAAAGGCTCAAGCTGAGATTACTATGTCAACTAAGGTTATGGATTCATTTAAAAAAGTCGACGAGTATATTCAACAAAACTTCAAGATTGCTTTTGGTAACCGTATTATGAAGCAAATTAAATTATTCGTTCCTGTATATGTTGCCTGTGGATTTACAGAGGTTCAAGGTCTTGATTATATGTTGGCTAATAAGATTTTACGTAAGTTTGAATCATTAAATTTATCTTTCCTTCATAATGAACTTGATGGATTAATCGAACTTCTAGATAAATTATTTGGAAAGAATTCCTTTAAAGTATCAATTGAATATATTGAAGATTTAAAGAAAATGATGTAGGTTAGGATGTGATATTATGGCTTTAGAGGTTTTAAAACCAACTGAAGAAGAGTTAAGTGATAAGGCCGTTTCGCAATTCTATGAAGCATTTTATTCTTGTATTGAAAATGCAAAATCACCTTTGGGTGATTTTCTTTTTAATGAATTGCAGCAAGGCGAAAAAACAATATATAATAAAACAGTTCGCGAAACAAAGATTTTTGATGGAAACTTTCTAGATGTTGTTATAGGGGCATATCCAAGCTTGTTAAAAATATGTCGTGATCCTAAAAAGACACTTGCTTATATGCAAGAGGTTGTAGCAATGGAAAAGGCTAAAAAGGTTGATTCAGAATCGATTAGACATTTAGCCTCTCATACCCAATATATACGTGATATAAATGAGCAAAATGAAGTTATTCCGTCAAAAATATTATCTACATATGCGGAAGATAATATTGGTATTTATGAAAATCGTTTTATTAAAAGTTTAATCAATCGTGTGATTGTTTTTTTAGATACAAGATTAAAGCTAATGGATGAAAACCTAGAATCAATTAGTGCTGATGAAATTAGGTATAAAAATAATATTAAGTTATCACATCGTAAAATCGATTTAGAAATGAATATAAAAATATCTAATGAAATTTTGGATGAAACGCAAAAGGCAAGAGAGCTTTTTGACAAAACAAAGAATGCTCTTGATAAGTACCGGGCATTAAAAGGAACAGGATTATATCAAGCTGTAGCTAAGCTTAAAGATGTTGTACCTCCAATTATGAAAACTAATATAATTCTTCATAATCCTGATTTTAAGATTGCTTATAATTTATGGCTTTATATTGACCGCACAACTGAGGTAGGTTATAATGTTCAATCTGATGAGAAAACTAATGATGACGATGATGTAATTCTTAATGATTTTAATCATATTGGAGTTTTTCTTATTAATGATTTGATGCATCAAAGAGGAATCCAATCATTAGAAGCCTTTGAGGGCGAAAAAAATGTTCGTGAATTAAAACATGATGATATTACTAAATATGAATTAGAACCTAAAGATATTAAATTATCCCATCAAGAAATATCTGAGTATCTATTGAGTCGTATTTCAGAAATATTTGAAGAAAAATATAAAGAGTCATTGTCTCAAGGTTTAAGCTATGAAATGAGTGTTAAGCGTGTTTTCAGGGAAATGATTGATGTTTTGAACCGTATTTATCCTAATTTATTTGGGGTTAATACAGAAGATATGAAAAAAACACCTGAGTTGCTTGAAATATTAAAACGTAAACAACGTGTTATGAAGCTTATTAGAGAGCAAAAACAAATTGATTTAAATAAAATGGATAGAGAAACTCAGACTTTAGATACAAATATAAAGAATCTTGAAGATTACTTAAAACGCCAAGAGGAAAGACAAAAAGAAAGAGAAAGAAAAGAAGCTATCCGTCTTGAAAAGCTTCGCCTTCAAGAAGAAAAGCGTAAGGCTCGTGAGGAAAAACGTAAAGAAGCAGAAAGACTTAAGGAAGAAGAAAGATTAAAGAAAGAGGAAGAAGAAAGACTAAAAAAAGAAGCAGAAAAGCGTACTGAAGAGCAAAAAGAAGAATTACTTGTAGAACCGTCTTTATTAGATGAAAAGACAAAAGAAACATCTAAGCCGGATGATGAATATGCTAAATTAAAATCAAGAAAATCGCAAACAACAATAAAAAATAAATATCTTGAGGATTTAGATGAAGATGTTGTTTTAAGATATAGTGAGGACGAATTAGTTGAAAATAATCGTGAAAATTTTGCATATGATGAAGATATTGATAATGATGTTATAATTCGCTTTGATGAAAATGAAGTAATTGAAAATATTCTTGTAAAGGAACAAGCTGCTAAAAAAGCTAAGGCGTTAGCTAGAAGCAATATTAAAGATTCTAAGGGAATATCTAAAGATAAAACAAAAAAGGTTCCTAAAGGAAGAAAGTCTATTTATATTGATGATGTTAAAAGAGGACATAAACCTTTGAGAAAAAATAGAGTGAATAAACATGCACATTAAAAAAATAATAAGTATAATAATTACATCTATTTTAAGCTTAATTGTTGCGGGACTTTTGATTATATTAATAAAAAATACAATAGCATTAAAAAATAATCAAATTTCATCTTTTTTTGGTTATTCAATATCTTATGTTCCAACAGAATCAATGGAACCAACAATTAATCCGGGAGAAACGGTTTTAATAAAAAAAGGTTCAATTAAAGATGCTAATATTGGTGATATAATTGTTTACTACGATGGTGAACGTTACATCATTCATCGTGTCACAAGAATTTTAGAAAATGGAAATTTAAAAACAAAAGGTGATAATACATATACTAATCCTGTTGAGGACTCTTTGCAAATTGATGAAAATATGTATTATGGTAAGTATATTAAAACGGTAAATTTCTTAAATTTTACTAGCATCTTTAAAAATAAAAATTTCATTTTTCCAATTTGTATATTAATATACGTTGTTATTCTTATCTCGGAGGGGATTTCAATTGCTAAAACAATTAAAAAGAAAAATGATGAGAATATAAAGAAGATGCAAGAAGAGCATAATCTTAAAATGCTTAAAGAAACACTTCGTGAAGAAGTAAAAAAAGAAATATTAGATGAAATAAATAAAAATGCCCTCAAAAAGTAATTTAATACAATTAAGATGTTATCTTTTGGTAGCATCTTTTTTTTGTTATTAAAGGTTAAATAACGTTGAAATTGGCCTTCCTTTTCGTGAAAACGTTTTCAAGATAACTTTTTTTTAAAATCATAATTTTTAGTCATTTTTAATGAAAAATCTTATTTTTGGAGAAAATATTTAAGTGAATCCTATAAAGCTAAATAATAGAATTGATTTTGTCATTTGTTTTTCTCAAAAGGACCACTTTAGTGGTGTTTGACACATTTATACCTTGATGCTAATATCAAATTATAGATCGATTTTACGCTACTGGAGGTATACTTATATGGAACAAGAAATAATTTCATTTTATCAATATTTAATATCAAAAAAAGGAAAAGAAGTTCATTTATCAAATGATTTATGCTTTAAATATGCTATGCAAAATCAAGAATTAGCTTCACTAGTATTAAATACATTAGGCTTTATTGTAAAACCACAAGATATTACAATAAGAAGTGAAATAGGAGCGGGTATTCATATAAGATGCACAGGTGAGCATCGCTTTGACATGGAAATCTTAGATTTTCAAAGTCAAACTACCTATGATTTTGAACTCCAAAATTATAATGAAAATATATCATTTAAAATGACTATTAAGCTTCTTGAAAGAA
>ERZ824600.5671-NODE-5671-length-10032-cov-3.606194_pt1 | contig 10032 bp, 7 predicted proteins | sample MGYA00519933_ERZ824600 | MGnify/ENA primary metagenome ERZ824600 (study PRJEB31778, sample SAMEA3449178) | human gut metagenome | biome: human gut; feature: human-associated habitat; material: faeces | place: United Kingdom | collected 2010/2012 ... | reverse complement strand
TCACCCATTCCGTGCGCGCGGCGAGCTGCGCTTCGCGCGTGCTGTTCCTGCGCGACGGTGAAGTCTCGCTCGAGCTCACGCGTGGCAAGGACACGGACGCGCAGTTCTACCAGCGCATTGCCGACGCGCTCACGCAGCAGCAGACGGGAGGCGAGTGCGCATGAAGGCAGGCTTTTCCCCCAAGCTCGCACTGCTCGGCATTAAGAAAAATGCGCGGCTCTATGTTCCCTATCTTCTCTCCTGCGCGTTCATGGCGGCGGTACTGTATGTCATCGCTTTCCTTGCCGCCACTCCCGCGCTCTATGTGATAAACGGCAAGATCAACGGCGCGGGCACGACGACCATCCAGCTTGTGATGAGCCTTGGCTCCGGCGTCATCTCGATCTTCGCGGCGCTCTTCCTCTTCTATACGAACAGCTTCCTTCTGCGCCGCCGCAAGAAGGAATTTGGTCTTTACAGCGTGCTCGGCATGGACCGCGGCGCGCTCGGCACGATCCTCTTCTGGGAAACGCTCATGGCCGCGGCGTTCACGCTCGTCGCGGGTCTTGGCTTCGGCGTGCTGCTCTCCTATGTTTCGCAGGCGGTGCTGCTGCGTCTGCTCGGCCTCCCCGCCGTCGCGTTCTCAGTGAGTATTTCCGCGCTCAGGCAGTGCGCCGTCACGTTTGCCGCCATCTTCGCGCTGCTTTACGTGCGCGGTGTGCTGTCGCTCAGGCACGCGCAGGGCGCGGCACTGCTGAAAAGTGAAAATGTCGGCGAAAGGCCGCCGAAGTCGCAGTGGCTGCTCGTGATCCCCGGCATAGCCCTGCTCCTCGGCGCGTATTATATCGCCGCGACGATCAAGGACCCGGTGGCGGCGATCCTGCTCTTTTTCATCGCGGTCATCATGGTCATTTTAGCGACGTATCTGCTCTTTATTTCCGGCAGCGTGACGCTCTGCCGCACGCTCCAAAAAAGTGAAGCGTTCTACTACAAAAAGCGCAACTTCGTCTCGCTCTCGTCGCTTACCTACCGTATGAAGCGCAACGGTGCGGGCCTTGCTTCCATCTGCATTCTCTCCACGATGGTGCTTGTGATGCTTGCCTCGACGGCGAGCCTCTATTTTGGCGCGGAGGATGCGATCAGCGCCCTCGCCTCCCAGAATTCCTACTGGCAGGCCGACGAAATAGCAGCGATCCGCGCCGAGTTCTTCTCGCTCTACGGCAGTCTCTTCTTCCTCGGCATTCTGCTGAGTGTCGTCTTCCTCTTCGCAACGCTTCTGATGCTCTACTACAAGCAGGTCGTCGAAGGGTATGAGGACGCCTCGCGCTTTGCCATCATGCAGCGCGTTGGCATGACCAAGCGCGATATCCGCGAGAGCGTGAACGCGCAGATGCTGCTCGTCTTCCTTCTGCCGCTCGCCGCGGCGGCGCTGCACCTCGCCTTTGCCCAGCCGATGGTCTGGCAGATCCTGCAGATCTTCGGCATCCAGAACCTGACGCTCTTTCTCGGCGTGACGGGCGCAGCGCTGCTCGTCTTCGCGCTGCTTTACTGCGCGATGTACCGCCTGACCTCAAACGCCTACTACCGCATCGTCAGCACACAAAACGTCTGATAAGGAAAGGATTTCCCATAAAGCGACAGCGGCAAAAAATCCCGTCTCACCTCAGGTGAGACGGGATTTTTTCAAGCTTAACTAACGCTTCGCCGTAAAAGCCATGCTATTTACTCTTTTACTTGCCTGCGTACTCGACCAGCGTCTTAAAGAAGTTCAGGCAGGTCTCATAGTCGCACAGGGCCTTTTCAGGCGTCTTGCTATAGAGCACGAGCTTGCAGTCGTTCTCGGGGTGGAACTGAACGCCGAGGCAGAAGGTCTTATCCTGACGCTCGACCGCTTCAATGACTTCCACGCCGTCATACGTTGCGGTGCTGACAACGGTGAGATTCGTCCCCTCAACGCCGCCGACGACCTGATGATGCCAGGAGGAAACATTCTTCAGCTCCGTGGAGCCGACAATCTTATAGAGCCACTTGGAAGCATTCTGATCGATGGTCACATCGTGGCGGGCATAAGTACGATCCGGTGCGTCAGCCGGCATTCTGTGCGTATCGTTGTAGGTCTTTCCCTGTTCCTTATAATAGTTGGGGATATCCTGAATGAACGTGCAGCCGGAAACAATGGACATCACCTGCTCGCCGCGGCAGACTGCGAACGTCGGCACGTCCTTTTCGAGGCAATAAGCCATGAGCATGTAGTCAGAGATATCGCGCGTGGCGTTGATCTCTTCGCCCTCGTTCTTTTCCTTCTCGGGAACCTTGAACAGAGACGGGCTCACATCTTCGCCGCCGGTGAAGAACACGCCGTCGATGGCCTGCATCACAGCGCCGACATTGCTGGTCGCGAGATCCTTTTCCTTCACCTTATCGGCGTATTCCTGCTTGAGCATGCCGCTCTCTTCGAGATACGCGGATTCGATCTTACCCTCGGTATCATACTTCACAGCCGTGCTCGTCACCTGATCGAGCTCAACGGGGATCGCGCCGACGGTCTTGAAAATCGTCTTGTGGGAGTCGTAATTCTGGCCGTTGTAGGACCAGCTGATGCCGATCACGGGCTTGTCGGCGATCGTCGCGGCATTTTTGAGCATCTGCTCAAGCATCGCCATGGTCACAGGCTTGGCGGCCTCATAGGTGAGCCCGTCCATCAGGCCGGACCAGATGGCCATATCGTCATAGTCTGCGGGCCACGCGCTCAGAAGCGCCTTGTCCAGGCCGGTGCTGCGCAGGACCATTGCAGCGGCTTCCAGCTGCGTAACCGCCGCGTCAGGGGCAAAGGTGTCCTTGCTGACACCGTTGACGATTCCCTTGGAATAGGCGAGGTTGATCACGCCCTCATACTTGCTGCTCTCGGCAACATCCTTGAAAGCGCTCGCTTCCTTTGCGCTCGCCTCTGCCTGCGCAGAGAGACCCATATTCTTGATGACCTCCTGCGTCACTTCGGCACGGGTCAACGAAGAACCGGTATTGCTCGCGAAAGCAGTGGCAGAGAGACTGAACACGAGAATAAGCGCCATAATCAGAGACGTTGCTTTCTTAGACAATCTTTTCATACAAATTCTCCTTCGTTCGATATTGTGCGGCATCAACGCACCGCTATGTCGTCATAATAGCGAGGGAAAGCAAAAATAGCAAGTCTAAGTTTCAGCAATCTGCATTTTTAGCCACTGCATACAACACATCGACCGTCCTTCCCGTATAAAATGCACAATCACTTTTTCATTCCTGCATTTTTCTTTTATTCCAACGCTGTACAACGCTCCCTTCACCCTTGTTTTTGCGGCGGAAACACGGTATACTATAAATAGCAGTATCCTCTAAAAACGCTTTATCTCATTCAGGAAGGACGATTCTATGGATATTAGATTTTCCGGTTCGGACGCAAATGGCTTCCAGTTCGATCAGAACGCCGCGCCCAGGCCCAAGAAGGAGCGCAAGCCCCGCAAATCGATCGGCAGCAAGGCCGGCCGCATCGCGGTCAATGCGCTCGTCACGCTGCTCGTCGGCGCGGTTTTCTTCTATCTTGAGCTGCCCGCCATCAACCTGCACGCCGAAGAGTTTTACGGCTTTGCGCTGCTGCTGTGCATCACCTACTGCATCTGCTCGCTTCTGACCTCAGGCTTTCAGGGCACGGGCGCGAAGGGCTACTTCACCTTCGTCAAAAAGCAGTGCACCGTGCCGTTCCTCGTTTCGGCACTGCTCATCGTCACGGCGCTCATCGGCGCGCTGACATCGTGGGTGGTGCTGCGTGCGAAGGACTATCAAGCTCTGCTGCCCATCGAAAATGGCAGCTTCACCGAGGAGATCGACGAAATCTCCTACGACCGCATTCCCATGCTTGACAAGGACAGCGCACAAAAGCTCGGCGACCGCAAACTCGGTGAACTTGCCGACATGGTCTCGCAGTTCGAGGTCAGCGCGGACTACACGCAGATCAACTATCACGGCCGCCCCGTGCGCGTCACGCCGCTTCGCTACGGTGACATCATCAAGTGGTTCAACAACCGCTCCAAAGGCCTTCCCGCTTATCTCGTTATTGACATGGTGACGCAGAACGTCGATGTGGTGCGTCTCGATGACGGCATGAAGTACACGACAGCCGAGCATTTCTCGAGAAATCTCTACCGCCATCTGCGCTTTGCCTATCCGACCTATATGTTCGAAGAGCCGGTCTTTGAGATCGACGAGGACGGCACGCCCTATTGGGTCTGCGCCAAGAAGGAAAAGACCATCGGTCTTTTCGGCGGCACGGACAACCACGGTGCGGTGCTCGTCAACGCCATCACGGGCGAGAGCGAATACTATGAAGAGCCGCCCGCGTGGGTCGACCACGTCTACTCCGCCGAGCTGATCGTTGAGCAGTACAACTACTACGGTCAGTACCACAACGGCTTCTGGAACTCCATCTTCGGCCAGCGCGACGTGACCGTTACAACATCCGGCTACAACTACCTTGCCGGAGGCGACGACGTTTACCTCTACACGGGCGTGACGAGCGTGGGCGGCGACGAGAGCAACATCGGTTTCCTCCTCTCCAACCAGCGCACGAAGGAAACAAAGTACTATCCCTGCGCAGGCGCGACAGAGTACAGCGCGATGGACAGCGCCAAGGGTCAGGTGCAGAACCTGCGCTACACCGCGACGTTCCCGCTGCTTCTGAACATTGCCGACCAGCCGACCTACTTCATGGCGCTCAAGGACGCAAGCCAGCTCGTCAAAATGTACGCGATGGTCAATGTCAGCCAGTATCAGATCGTCGCCACCGGCGCGACGGTCGCCGACTGCGAGGCGAACTACCGTCAGATGCTGCTCAAAAACAATCTCATCTCCAACGACCAGAGCGAAATCGACGCACCGTCGGTCGACCTTATGAGCATGGATGGCACGATCGCCGAGATCCGCACGGCGGTCGTAAACGGCAACAGCATCTATTTCCTGCGCTTTGCCGGAAACGACACTTTCACCGTGCGCATGAGCGCGGCGGAGGTCGCCTATGCACCGCTGCTGAATGTTGGCGATCACGTGTGCGTCTACTTCCGCGACGGCTATGTGACGGAAAACTGGATCGATGCATCTGACGTGACGCTCTCAGACGGCAGCACCCAGAGTGCGCCGCCTGCGGAAGCAGCAGACAGCGAACCGGATGGGGAAAGCCCCTCTCTTGAAGACGGGCAGGCGGGCGATGCTTCCCCGCTCCCGTAAGGTGCGGAAAAACGGCTTTTTCGCCTGAATATTAATAATTTTGATAGGGGCGGAAACGCCCCTATCTCTTTTTGGAATGCATTGCACAAAAATGCAAGATTATGACCAGTTTTTCTTGATAAAATGGCAGCTTTGAAAGATAGCTTGCAGTAATTTAATATGTTTTATTAAAAAAGTTAAAGTTTTTTAGGCAATTTTCTGCCAAATGCACAAAAAGTCAGAAAGAATTTCTTGCACAGCGCCAATAGCGTTTTGCTTGAGAAATTTTTCCTTTGGTGATAAACTCATAGACAAGATGGCTGAACCATCAAGCCCTGATTTTCAGGGTAATTTTAGAGGAGGCTACTTATCATGAACGCTTACATTGAGAGAGTTCTTGCCGAGACCAAGGCCAAGAACGCGAATGAGCCCGAATTCCTGCAGACCGTCGAAGAAGTTCTGTCTTCCCTCGAGCCGGTCATCAACGCCCACCCCGAGTACGAGAAGGCCTGCCTGCTTGAGCGCATGGTCGAGCCCGAGCGCACCATCGAGTTCCGTGTTGTCTGGATGGACGATAACCTGCAGTATCACGTCAACCGTGGTTACCGCGTGCAGTACAACGCGGCCCTCGGCCCCTACAAGGGCGGCCTGCGTTTCGCTTCCAACGTCAACCTTTCCATCATCAAGTTCCTCGGCTTCGAGCAGACCTTCAAGGATGCTCTGACCTGCCTGCCCATCGGCGGCGCCAAGGGCGGCTCCGACTTCTCCCCCATCGGCCGCAGCGACGGCGAAGTCATGCGCTTCTGCCAGGCCTTCATGACCGAGTTCCATCGTCACATCGGTCAGGACATCGACTGCCCCGCCGGTGACGTTGGTGTCGGCGGCCGCGAGGTCGGTTATCTGTACGGTCAGTATCGCCGCATCGTCGGCGCTGCCGAGTTCGGCGCTATGTCCGGCAAGGCTGTCTGCACCGGCGGCTCCATCCTCCGTCCCGAGGCGACCGGCTTCGGCGCTGTCTATTATCTGCGCGAAGTCCTCAAGCACGACGGCAAGGGCATCAAGGGCCTGCGCGTCGCTATGTCCGGCTACGGCAATGTTGGCTGGGGCATCATGAAGAAGATCGACGAGCTCGGCGGCAAGGTCACCTATTTCGCCGGCCCCGATGGCTACATCCACGATCCGGATGGCGTCTGCGGCGAAGAGAAGCTCAACTTCATCCTCGAGATGCGCGCTAAGGATCCGATGCACTGCAAGCCCTATGCCGATAAGTTCGGTGTTGAGTTCGTCGAGGGTCAGAAGTGCTGGGGCGTCAAGGACGTTGACGTTTACATGCCCGCTGCTACCCAGAACGATGTCAACATGGAGTGGGCCAAGAAGATCGCCGAATCCGGTGTTCCTTACTACATCGAAGTCGGCAACATGCCCACCACCAACGATGCTCTGGCCTTCCTGATGAGCCAGAAGCACCTCACCGTCGCTCCTTCCAAGGCTGTCAACGCCTGCGGCGTTTCCGTCTCCGAGCTCGAAATGGCTCAGAACGCTCAGCGTATCTACTGGACCGCTGAGGAAGTCGACGCCAAGATGGAAGCCATCATGAAGAACATCTACGATGCTTCCGTTGAGGCTGCCGAGCGTTACGGCCTGGGCTACAACCTGGTCGCTGGCGCCAACATCGCTGGCTTCCAGAAGGTTGCCGACGCCATGATGGCTCAGGGCATTTTCTAAGCCGAACCGCTTTGAAAACCAAAAAGAAGAGCTGCTTTCGCAGCTCTTCTTTTTTGCGCTTTTCATTGCTTACAGAACGCTCATCACATCGTAGTGCAGGCCCTCGTCCGCGTAATCGGGAATGAGACCGAGCCGCCAGACGGAGACCGAGGTCACGCCCACGAGCCTGGCGCAGGCGAGCTTCTCGGCGGTGCTGCGCGCGTCCTCGTACCAGAGGAAGATATGCTGTCCGCTCTCGGTGGTGTAGGTACACCACGGGCTGCGGGCCATGTCGGACCAGCCCATCACGGTGTCGCTCTGGCGCAGACGCTTGTAAACCGTGGTCTGCAGCGGGTGCGTGGAGCGGACCGCAGTCAGCAGACCGTCCGCATCCGTCTGCCACGCGCGGGCGTCCATGCTGACGGCAAGCGTCAGCTTCGCAGGGTCGTCCATCTCACGCGCCGCGGTGCGCACGGCGTAGTAAACCCTGTAGAGCGGCGCACAGGGATGGTTTCGGTAGTAGCGCGAGCCGAGAAAGCCGGTGAGGTCGCTCGCCGCGTAGTCGTGCGCCATGAGGATCACGCGCTCGCAGAGCGTGCCGAGCGTCTTGAAATCGTAGCCGTCGAAGTAGGCGTCGCCGTAGACGGCGGGCATGACGGCGGCGTAAAGCGTCTTGCCCTCGGCGTGCAGCGCGGCGGAAAGCTCCGTCATAAAGGCGTTGAAGCTCTCCTTGTCCGCGGCGCGCAGACCCTCGAAGTCGATGGTCACGCCGCTGTAGGGATTGTAGCCGAGGTCGGGGTACACGCGCCCCAGCTCCGCCATGATCTCCGTGACCGCCGCCGCGCGGGAGGACTCGTCGGCGAGCATCGTGCGGAGCGGCGCGTTCGCCATGAAGACGTTGAGCCTGAGCTCCACGCCCGCCTCGCGCAGCGCGGGAACCACATCGGCATAGCCGGCGGGGATGTAGAAGCCTGAGCTGTCGTCCTTCACGGTCGAGAGCTTCGCGCCCTCCTCAGCGGAGTAGGTCATGTGGCTCCAGCCGAAGCTGACGGCGTCGAACTGCTTGGCCTGCTCGAGCTGCGAGTAGGACGAGAGCGCGTAGAAGGCGTGCTTCCACGTCGTGGGCGCGTGGTACTTTTCGTAGACACGCACGAGCATGGCGGCCGCCTGCTCGCGCGTCGCGGTGCCGTCCGGCTCGAAGGTCGTCTCGGTCGCGCCGGTGGTCATGCCGATCTCGTAGGCAATGGCGATGTAGCCGCGCTGGGCGGTCACATCGGCGAAGGGCAGCGCCGCGTCCGCGTCCGCCCTGGCAAGCTCGCCGAGGCCGAGCCCAAGGAACTTCTCGAGCGCCGCAAGGAGCGCGCAAACAAAAAGTAAATCCGCTGAAAGGAGATGGCCTTGGTCATCTCCTTTTTTTGCACCGGGTGGGAACTTTTTGTGAATTTGCGCGTCTAAAGAGGAAAGGCACTTGACATAACTTGTGAAAATTATGTACAATAAAAAGGAACAAACCGATAAGGGGGTATCATTTATGGAAGGACGTCGGGTCAGCCGCCGCAAGCCGCGGCGCAATCCGCTTTACACGCTTTTTATGGGGCTTCTGGCGCTTTCGCTGGTGCTCTTCATCACGGTGATCGTTCTGTCCTTCAAGCTCAAGGGCGCGCGCCGCGACCTTGCCGATGCACAGACAAAGATCGAGCAGCTGCGCGGCGGCTCGCAGACGGGCGAGGACAATCAGCTTACCAACGGTGAGGACGGCCTGCTGGACGGCGATGCCGGTGAAACCGGCGGCACGCAGGGCAATGACAGCACGAACAGTGAAAAGATCGATTGGCTCGACCTCACGGGTCACACGGAAGTTGCGGTCAAGCCGAATTCGGTTTACGATAAGTATTACATCTACTACACCACAGGCGGCGTGAATCTGCGCAGCGGCCCCGGTACGAGCTATGACAAGATCACGACCGTTTCCCTCGGCACCGAGGTGCAGGCGGCTGCCAAGCAGGACGGCTGGACGTTCGTCTCCGTAGGCGGACAGTTCGGTTGGATCAACTCGGATTACCTTGTCACCACGCGCCCCGCATCATAACAGCATTCGTAAAAAAGGAGCAAGCCTTTTGGCTTGCTCCTTTTTCTGCTTTATTTGCCGCAGCCGCCCTTGTCCTTCAGCGAGCATGCGCCCTTGAAGCCGCAGGCGTTGCAGTGGTTATTTGGGTCGGAAACGATGCTGCCGCTCAAAAAACGCAGCGCAGCCTCGTCCGCTTCGCCGACATAGCCGGGAAAAAGCATCAGACCCGCCGTGCCAACGGCGATGCGCTCATTTTCGTCGATCGTGCCGCAGAGCAGCGCGTCGATGCCGTAGCGCTCCAAAAGGTCGATGGCGGCCTTCGCGCCGCGTTCTTCCATCGGCACGAGAAACTGCCGCACGATGCGGCCGTGGTCGTCCTCATAGAAGCGGAAGCCCTCTGCATCGCCCAGCGGCGACGCAACGGTTTCTCCCGCAACGGGAATTGCAATGCGCATAACGCAATCTCCTCTCTTATGACTCGATGCCCTTGCCGTCGTTCCACTTCCACGCGCGCACTTCGGGCAGGTCGATGCCGTTGTCCTTGATATACTGGCGGTGCTCGACAAGCTTGTCGTTCATTTTTTGGACGAGGTAGGCGCCGCGGTTGCCAAGCTGCGGCAGACGGCGCACCGTGTCGATGACAAGATCGAAGCGGTCGATGTCGTTGAGCACGCGCATGTCAAACGGGGTCGTGATCGTACCCTCTTCCTTGTAGCCGCGCACATGCAGGTTGCGGTTGTGGCGGCGGTAGGTCAGCTCGTGGATCAGCGTAGGATAGCCGTGATAGGCGAAGATGATAGGCTTATCCCTGGTGAAGAGCGTGTCGTACTCCTCGTCCGTCAGACCGTGCGGGTGCTCGGTGTGGGGCTGGAGTTTCATGAGGTCGACCACGTTCACCACGCGGATCTTGAGCTCCGGCAGCTCGCGGCGCAGGATCGTCACAGCGGCGAGAGTCTCAAGCGTCGGCGTGTCGCCGCAGCAGGCCATGACGACGTCGGGCTCCGCGCCTTGGTCGCTGCTGGCCCACTCCCAGATGCTCACGCCCT
>ERZ824600.5669-NODE-5669-length-10035-cov-5.321343_pt1 | contig 10035 bp, 10 predicted proteins | sample MGYA00519933_ERZ824600 | MGnify/ENA primary metagenome ERZ824600 (study PRJEB31778, sample SAMEA3449178) | human gut metagenome | biome: human gut; feature: human-associated habitat; material: faeces | place: United Kingdom | collected 2010/2012 ... | reverse complement strand
ACCATATCTATCAGAAAAAGCCCAGCTCCAGCCAGACTTTTTCGACAGACTGAGGGTCCCGCCGCGTACACGGCGGGACCCTTTTGCGTCCTCGCGCATAGACTGAAACGCAGGCGTATCGTCTGCGCTTCGGCGGCACACCGCCGAAAAATCAAGGAGGGTGATCGCTATCAATCGTTATCAGGGTAATTGCGGCAACAACTGCGGCTGCGACCAGCAGTGCTGCCCGCGTCCGTTCCCGCCTCCCCCGCCGCCTCCGTATCCGCCCTACGGCGTGATCGGGCCGACCGGTCCGCAGGGCGTGCAGGGCATTCAGGGCGTTCCCGGTCCCATCGGTCCCACGGGGCCACAGGGCGTGCAGGGTCTGCAAGGCCCGCAGGGTCCTGCCGGTCCGGCGGGCGCGCAGGGAGCACAGGGTCCCACGGGTCCTGCCGGCCCGCAGGGTCCGCAGGGCGCACAGGGGGCGCAGGGTCCCGCCGGCGCGACCGGCGCGGTCGGTGCTGCTGGCCCCGCCGGTGCTGTCGGTCCTGCCGGTCCCATCGGACCCACCGGGCCTACCGGCCCGCAGGGTCCTGTCGGTGCTGACGGTCCGCAGGGGCCTGTCGGCCCCACCGGCCCTGCGGCGACGATCAGTCCCGCGGCGGCGGTCGCAGACACCACCGATCCCGGCAACACGGCGGCTCAGCTCAACGCGCTGCTCGCCAGTCTGCGCGCGGCGGGTCTGCTCGCCACCTGAGAGAAGAAAAGCAACGCGGCGCGGAAATTCCGCGCCGCCTACATAGCATGGGAGGGATATTCGCTTTGAAGGTATGCGTTTACGCCATCTGCAAAAATGAGTCGCAGTTCGTTGACCGCTTCATGGACTCAATGTCCGAGGCCGACTATGTCTGCGTGCTCGACACCGGCTCAAGCGACGACACAGTGGAGCGTCTGCGCGCACGCGGAGCCATTGTGGGCGAGACGGTCGTCTCGCCGTGGCGCTTCGACACGGCGCGGAACGAGTCGCTGGGGCTCATTCCCGCCGACGCGGACATCTGCTGCGCCATCGATCTCGACGAGCAGTTCCACCCCGGCTGGCGCGCCGCGCTGGAGCGCGCATGGCAGCCGGACACCACCCGCGCCCGCTACCGTTACACCTGGAGCTTCCGCCCCGACGGCAGCGAGGGCATGGTGTTCTGGGCGGATAAAATTCATAAAAACGGCTGCTACCGCTGGGCAAGTCCGGTGCATGAGACGCTCTCCTACACCGGCGAGGGCGCGGAGCGCTTCGTGGACGCGGCCGGCGTGCAGCTCGACCATCACCCCGACGAGACGAAGTCCCGCGGGCAATACCTGCCGCTGCTGGAGCTGGCCGTTCGGGAGGACCCGCAGAACGACCGAAACTGCCACTACCTCGGGCGGGAGTATATGTTCCGCGGCGAGTGGCAAAAGGCCATTGAAACGCTCGCGCGGCACCTGACGCTGCCCTCCGCCGTCTGGGCGGACGAACGCTGCGCGTCGATGCGCTACATCGCCCGCTGCCTGCGCGCGCTTGAACAGGACGATTCGGCGGAGCGCTGGCTGCACCGCGCCATTGCCGAGGCTCCTCACCTGCGCGAGCCGTACATGGACTACGCGCAGCTCCTCTACGCGCAGGAGCGCTGGTACGGGCTGGTCGATGTGCTGCGCGCCGCGCTTGCCATCACGGAGCGCCCGCGCACCTACATCTGCGAGGCGGACGCCTGGGGAAGTCTGCCCTACGACCTGCTCTCGCTGGCGTATGCCCACCTCGGCGACGCGGAAAACGCCGCCGATGCCTGCCGAAAGGCCGTCGAGCGCTCGCCGCAGGAGGAGCGGCTGCGGAAGAATCTTGCTCTCTTTGAGCAAATGCGCGAGCGGTAACGCTCGCGCATTTCTTCGTTCTGTCTATTCCTTCTTTTTGTCTGCCGCAGACCCGCTGTTCGGGCACTGCTTAGAGGAGTAGGGATTTTTGTTCTCCCGCGGCTCGTCGCAGCAGCTGCCGCAGTCGCTCGCCCAGCCGAGGACAAGCATCCAAACGATCAGCCCGCCGAGCCAGAGCGCAAGCGCAGCTCCCGCCCACCAGAGCGGCCAGCCGCGCCACCGGTGCAGCGCAAATAAAAGCGCTGCAGGGATGACGCCCTCCCAATTCAGCAGCAGATTGAGCAGCAGACAGAGGAAAAATCCGCCGCTGCGGCGGGTCCTTCGCATGGCTCACGCTCCCTTCATGCGGATGCGGCAGGCTTCGCTTTACAGATCCTCGCCGCAGTTGGGACAGCAGCTCGGCATCATGCCGCAGACATTGTAAAGCCCGTACCCGCAGTGCGGGCAGCGGTAAAAGAGAAACATTTGAATAAGCGACACAGCGAGCACAGCTCCCGCTATCTTCGTGCTGAAAAAGCTGACCGCAATGGCCAGCACAAAGCCGACGGTCAGTGCCTCAAGGCTTCGCTTGTGCTTCATACCTGCTTCCTCCTTTCCTTTTCTCCTCACGCACTATGAGTTCATTTTGATTTTACCATATACGTCCGCTCCTTGCAAGCGCGGGCTTGCTTTTTCCCGCGCGGTATGATACATTGTATTCACTTTTGAAATTTGGGAGCATCACGATGGAGCTTTGCGATTATTACCTCAAGTATATGAACGCGCTGTGCGAGGGTACGCTTGCCGCGCCCGAGGGCATTGCCCTCAGCGGCGAAACGCCCGAGGAGCGCGCGATGAGCCTGCAGGCCGCGCTGAAAAACGTCAGCGTGCCGGACTTCGTGCGCCGCTGCGCCCGCGCGGCGGGCGACGCGCTGCCGGACGGTCTGTTAGACGGCTTCCATGAGGAGGACTTTGCCCGCGCGCTCTTCGCGCGCATGGCGCTCGGCGGCGCGCCGCAGCCGGAGGAGCCGCCCGCTCCCGCCAGGGAGGCGGACGAGCCGGCCCCCGATCCCGACGCGGGCAAGCACGCCTTCGAGGTGTTCTGCGACTGTCTGATGCTCGACGAAAACCTCATCGCCTACCTCATCGACGTGCTCAAGGCGAACGACCGCGCGGGCTTCTACAAGCTCTCGCAGGTCACGACGCATCTCGACCTCGACCCCGATGAATTTCTCTACTGGCTCGCCCACCGCGAGGACTACGCCGAGACGGACGAGGAACGCGCCTGCGCCGTCATTCTGGACGCCTGCCTCAACCGTCTGCGCGCGGAGGGGCAGATGGACGTCGCGGCGGCGCTGCTCTCCGGCGACCGCATGACCTTCGACGCCCTGCGCTGCGAGGCCCCCGAGCTGCGCCAACTCCCCGTCGCGACCTATGTGTGGTTCGAGAAAAACTACCTCGACCGCGACTACCCGCTGCGCTTCGTCCTCAAGTGCAACGGCGTGCAGTTTCCCGATACATTGAAAAAGGAGCCTTGATATGACAGCGGCTGAAATTTATAAGACCCTCGGCGTGAGCGGGGAAGTCCTCGCCTACGGCGAAAAAATACTCGAAACGCTCCGCCCCCGCTTCGCGGAGATCGACGCGCGCGCGGAGATCAATCAGGCGAAGGTGCTCGCCGCGATGCAGAAGAACCGCGTCAACGCCACGCACTTCGCCGCCTCGACCGGCTACGGCTACGACGACGAGGGCCGCGACAATTTAGAGCGCGTCTACGCCGACGCCTTCCACACCGAGGCCGCGCTGGTTCGTCCGCAGATCACCTGCGGCACCCATGCGCTCGCCGTCGCGCTGAGCGCGAACCTGCTGCCCGGCGACGAGCTGCTCGCCATCTCCGGCAAGCCCTACGATACGCTCGAGGAGGTCATCGGCATCCGCCCCTCGCCCTGCTCGCTCGCCGAATACGGCGTAAGCTACCGGCAGGTCGATCTGCTCGACGACGGCAGCTTTGATCTTCCCGCCATCCGCGCCGCCATCTCGGCGAAAACGAAGCTCATCCACATCCAGCGCTCCAAGGGCTACCAGCCGCGTCCGACGCTCTCGGTCGCGCAGATCGGCGAGGCCATCGCCGTCTGCCGCGCGGTCAAGCCCGATGTGACGATCATGGTCGATAACTGCTACGGCGAGTTCGTCGAGACGGTCGAGCCGAGCGACGTCGGCGCGGACATGATCGTCGGCAGCCTCATCAAGAACCCCGGCGGCGGTCTTGCGCCCATCGGCGGCTACATCGCCGGTACGCAAAAGTGCGTGGACCGCTGCGCCTACCGTCTCTCCGCGCCCGGGCTCGGGCAGGAGGTCGGCGCGAACCTCGGGCTGATGCCCTCGCTCTATCAGGGCTTCTTCCTCGCGCCGAACGTCGTCTCCGGCGCGGTCAAGGGCGCGGTGTTCACCGCCGCCGTGTACGAGTCCCTCGGCTTCCGCGTCGTTCCCGCCGCAAGCGAGGAGCGGCACGACATCATCCAATGCGTCGAGCTGAAAAGCCCCGAGGGGATGCTCGCCTTCTGCAAGGGCATCCAGTCCGCCGCACCGGTGGACAGCTATGTGGACCCCGTCCCCGGCGATATGCCCGGCTACGATTCGCAGGTCATCATGGCGGCGGGTGCGTTCGTGCAGGGCAGCTCCATCGAGCTGTCCGCCGACGGCCCCATCCGTCCGCCCTACGCGGTTTACTACCAGGGTGGCCTGACCTGGTACCACGCCAAGCTCGGCGTGCTGCTCTCGCTGCAAAAAATGCTTGACGCAGGGCTGGTCACACTGCCCTGACTCTATATTGTCAGGAGGGTCTTGCTATGCTGATCCGAAGGACTCCCCTCACCAACCGTCATTTCCGGCGCAGACCCCCGCCGGAGACTGTCCGTTTTTTGATCTCAAAATACTGACAGATATAAAGGAGTTTGACAATTCTATATGTGGTTCTGGCTTTCTCTCATCGCGCTGCTCTGCTGGAGCGGCAGCGACCTCTTTTCCAAAATCGGCTGCCGCGACGAGGACGACCGTCTCAGCCATCTCAAGATGGTCATGGCAGTCGGCGTCGTCATGGGCCTGCACGCGGCGTTTGAGATCTTCGTCGGCGGGACGGAGATCAGCTTTTCTATCATCCTCACCTACCTGCCCGTGTCGCTGCTCTACATCGGCTCGATGACGCTCGGCTATCTGGGGCTGCGGTACATTGAGCTGTCCGTCTCGTCGCCCATCTGCAATTCCTCCGGCGCGCTCGTCGCCGTGATGACGCTTGTGTTCCTCGGCGGCGAGGATTATTCCCCGCTTGCCATCTTCGCCGTGCTGCTCGTGTGCGTAGGCGCCATCGGCCTCGGCGTGGTGGACGCGACCGAGGACCCCGAGCTGCGCGCGGCGCGTCAGGCCGAGGGCAACCGCAAGTACGCCAAGAGCTTTCTTGCTCTCGCGCTGCCGGTGGCCTACTGCCTGCTCGACGCGGCGGGCACCTTTGCGGACAACCGCGTGCTCGAAACGCTGACCGCGCAGGCCATTGACAGCGGCATGTATGCCACACTGGACGAATGCGCCAAGCAAGCGGCAGCCTCCGCCAACTGTGCCTATGAGCTGACGTTCCTCTTTGCCGCCGTGGTGTGCTTCGTCTACGTCGTGCTGATCCGTAGGGACCGCCTTATTCCCAAAAAGGAAGCGCCGAAGTACCTCGGCGCGGTCTGCGAGACCGCCGGTCAGTTCGCCTACATCTATGCCATCGCGGACACCGAGCACCTTGCCATGTCCGCGCCCATCATCAGCTCCTACTGCGCGGCGAGCGTGCTGTGGAGCCGCCTGTTCCTCAAGGAAAAGCTCTCGTGGAAGCACTACGCGATGATCGCTCTCGTGGTCATCGGCATCGCCATCATGGGCGTGTTCGACGTCTGAAAGAAAACAGAAAAGGACGGCCTTGCGCCGTCCTTTTTCTATTCCTCGATGGGCACGTCGATGATATTCACGCCGCGGCGCAGGGCGTATTCGATGGTGTAGCGCGTGCCGCCGGGCAGGCCGTCGTGCACGGCGATGAGCAGGTCGGAATGGTCGACCATGTAGCGGTTGCGCCGCTGCATACACTCGCGCGTGTAGCGTTCCTGCACCATCGTCTCATAGTCGCACTGCTCCAGAATCCGGCGGTAGCGCTCGCGCTGTGCTTCGCTCCAGCCGTCCGCCTGCGTCGGGCAGGGGATCGCCGCCTCGAGCGTCACCTCGCTGTGGCGCTCGCGCAGCGCCAGCACCGCCTCGGCGCAGTAGAGGTCGCAGCCCTCCGCCATGCCGCAGATAAAGTGCGTGTAGCCGTCCTCTACGGCGCGTGCGATCACCTCACGCAGCCGCGCCTTGAGCCGCAGGCAGCGTTCGTCTCCCTCGTCCGTCCCCCACGGCAGCTTCGCCGGGCGGTGGCCCGTGAAGCAGCAGCTCACCGGTTTTCCGCGCACACGCATTCCTCCCCTCGTCGTTTATCCTTTATTATAGAACATTCGTTTTTATTTGTAAAGTGTTGTTTTTCCTCTTGCATTTTTTCCAACGCTGTGCTATGCTTTAACCAAACTTGAAATACAGGTCTTCGAGGCGGAGTGAAATTCCCCACCGGCGGTATAGTCCGCAAGCGGCATTTTTTGCCGCACGATCCGGTGCGATTCCGGAACCGACGGTCACAGTCCGGATGAGAGAAGATGTGCTGCGCGCTGTTACCACGCAATTCCCTCGCTCTTTTTGCGTCATGCACCTTGGAAGACTCGTTCTTTCAAGGAAAATGAACAAAAGGAGTGTTTTTTCATGTCCGAACCCAACGTCAACGCCATCCCCTCCGCCCGCGCCGCGGGCCGCAGCCGCACGCACAAGGTAACGGTCACCGCCATGCTCTCGGCCGTCGCCTTTGTGCTCATGTTCATCGAATTTCCCATCCCCGCGCTCATCCCCGCCTTCGTCAAGCTCGACATCTCCGACCTTCCCGAGCTGCTCGCCGCGTTTTCGCTTGGCCCCGTCTACGGCGTGGTGGTGGCCTTTCTGAAGAATCTGCTCTTCGCCGTGCTGCACGGCACCTCGTCCGCCTACGTCGGCGAGCTGTTCAACTTCCTCATGGGGTCGGTGTTTGCCTTCTCCGCCGGCTTTGTCTACCGGCGCAACAAGTCCCGCCGGGGCGCGCTGCTCGGCGCGGTCATTGGCACGCTGCTCATGGCGGTGCTCTCCGTTCCGCTGAACTACTTCGTGGTCTACCCCGCCTACGTCGTGTGCTATCACCTGCCGCTCGAGACCATCATCGGGATGTATCAGGCCATCCGTCCCTCGGTCGACGGTCTGCTCGAATGTCTGCTCGTGTTCAATATGCCCTTCACATTTTTCAAGGGCCTGCTCGACGTGGCGCTGTGCTTTTTGATCTACAAGCCGCTCTCCCCCCTGCTGCACAAGTAAAAAGGCTCTCTCGGGCGGTCTGCCAAGGCAGGCCGCCTTTTTTATGCAAACAGCCGAAAATTTACAGAAATTTTGTGCAAAACGTTGGGTATCTGCAACATTGACGATTTGCTCCCGCAAGACTATAATTCACTCATTCAATCCAATAAAGCGAAATGCAACGATCGAGACAAGTACCATGCGCCATTCGGTCACAGCGAGTCGGGGACAGTGGGAGCCCGATACACAGAGGCCATGCGAATAACACTCGGGAGCAGCAATCTGAACGGCTTCGGCCCGGTAGGAAAGACGCGGCGTGCGGCGTTAAGGCACAGGGGTTTGTTGGAACCCCGCAAAGGGGCCGGTCCTTGGATCGGCAAATTAGGTGGCACCACGGATACGCAGCGATTCGTCCTAAAATTTACAGGACGTCGCTGCTTTATTTTATCTGGAGGTGCTTTTTATGTGCGCTATCATCGGTTTTGATTCCCCCACCCTGACGGAGCAGGAGATCCGTCCTTACTTTGACCGCACCATTTCCCGCGGTCCCGACATGAGCCGGATGGAAAAGGCCGGCCGCGGTATGCTCGGCTTCCACCGTCTTGCCATCATGGGCCTGCACGAGGAGGGGATGCAGCCCTTCCATCTCGGCGGCGACATGGCGGTTTGCAACGGCGAGCTGTACGGCTTCCGCCCGCTCAAAAAGGAGCTGGAGGCCAAGGGCTACACCTTCGCGTCCGAGTCCGACTGCGAGCTCATTCTCCCCCTCTACCGCGAGTACGGCGTGGAGATGTTCGCCAAGCTCGATGCCGAGTTTGCCATGATCATTTATGACGCCAAGGCTGACCGTCTCGTCGCCGCGCGCGACCCCATCGGCATCCGCCCGCTCTTCTACGGCTATCTCGCCGACGGCGGCATCCTCTTCGCCAGCGAGGCGAAGAACCTCGTCGGTCTGTGCGAGCGCATCATGCCCTTCCCGCCGGGTCACTACTACGCCGACGGCAAATTCGTCCGCTACGCCGACCTCACCACGGTGACGGAATACTCCAAGGACGATCTGGACACTGTATGCAAAAAGATCCGTGAGAAGCTCATCGCGGGCGTGGAAAAGCGGCTCGACGCCGACGCGCCGCTCGGCTTCCTGCTCTCCGGCGGTCTGGATTCCAGCCTTGTCTGCGCCATCTCCGCCAAGCTCCTCGGCAAGAGGATCCGCACCTTTGCCATCGGCATGGACCTTGACCCCATCGACCTCAAGTACGCCCGTGAAGTCGCCGACTTCATCGGCGCCGAGCACACCGAGGTCATCATGACGCGCGAGCAGGTGCTCGCCTCGCTCGAAGAGGTCGTGGCCATGCTCGGCACCTACGACATCACCACCATCCGCGCGAGCATGGGCATGTACCTGTGCTGCAAGGCCATCCACGAGCAGACCGACGTGCGCGTGCTTATGACGGGCGAGATCTCCGACGAGCTCTTCGGCTACAAGTACACGGACTTCGCGCCCTCGCCCGAGGCCTTCCAGCAGGAGGCCAAAAAGCGCGTGGACGAGCTGTATATGTACGATGTGCTCCGCGCCGACCGCTGCATCGCGGTCAACTCCATCGAGGCGCGCGTGCCGTTCGGCGACCTCGATTTCGTCAAGTACGTCATGAGCATTGATCCCAAGCTCAAGGTCAACAGCTACCACATGGGCAAGTACCTGCTGCGCGAGGCGTTCGCCGCCGACCGCATCCTGCCCGAGGACATCCTCTGGCGGCAGAAGGCCGCCTTCTCCGATGCCGTCGGCCACTCGATGGTGGACGATCTCAAGGAGTACGCCGAGAGCCTGTACACCGACGAGGAGTACGAGGAAAAGCGGAAGCAGTATTCCTTTGCGACGCCGTTCACGAAGGAAAGCCTGCTCTACCGCGAGCTGTTCGAGAAGTATTACCCCGGGCAGGCCGAGATGGTCAAGGACTTCTGGATGCCGAACAAGGACTGGGAGGGCTGCGACGTCAAGGACCCCTCCGCCCGCGTGCTCTCCAACTACGGCGCAAGCGGCGTGTGAGCTATACGGATTCAACAGGAAGAGGCCGCCCCGCGGGGCGGTCTCTTTTCATTTGAGAGAAAAGCCGCGCGGCGCATTGACATTCCTCCCCGCCGCGCCTATAATCAAGTTCTATTTTTCCTGAAAGAGGCCGCCTATGAAATACGTCAAGCAATTCGGCATCATTCTCCTCATTTCCTTTGCCGGAGAAGCGCTCAACTACCTGCTCCCCCTCCCCGTGCCCGCCAGCATCTACGGGCTGGTGCTGATGTTCCTGTGCCTGCAGCTGCGCGTCTTCCGTCTGGAGGACGTGCGCGATACGGCGCTCTTTCTCATCGAGATCATGCCGCTGATGTTCATTCCCGCTGGGGTGGGGCTGCTGTCCTCTTGGGACGTGATCCGGCCCCACGTCCTCTCCTACCTCGTCATCGCGGCGGTCACCACTTTCGCGGTGATGTTCGTCTCCGGCCACGTGACGCAGTTTCTGCTGCGCCGCGGCGATATAGTGACGTGGGGAGCTGAGATCGACTCGGAGAGCGTCGCCTACCTCCACGCACACTACCCGGAGTTCTCGCCGCGGCTGATCGAGGGCGATTTCCTGCGGATGGACCTCCGCGAACGCTTTCCCGAAGGGCTGCGGATCATCGGCAATTTCCCTTACAACATCTCGTCCCAGATTTTTTTCAAGGTGCTGGAAAACCGCGATCTCGTTCCCG
>ERZ824600.5666-NODE-5666-length-10041-cov-3.448027_pt1 | contig 10041 bp, 8 predicted proteins | sample MGYA00519933_ERZ824600 | MGnify/ENA primary metagenome ERZ824600 (study PRJEB31778, sample SAMEA3449178) | human gut metagenome | biome: human gut; feature: human-associated habitat; material: faeces | place: United Kingdom | collected 2010/2012 ... | reverse complement strand
GGCCCAGTTCGATGTCGGCAACATCTTTGAGGTAAAGAATCTCGCCGTTATCGTTGGCGCTGATGACCATGTTGCCGAATTCCTCGGGGGTGGTCAAGCGGCCTTTATAGGTCAGCACATACTGGAACGACTGGTCGCCTTGCGCACCAAATTGTCCCGGGGCAGCCTCTATGTTCTGTTCGGCCAATATGCCGGTAATGTCGCTGGGCATCAAGCCGTATTGGGCCATGACATCGGGTTTGAGCCAGATACGCATCGAGTAGTCCGATGCCATGACGTTGGCTTCACCTACACCCGAGACACGTTGAATCAAAGGAATGATATTGATTTTGGCGTAGTTTTCGATGAATTCTATGTCATAGCGGTCGTCGGGGCTGTACAACGAGAATACCATGAGCATGCTGGTCTGCCGCTTTTGCGTGGTCACACCCACTTGGGTTACCTCGCTGGGCAGCAGGTTTTGTGCTTGGGATACGCGGTTCTGTACTTTTACCGAGGCCATGTCGGGGTCGGTGCCCTGTTTGAAGTAAATCGTGATACTGGCCGAACCGGTGTTGGTTGCGGTAGAGGTCATGTAGGTCATGTCTTCCACACCGTTGATCGACTCTTCGAGCGGCGCGATGACACTGTTCAGAATCGTTTGGGCGTTTGCACCGGTGTAAGAGGTGGACACCTGGATTGTGGGCGGTGCAATATCGGGATATTGGGTGACGGGCAAGAAGAGGAGCCCCAAAATACCCAGTATGACCATGAATATCGATATTACGGTCGATAGTACTGGGCGGTTAATAAATCTGTCTAACTTCATAATGTCGTATTTGCGAAGTTGTTTTTATTCGGTTGCTTTATGCTCTGATTCTTATTTGCCGGCTTGTGCTTGGCTTTGAGCTTGTGTACCAGCCACCTTTATGGTCATGCCGTCTTTGAGCGAATTTACTCCTTCGACAACGATGCGGTCGCCCTCTTTGAGGCCCGAGAGTACCATGTATTCTTTTCCGTTGTCGATGGTGGCGATTTCTACTTCTGTTGATTTTACGGTCATGTCGTCGTTGAGCAGGTATACAAATTTCTTGTCCTGTATCTCGTAGGTGGCTTTTTGGGGAATGAGCAGGGCTTTGTCGTTCTTCATCGGAATCATGATGTTGCCGGCACCGCCGCTACGCAGTACACGGTCGGGGTTCTTGAAGGTGGCACGCATGCTCGACGAGCCGGTCTGGGTGTCGATAATACCGCTTACGGTTTCGATTTTTCCTTTTATGGGGTAAGTCGAGCCGTCGGCCAGTTTCAGCGATACGGCCGGGAGTTTCGACAGGAAGTTGTTGGCTCCGTATTGATTGGTCAGTTCCAGAATCTGTTTCTCGGTCATGGAGAAGTAGACATACATCTCGGAGTTGTCCGATACAGTGGTGAGAGGCGTGGTCATGGCCGACGATACAAGGCTACCCACCCGGTAGGGGATTGAGCCAACGATACCGGTGAGGGGGCTGGTAACACGGGTGTAGGAGTCGTTGTTGCGGGCGTTGACCAGCTGGGCCTCGCTCAGGGCCAATTGGGCGAGAGCCGATGCGTAGTCGTTTTCGGCCATCTGGCGATCGTATTCGCTGATGATGCCCTTTTGTTGCAGTTCACGTTTGTTCTCGGCCGTGAGTCGGGCGGTTTCAGCAGTTGCTTTGGCCGATTGTACGGTAGCTTTGGCTACTTTCAGGGCCGATTTGTAGGGAATGGTATCGATAACGAAAAGCACGTCGCCTTTCTTTACCAGGGAGCCTTCGTCGACGAGGAGCTCGGTGAGAAACCCGCTGACGTTGGGACGTATCTCAATGTCTTGTTTGCCTTTGATGCGAGCGGGATAGCTGCTAAACCACTCCATCGAAGAGGGTTGTACGGTCATGACGGCGTATTCTCGGGCAAATCCGCCCATGCCTTTGGAGTTTTTTCCTTCACAGGAAAACAGCGAAATGCACAGTACCGCACAAGCGATAGTCTGAATAGATGATTTCAGTTTCATAGATAATTGCACTTTATTTTAGTGTTGTTAAGTTCATTTGTTTGTAAATGAGGACTCTTATTTTTATTAACAAATGTTAAATTTGTCGTTGCAGATAGATGTATGTTAAAACAAAAAATACGGCAAAAACTCCTTGTGCAAAGGGCTTTTCCGGTATTCTTAATTGCCTTACAAAGATAGGGATAAAGAATATATAATAGAGAGAAATAATGAAAAAAAAATGAAAAAAATCGAGAAAAGGCGACAATAAGTTGCGTTATTGGAAATGAAACGCTATATTTGTGTAGATTTTTGTATAAAAAATGGCCAAGACTCCGAGAGATGCCGTCGACAGTCTGCGGATGCATATAGGCGAGCTGACAACCCGCTATACCGCTTTGATGGAGCGATGCGAGCATCTTGATGTTCTGTTGCAAGAGAAAGAAAAACAGATACTTTGCTTGCAGGAAGAGCTGGAAAGAATACATGCCAGGTACAAAAATCTGGCCATGGCGCAGACCGTAGCCCTGCAAGAGGGCGATGTGGCGGCTGCGCGCAGCCGATTTGAAAAGTTGGTGCGGGAAATCGATAAATGCATCTCTCTCTTGAACGAATAGACCAGATGCGATGAACGATAAACAAAGTAAACAACGTATAATTGTTACAATAGCCAACCGCTCTTATACATTGTATGTCGAGCGTGATAAACTCGTCGAACAAGAACCCCTTGCGCGGAGAGCCGCCGAGTTGATAAACAGAAGAGCGGGACAGTATGAGGTGCATTTTGAGAGTTGCGAACGCCTCGATTTGCAAGATTTGCTCTCAATGGCAGCCTGGGACATTGCTTATGATTATCTCCGGTTGAAAGCGTCGAACGACGCAGGTCTTATGGCCGAGGAGATACGCCGTATCGATGCCGAATTGGAACGCTATCTGCAACAGACCGGGACCTCTCCCGATGATGCTGTATAACTATACAAAAAACAATACTTTATCCTGCACTGCAACAAGACTTTACGCTCTTGATGCGGTGCTTTTTTTTAAACCTAAAAACACGAACAGATGGAAATGATGACATTACTGTCGGCCGGAGCCTTGATAGGCGTAGTTGTGGGAGTAGTCGTGTGTGTGATACTCTACAAGGTACGTCTTAACGCCCGGTCTCGCTCGATTCTCGATGAGGCCCGAGCCGAAGCCGAAACAATAAAAAGAGACAAGATGCTGGAAGTCAAGGAGAAGTTTATCTCAATGAAGGCCGAACTCGAAAAGCAGATGGCTGTACGCAGCAGCAAGGTGCAGTCGGCCGAAGCCAAAGCCCGGCAGAAAGAGATGCAACTCAACCAGCAACAACAGGAACTCCAACGTAAGAAAACCGAAGTAGAAGCCATTCGCACCAACCTTACCTCGCAGGTAGAGGTTGTTGAGAAAAAGAAAGCCGAACTCGAACGCCTGCACAAGGCCGAAATCGAAAAACTGGAACACCTTTCGGGGCTCTCGGCCGAAGAGGCCAAAGACCGTCTCGTCGAGTCGCTGAAAGAAGAGGCCAAGACACAAGCCGCCTCGTATATCAACGATATTATGGACGAAGCCCGCATGACGGCCAACAAGGAGGCCAAGAGCATCGTCATCAAGACCATACAGCGCGTTGCCACCGAGACGGCCATAGAAAACTCCGTTACCGTGTTCCACATCGACTCCGACGAGATAAAAGGCCGCATCATCGGACGTGAAGGCCGCAACATACGCGCCCTCGAAGCCGCCACCGGTATCGAAATCATCATCGACGACACCCCCGAAGCCATCGTGCTGTCGGGCTTCGATCCCGTGCGTCGCGAGATTGCCCGGCTGGCCCTTCATCAGCTGGTAACCGACGGCCGCATCCACCCGGCCCGCATCGAAGAGGTGGTAGCCAAGGTGCGCAAGCAGGTCGAAGAGGAAATCGTAGAGACCGGAAAACGCACCGCTATCGACCTCGGTATCCATGGCCTGCACCCCGAGCTTATACGCCTGGTCGGCAAGATGAAATACCGTTCGTCCTACGGACAGAACCTCTTGCAGCACTCGCGCGAGACAGCCAACCTCTGCGCCATCATGGCCTCGGAACTCGGCCTTAACCCCAAGAAAGCCAAACGTGCCGGACTCCTCCACGACATAGGTAAGGTGCCCGACGACGAACCCGAACTGCCGCACGCTCTGTTGGGTATGAAGCTGGCCGAGAAGTACAAGGAGAAACCCGAAATATGCAACGCCATCGGTGCCCACCACGACGAGACCGAGATGACCAGCCTGCTGGCCCCCATCGTTCAGGTGTGCGACGCCATATCGGGTGCCCGTCCCGGTGCCCGTCGCGAAATCGTCGAAGCCTACATCAAGCGTCTCAACGACCTCGAACAGCTGGCCCTCTCTTATCCGGGTGTACTCAAAACCTACGCCATACAGGCCGGCCGCGAATTGCGCGTCATCGTAGGTGCCGACAAAATCGACGATTCCGAGATAGAAACCCTCTCGGCCGAAATCGCCAAGCGCATACAAGACGAGATGACCTATCCCGGACAGGTGAAGATTACCGTCATCCGCGAGACACGTGCCGTAAGTTTTGCCAAGTAAGAACAGCCAATCAACCCTATCCTGGTGTCCGGCCCCTGTGCAGGGACCGGACACCAGGTGGGCATATAAAAGATGAATATGGACAGTAAACAACCCGAAAACCCCAACAATACCGCGCCCGAGCCGCTGCCCTCGCCCGACGAGTCGGCCGCCGTGGTGGCGCAATGCGGCGGGAAGCTCCATTGCTATGACTGGCTGTCGGATATTCCCGAGTCGCACGACGACACCGAAATGGTCGAGGTGCAGTTCAAGAACACCCGCAAGGGATACTATAAAAACTCCGTTCACCTGCGTCTCGAAAAGGGTGACATCGTTGCCGTAGAGGGCAACCCCGGCCACGATATCGGTGTCGTAACCCTCACCGGCCGTCTGGTCCTATTACAGATGCGCAAGAACGGCGTGAAACTTGATAACCCCGACCTCAAACGTGTTTACCGTAAGGCCAAGCCCAATGACCTCGAAAAATACCGCGAGGCCAAGGCCCGTGAACACTCCACCATGCTGCGGGCCCGCAAGATAGCCGAAGACCTCCACCTGAACATGAAAATAGGCGATGTCGAGTATCAGGGCGACGGCAACAAGGCCATCTTCTATTACATCGCCGACGACCGGGTCGACTTCCGGCAACTCATCAAGGTGCTGGCCGAGGTCTTCCGGGTGCGCATCGAGATGAAACAGATAGGCGCCCGACAGGAAGCCGGACGCATCGGCGGCATCGGCCCCTGCGGACGACAGCTCTGCTGCTCGTCGTGGATGAGCAATTTTGTGTCGGTCGCCACCAGTGCCGCCCGTTTCCAGGACATATCGCTCAACCCGCAGAAGCTCGCCGGGCAGTGTGCCAAGCTCAAATGCTGCCTCAACTTCGAGGTCGATGCCTATGTCGAGGCGCAGAAGCGTCTGCCTTCTCGCGAAATACCGCTCGAAACGCTCGAAGGCACCTTCTATCATTTCAAGACCGATATATTCAAGCGACAGATAACCTACTCCTCCTCCAAAGAGGTGGCTGCCAACCTGGTAACCATCGATGCCGGACGTGCCTTTGAGGTGATAGCCCTCAACAAGCGCGGCGTGAAACCCGATACCCTCGTTGTCGAGAGCGGAAAAGAACCGGTGCGCAAGGAGTTTGAAGATGTTGTAGGGCAAGACAGTGTAACCCGTTTCGATAAGAAGAGTCGACAGAATGGTGCCGGCAACCGCAAGAAAAAGAAACGGAACGGAGGTGATAACACCTCCCCGGCCGAGAACGGCCGTTCCGGCGCTCCCGCCGCAAGCGCGGAGAATACCGCCTCTGCCCCTTCGGCATCGAATACCGAGGCCCAGCCGGCCAGTCAGCAGCGCGAGAAGACACCGCGCCCCAATGGGGGACGTCGCAACGATAACCGCCGTAACAATAATCCCCGTCGGGCCGACAACCGTCGCGGGAACGAAACAAATAACGCCGAGCGCGAACGCGACAACCGTCGTGGCAATGAAAACGTCGAACGTACTGAAAAGGACAACCGTCGTGTCGGCGAAGGTAATGCAGAACGTGGCGAGCGCGACAATCGCCGCGGAAACGAGGCCGGGCCCGAACGTCAGACACCCCGACCCAAACCCGCGGCCGAGAAATCTTCTGATAATAATGCGTAGGCCTATACTCGCTCTGGTTGTGTGGCTGGGGTTGGCAACAGGTTGCCGGTTTGCCCCCAACGAAGTGCAAAGCTATCGACATATCGACCCGCAGGGTTGGTATGTCGATTCGCTGGTGCAGATAGAGTGCCCTGTGTCCGACACCCTCTCCCTCTACGATATGCAGGTGGGGTTGCGCTATACCGACGACTATGACTATGCCAATCTTTGGCTCTTCATCACTACCGTCTCGCCCGATGGTACACAGCATCTCGATACCCTTAATGCCACCTTGTGCGATGCCTATGGGCGCTGGCTGGGTTCGGGCGTAGGGGTGCAGATGCAGCAGGAAATACCGTTCAAGACTTTGGTGCGTTTCGGTCAACCCGGTGTGTGGCGGGTCGTTATACAGCAGGGCATGCGCGACAGTTGCCTGCCTGGTATTACCGCCGTCGGCCTGAAAATATCTGCCCGGTAGCGATTTCCATACCTCTGTCACTCGAAGTCGCAACGGGCGATTTCCGATTCTTCCTTGCCTCGCTACGCCGTGCCGCAAGGCCTTTCTCTCTTTATAGAATAAAAAAGGAACCGTATCAACCCCACATAGTGGGAGATACGGTTCCTTTTTTTGCCTGTGCTGCGGGTCGTGGGCGGCAGGGCCGTTTCCGCATTATTTGCTTTCAGTAGTATCTGATACTGCCTCTGTGCGTTTGCGTTGCTTGTCTTTCCATATCTGGTAGCTGTAAGCGATGCAGGTTGTAATAAAGTAGAAAATCGTGAGACCCCAAAGGTGCAGGAAGGGGCCTTTGACGTCGACAATCGACGCCCCTTCGGTATTCATGCGCACAAACCCTTCCACGCCCCATGTCGATGGTATGAGGCTGCCCAATACCTGCCATACGACGGGCATACGGTCATAGGGCCAGGTAATGCCGCTGATGAAGAGGAAAATCATCGAGGTGAAGACGATGATGAGGAAAACGCTTTCCCGTTCGCGAACGAATACCGACAGCGTCATTCCGAAGAATATCGACGAGAGCAGGAACGGTGCCATGAAGGCGTAAATCTCCCACTGGCTGCCCAGTTGCGGGTAATCGAAGAGCCATGGAATGATGTGCAGCATATACATGGTCGTAACGATGTAGAGGCTGTAATAACAGATGGCTTTGCCGAGTACGAGGTGCAGGATATTGTTGCGTATCTTTTCGCGGTGCTGGTAGTAGTGCCGCAATTTGCGGTGTTCATAAAACCCGCCGGCCAGGATGCCGATGCCGAGTATAAGGCTCTGTTGCATGATGACGATGAGCAAGGCGGGAATCACAAACGAGGCAAATCCGCCCGTGGGGTTGTAGAGGGTAAACGAGAAGGCGGGTATGGGGTTGGTTACCATATCGATTTGCGCCGGTGTGGCACCCGTGAGGGTGCGGCTTTGCAGCTCTCTGCCCATATCGAGTGAGACGTCGGTGAGGGTAATCAGGAAATTCTTGTAGTTGAGCAGCAGGCTCATGTCGGAATAGAAGACAACGGGGCTCTGTTCGCCGCGGGCCAGTTTCTTGTCGAAGTCGGCCGGAATTTCCAGTATGCCGAAACAGTCGCGCTGATACATAAGTTCTTTCGCTTCATCGAGGTTGGCACAGTAGGAGAGAACCTTGGTGTTGGGCGAGGCATCGATGCGGCGACACATCTCCCGGCTCAGTTGTGTGCGGGAGTTGTCTACAACGGCCAGCGGCACGTCGTAGACGGCTTCGGGATTATATATGAACGCGTAGAGCAACGGGTAGGCAAAAGGCAGGGCAAAGAAGAAGAGCAGCGCTCCCATGTCGCGGAACACCGCCACATATTCTTTGCGCCAGATGTAACCTATATCGGCCAGGCCCGTTTTTATCGATGTGAAGAATCTGTTTCCCATTGCATTGTTTTCTTAAATGTCAGGCCACATACACTTGTCTGTGCAGCGCTCGTTTGAGCAGCGGCAGGAAAGGAAGGGGCAGCAGTGCATAAATGAAGAGGGCCATATAGTGTATACGGCTGTAATAGAGCGGAACACCGTTAAGGGCCTGGTCGGCATAGATAATGAAGTAATGCCGCAGCGGTAGAATGTCGGTGAGCAGGTGGAAGGTGGGGTACATGGCTTCGGCGGGGAATGAGATGCCTGCCAGCGAGAACGATACCACACCGAACAGACCTCCCATGCTCAGTGCTATGCGTAATGATGGCGCCATACATATGAAAAATATGCTCACTCCCTGTAAGGCCATGACAAAAAGCAGCATGGCTGCCAGCATGGGCCCGATGCCGTTTTGCAGCGGGAAGCCGAAGTAGCCGTAGAGTAGCAGCTGGCACAATGCTCCCATGAGGAAGAAGAGTAGGGTCTGAGGCAGCAATTTGCCGAGTATGGCCAGCAGTATGTTGTCGTCGGCGGTTTTCAGCCATTCCCGCGAAGTGGCCCGTTTGATTTCCGACCCTATGGAGAAGATGGTGGTAAGCAAGATGATGACCCCCAACACTCCCGGCAGGAAAGTGTTGTTGAGGTAGATGGAGTAGCTTATCCACGGGTTGCCCAGCGGGTGCATGTCGACGGTGATGGGTTGTATTTGCGGCAGAATGTCGCGTTCATACTCACCCCGGGCCAGGAGCGTCTGTTGCACGGCAGCGGCGGCCGCCAGGGTGGTGGTCGTCTTGAAGCTGCGGAACTCCAATGCTCCCGGTATGAGGAAGGCATCGGTGGTGTAGTACGATACTTCGGGCTGGCGGTTGGCCATGATGTCGGCTTCGAATGAAGGGGGAATGATGATAAATCCGAAGATTTCTCCTTTCTGCATGGCCTTCCGAGCCTCGTAGAAACTGGCGTATTCTGTGGTTATGGCCAGGGAACTGACGGTCGTAAACTGCCGGGTAAGGTTGCGCGATGTGGCGGAGTGGTCGAGGTCGACTACGGCGGTTGGCAATTCCTCGGGCAGACCGTTGGCCATGAGGGAGAGGAAAAATGCGTAGCTTATCAACGGCGCGATTACGATAGAAAACAGGTATATGGGGCGCGACACCAACTGGTGCAGCTCCCTGACGATAACCTGCCACAAGATTTTGGGCCCTGTTGTGAATGTTCCCATAGCGTTGATGGTTTTAATGGAGCGGTTTCTTTACCAGAACCGACATGCCCGGACGCAGATTCTCGACCGGCTGGGTGGGGCGGGCCTTGATCTGGAAGGTGCGGGCATCATAGCTTCCGGTAGCTTTGGTGGCGCGCCATACGGCGTAGGTGCCCATATCTTTGATGAAATAAATTTTGAGCGTAACGGTCTTGTTGCCGAGAGCCGGAATCTGGGCCGTAATCTCTTTGTCCATGGTGAAGTATTGCAGCAATTCTTCCCGCACATTGAACGTTACCCACATGTCGTCGAGTTGCAAGACATTCATGATGGGGGCACCGGTACCTACCAGTTCGCTTACATGGGGGAATATTTCCGAGATTTCACCGTCGATGGGAGCTGTCAGGTAAGAGTCGGCGAGGACCGATTTTACCTGTTCCACACCACCTTGGGCGGCTGCTACCATGGCGGCGGCAGCCTCTTTGTCTTCGCTCTGGGCGCCTTTACGCACCATTTCGTATTGCGAGCGGGCGGCACTCTCGGTAGCGACCATGGCTTTGTATTGGGCTTCGGCCTCGTCGCGTTTCTGGGCCGATACTACCCCTTTGAGGTAGAGGGCCTCCATGCGGTTGAACGATTTCTGTGCTATTTCAAGTCCGGCCAGAGCCTGCTGCCACATATCGTAGGCCGATTGAATGACCTCGCTGCGGGCCCCTTTGTCGACCTTCTCGTTGGTAGCCTTGTAGAAAT
>ERZ824600.5658-NODE-5658-length-10056-cov-3.482552_pt1 | contig 10056 bp, 6 predicted proteins | sample MGYA00519933_ERZ824600 | MGnify/ENA primary metagenome ERZ824600 (study PRJEB31778, sample SAMEA3449178) | human gut metagenome | biome: human gut; feature: human-associated habitat; material: faeces | place: United Kingdom | collected 2010/2012 ... | reverse complement strand
CGAACCCCCGTCATAAGCTTGGAAGGCTTCTGCTCTACCATTGAGCTACACCCGCTTAAATAGCCTCTTCTCGAGAGTCCCTGTTTAAAAATAAATGGTGGAGGGGGAAAGATTTGAACTTTCGTAGACCGAAGTCGACGGATTTACAGTCCGTTGCATTTGACCGCTCTGCCACCCCTCCGTTATTCGTGAACAGGGTTGAGGATTTACCATCCTTTTTTTAATTCACTGACTTGCAAATAATCGTATTTTTGGCTTCTTGTCAACCTTTTTTTTACATATTTATTAACTTATCCGCATTATTATATTTCCTGCTGCAAAAATATATGGAGAAAACAAAGGCTAAACCGGTATTAACCGAAACAGGAAATTCCGATGCCGAAAGCACGGGCCTGACGAATGCCGCCCAAATTGCCCGCAAGCTGAACAACGAAGATAAGGAAATCGATATGTCTAAATTTCATAAAAGCAATAATTCTGTTCCCGCCGCTTCATCTGCCGCAATTTTCTACGGACGCCACCCCGTCGCCGCGGCCATTGCCAACCCCCGCAGGCAGATAAACAAAATTCTCTGTACCGCCGAAAACGCCGAAGAACTACGCCGCCTCTGCACGGAAAACCGCCGGACGCCCGGTCTGGTTAATATCGTTGACCGAAAAGAAATTGACCGCATTTTGCCCCGTGAAGCCGTTCATCAGGGCATCGCCGCTTATGTCCGGGAACTGGAAAACTACACGCTGGAAGATATCTGCATTATGGCCGGCGACCGCCCCGACTGCCATGTTTTGATTTTGGATCAGGTAACCGACCCTCAGAACATCGGCGCAATTATCCGTTCCTGTGTGGCTTTTGACACTCTTGCCCTGATTATGCAGGACAAAAATGCTCCGGCCGAAACCGGCGCCATGGCCAAAGCTTCCGCCGGCATGATTGAACATCTGCCGATATGCCGGGTAACCAACCTCTCCCGCGCTGTCGAACAATTAAAGCAGTCCGGTTTCTGGACCGTCGGTATGGACGGCTACGCCGAAACCGCTATCGACAAATTGAAAAAAGGCGGAAGAACCGCCGTCATCATGGGATCTGAAGGCAAAGGCATGCGCCGGCTGGTTGAAGAAGCCTGCGACATCACCGTCCGCCTGCCGATTTCCGCCAAAGTGGAAAGTCTGAACGTTTCCACCGCGGCGGCCATCGCCCTCTATGAAATCAGCAAAAAATAAACGGCAAACGCCGCGAAAAACAAACTGCAGAGATTCACCATATCTTTAACTTTTTTCCTTATCATATCAATTGGCAGAAATACGGGAGAAAAACAGTGACGGAAACCCTGCATATCAAAAACTTGACCAAAGATTTCGGCAGCCTGCGCGCCGTAAACAATATTTCTTTTACCGCGCGGCAGGGAGAAATCATCGCCCTGCTCGGCCCCAACGGCGCCGGCAAATCGACCCTGATGAACATGATTACCGGCTATCTGGCTCCCACATCCGGCGAAATTTCCGTCCTCGGCTGCAAAATTACCGATAACTGCCTGTTTGCCAAACAAAACATCGGTTTCCTGCCCGAGGGTTCTCCCCTCTACCCTGACCTTTCCGTCAAAGCTTTTCTGAACTACATTGCCGAATTGCGAGGACTCGCCGGCAGTAAAAAAGACGAGCGCCTGGCAAGAGTCTGCCGCCTGTCGCAAATAGACAGCGTCTGGAATCAAAAAATTGAAACGCTCTCCAAAGGCTACCGCCGCCGGGTCGGATTCGCCCAGAGCATTTTGAGCAACCCGCCGATACTGCTGCTGGATGAACCTACCGACGGGCTCGATCCTAATCAAAAAGAACACATCCGCCGCCAAATCGGCGAGCTTGGCCGCCATAAAACCATTCTGATTTCCACTCATCTGCTTGATGAAGCCGAAACCGTCTGCAACCGCATCATCCTGATTGACCGCGGCGCCGTAAAAGCTGACGGAACATTGGAAGACATTCTGCTCCAAACAAAAACTTCCGGTTTGGAGGAGGCATTCAAAAAATTAACCGCCGGAGGAAAAAAACATGCCTAAAACCTGGATTGTCGCCCGAAACGAACTGTACCGTTATTTCATCTCCCCGCTGGCCTATGTTTATTTGATTGCCTTTTTGCTCCTTAACGGCTCCTTCGCCGTTTATTTCGGCGACTTTTTCAACCGCGGGCAGGCTGACCTGAGTTCAATGTTCGCTTTTCAGCCCTGGATTTACCTCATTTTCATTCCCGGTATTTCCATGCGGCTTTGGGCAGAAGAATTCAGACAGCAAACCATTGTCCAAATTATGACGCTGCCGGTGCCGGCCGCCGCTTATGTCTGGGGAAAATTTTTGGCATCCTGGCTTTTTTGCGGTCTGGCTCTGCTGCTCACTTTTCCTTTCTGGCTGACAGTCAATTGGTTCGGCAATCCGGATAACGGCGTTATCCTCGGCGGTTATCTCGGCAGCTTTCTGCTGGCCGGCTGCATGCTTGCCATCTCTCAGACCATGTCCGCCCTCACCAAAAATCAGGTCATCGCCTTGGTACTGTCCGTCATTGCCAACCTGCTGTTTTTCCTGAGCGGGGTAGAATATGTTCTGTCCTTCTTCCGCGCTTTTGCTTCGCAGACATTCATTGAAATGATTGCCTCGTTCAGTTTTCTCACTCATTTTCAAACGCTCGCTAACGGATTGCTTGAACTTCGCGATCTTTTCTTTTTCGGAACGGTCATCCTGCTTTTCAATTTCACCACAATTCTGATTGTCGGTTTTAAAACATCCGGAACTTCCGGCTGGCTCAAATCGACCTCCCGCAATTACTACATTTTCGCCGTTCTGCTTCTGCTCTGCGGCTTCACCGGTTTGAACCTCATCGCCAACAGCTTTCTGCGCGATATCCAGTATGATTTCACCGCCGAAAAAATCTATACGCTCTCCCCCTCGACCAAACGCATTCTCGGCAGCCTGCCCCGCCCTGTCGTCGCCAAACTGTATTACACGCCGCTGCTTGGTCAGCGCAATCCCGAAATCCGCCTGCTGGTTGACAAACTGTATATCCTTCTGCGCAAATACCCCCGCCTGTCCGGAGGAAAGTTCAATTTTGCCGTCTATCATCCCCAGCCGCTTGACAATATCGAAGATCAGGCACTGGCTGCCGGATTGCAGCCGATTCCTTTAATTGATCTTAACCAAAACGGTTTTCTCGGACTGACTCTGACTGACGAAGCCGGCAGCAGACAGGTCATTCCGCTGTTTCCGCTGGAACGGCAGAACTTCCTTGAGCAGGACCTCACGTCACAGATTTTTGAACTTTTCCAAACCAAACCGACGCTCGGTATCATCAGCGGCCTGCCCGTTTTTGATTCCGCCGAAACCGAAAACGGCAGCATGGTAAATCAGGAATGGGAAATCATTAAACAAATCAGACAGTTCTACAATATCAAAGAAATTAAAACCGCCGCCGACTTCCCAGACGATTTGCAGCTGTTGATGCTGATTCATCCGCACCGGCTGAAACCTGAAATCATCGAAGCCGTTACTGACTATACGCTTCGCGGCGGCAACAGTCTGGTTTTGCTTGACACGACGGCAGAAGCTCCGCGGATTTTCTCGCCTCTCAACAATGAATATGTCTCCTCTGATTTGGGAGAACTAAGCCGCCTGTGGCATTTCAACTATTTTCCCGAAGCCGTAGTTGCCGACCTCGGCAACTCAATAACGGTTGACGCCACCACCGACTATAAAAACAATCCGAATTTTACTCAGGACATTATCCAGTTTGCTCCCCGCGGCAATAACCTGAACCGCAGCGAACCCGAAACGGCCCGTCTGAAAAGCATTCTTTTTGCTTCGGCTTCCGTTTTGAAACCGGATTCCTCAGGGGCTGTTGACTTCGTCCCGCTGATAAAGGCCGGAAACAACTCGGCCCTGATGCCTGCCGACGTTGTGCGCCGCGGCATGAACCCTTCGGATATTCTGCGTTGGTTCAAACCGGACAATCAGGAAAAAGTCATCGCCGCCAAAATCATCAGCCGGGACTTGCAGCGACCTTTCACCGTCATTGCCGTTGCCGACACCGATTTCATCTACGATTCTTTTTGGACTCGCTCCTCCTCGATTCTCGACCGTCGCTACACCGTTCCGCTCCTCGACAACGGCAATTTCATTCTCAATGCGCTTGAAAGCCTTTCCGGCACCGAAAATCTGACGGACTTGCGCGGCAAAACTTCTGCCGACCGACCTTTTGCCGATATTGAAAAAATGCACCGGGACAACCAGCTGCAATTCAAACTCAAAGAAAGCGAAATCTTTGAAAAAATAAACCAAACCAAGGCTAAGCTCTCCGAAATCTGGAACAAAAAAAGCTTTGAAGGAAGAGATCTCTTTTCCGCCGACGAACTTGCCGTCATCGCCAACTATCGCCGGCAGCTGGACAGCCTGCGCCTTGACCTCGCCGCCAACCGCAAAGAACTCAACGCCAACATCGAGCATATTGCCAACCTCGTCAAGCTGGTCAACATCTATTTGCTTCCGGGCATTTTGCTGCTGGGACTGGCCGTCTATCTGCTTCTCCGCCGCCCCCGGACTTCCGGCGGAAAATTCCGTATCAACGCCCCGCTGCTCAAGCTCGGCATCGCCGGACTGTTCCTGTTGGGAGCGGGGCTGTTTGCCGCCGGACTTGATAATCGGACACCGGTCAGCGCTTATGAAAACAAACTGATTTTTCCCCGGCTCGATAAGGAAATCAATCAGCTGACGGAGATAGAACTTCACACCGCCGACGGAACACTTACGTTTGTCCGCAGCAATAATCTCTGGACATTGCGGGAAAAACCCGATTTTCCGGTTTATCAGGAACGGATTCGCCGGTTTCTTAACGCCATGCTGGAAGCTCGCTACTACGAAAAACGAACCGCTGATCCCGAATATCTTGCCGGTTTCGGCCTGACTCCGCCTGAAGCTCCCGGTTCGCGCAGCATCCGCATCATATTGCGCCGCGATAACCGGCAGATTCTGACTGATTTTGAAGTCGGGGACTTTAACATCGACATCGGCCGCGGCACTCGCGGTGCCTACCTGAAGTTTCCCGGACAATTTCAGGTTTGGCTGGCTCGTGCCGACTTTATCGACCTTTCTGTCGACTGGAGAGATTGGACCTACAGCACATTATGGAACCTCCGCTTCGGACGCATCGCCGACACCGACAAAATCCATGCCGCCGAACCGCTGACCCTGCTGGTGCGCGATTTGCTCACCACTCCGCTGCTGAAAGCATACCGCGACGCAGAAAATATGGAGTCTTTCCAGTCGCTGGATATCCTGACTGAAGACAGAAACCAGCTCCGCCTCCTTTTCTATCACCGGAACGGAAAATATTACGTCCGTTATCTCTTTGACAACAGCATTGCCGGAAAACATTTGCAATTCTTTGCCGGTTATGCTAAATCCCTCCTTTATGAAATTCCGGCCCTGAATATGGAGAAAATTGAACATGACCTTGCAGCCGCTGAGTCAGGAACAAAGTAACCGTCTGAAAAAAATCGCCACCATTGCCAGCGTTTCTCTGGCCGTCAGCCTGAGTCTGCTTAAAACTTTCGGCGCCCTTTACACCGGCTCGCTGGCCGTGTTGTCATCCATGATTGACAGTTTGGCTGATATTTTTGCCTCCTCCGTAACGTATATTGCCGTTAAATATGCTTCCAAACCGGCCAGTGACAATCATCGCTACGGCTACGGCAAAGCCGAAGCCCTGAGTGCTTTAATCCAGTCGGCTTTTATTGCCGGCTCCGGCATTTTCGTCATGTATGACGGCTTCAGCCGTTTTTTGAGTCCCAAACCGCTGGAACAAACCGATACCGGTATCATCATAATGGTCATCAGCCTTGTCAGCACCGTTGCGCTCATCTTCTTCCAAAAATACGTCACCCGCCGCACCAAGTCGCAGGCCATTTCTGCCGACAGTGCTCATTATGCGGTTGACGTTATGACCAATGCGTCAATCATTCTCAGCCTGTTGGTCGTAAAATTCTTCAACATCAGCTGGTTTGATACGCTCACCGCCTTTGTCATCTCCGCTTATCTGCTGGTCAACGCTTATCACCTGGCACGACAAGCCGTCAGTCTTCTTATGGATGAAGAGCTCAGTGACGACATCCGCACCGACATTATCCGCATTGTCCGTAACAGTCCTTTTACCAAAGGCATTCATGATTTGCGCACCCGCGACCTCGGCGGAACCTATATGTTTGAATTTCATCTGGAACTGGACGGTAATCTCTCCCTTTACGATGCCCATGACCTGACCGATATGGTCGAAGACGAAATTTTGGAAGCTTACCCTAATGCCCAGATTATCATTCATCAGGACCCGGCCGGTATTGATGAAAAGCGGCTTGATCAGATTATCCTCCAAAACAAAAAGAAAAAGAAAAAATCATAAAAAAAGGCTCAAACTTCCGCAGAAGTTTGAGCTCTGAACGCAATCATTTTATAAAATAAGCAAAAAAAAGACAATTCCAATTATCCTGAATTGCCTTTTTGATGACGAACCGAGTTTCGCAACTGGGAAGTCACATATATATAAGCCAGAAGTAATTTCCTGAAAAAAACCAGATCCGGATTTCCCAATCGGGATCTGGGCTAACTTTGCAAAAAAAACAGTCGCAGCAAAGTTATTTTAATAAACAAGTAAAGCTACATTACCCTTAATGAAGTGTTACGCCTTCGGGTAATGGGGACTAAATGGCTAAAAGTCCCTGGCTATCGAGATGAAAAAATTCTCTCATTTGCAACATCATCTATAAAGGCCGAAGCGTTTATAAACGATATATTTTGTTCATATAATAGACAATGTAATTCAAAGTTGAGCGCAATGTAGTTGTTTTTTGCAATTTTGTCAACAAAAATTTTCACACCCGAAAAAAATTGATATTACAATATATTACAAACAAAAAAGAACCTCCTGCAAAGGAGGTTCTTTCGCCTTAAAGCGTGCGGATATTAATTATCCATCTTTTTCGGTTCAATACGCATCCGATAGAACGAACGCCATACAAAGACCAAACCGATCAGGAAGAACACGATTCCCAGCCCCAGCGAAACGCAGCGCGGCGCAGCCACGGCCATCTCGACGGCCAACAGGCCGAACAGGGTGGTGAATTTGATAATCGGGTTCAACGCAACCGAAGACGTATCTTTGTAAGGATCGCCGACCGTATCGCCGACAACCGCGGCATCGTGCAGAGCCGAACCTTTTTCATGCAAATCGACTTCAACCACTTTCTTGGCATTATCCCAGGCACCGCCGGCGTTAGCCATATACAGAGCCTGATATAAGCCGAAGATGGCGATTGAAATCAGATAGCTGGCAAACAGATTGGCGTCGAAGCAGGCAAATGCAATCGTAAAAGAGAAAATCACGATAAAGATGTTCAGCATGCCCTTCTGCGCATAAATCGTGCAGATTTTGACCACGCTCTTCGAATCTTCAATCGAAGCCGCTTTATTCGTATCCAGCTTGATATGTTCTTTAATATAGTTGACCGCACGGTAAGCACCGGTTGAAACCGCCTGCATGGAAGCTCCGGAGAACCAGTAGATAACCGCACCGCCCAGCATCAGACCGAACAGAACATACGGATCCAACAGATTAAGCTGCAGGTTGAGCAGCAAAATGATGGAGAAAATCATCGTTGTTGCCCCGATAACCGCCGTACCGATCAGCACCGGCTTAGCCGTTGCCTTAAAAGTATTGCCGGCGGAATCATTTTCTTCCAGCAGCTGCTTGCCGGTTTCGAATTCAGGCTCAAAACCGTAATCTTTCTTAATCTGTTTATCAATGCCTTTGATTTGTTCAATCTGAGACAGCTCAAAAACAGACTGCGCATTGTCGGTTACCGGACCGTAGCTGTCAACCGCAATGGTAACGGGCCCCATGCCGAGCATACCGAATGCCACCAGGCCGAAGGCAAAGACTGTCGGATAAACCATATAGGCATCCAGCCCCTCACGGGCGGCAAAAAAGGCGATTACCATCAGGCCGACCATGACCAGACCTTTCCAGAATGCGGAGAAATTACCGGCAACAATACCGGAAATAATATTCAGGGAAGCGCCGGCTTCACGGCTGGCATTGACAATTTCCTGAACATGTTTGGATTTTGACGAAGTGAAAATCTTGGTAAATTCCGGAATAATCGCGGCGGCAAAAGTACCGCAGCTGATAATGACCGAAAGCTTCCACCACAAATCTTCGCCCATATCGCCGATCATCACATAGGAAACGCCGAACGTAACCAAAATCGAAATAAGCGACGTCAGCCAAACCAATGAAGTCAGCGGCGTTTCAAAATTAAACGCTTTGGCCTTGCCGAAAACGGCTTTGCAAATACCGTTGTTCAGCAAATAAGAGACCACTGAGGTAATAATCATCAAAACGCGCATGGTAAAAATCCAGACAATCAGCCTTGCCTGAATGTCAATACCGCCGGCCATCTGGGTCAGCTCACCGTTTGGCGCATACATCATGCCAGCCGCCAAAACAATAAAGCTGATGAGAGCCACGCCGGTCACGCCGTAGGTTTCAAAACCGTCGGCGGTCGGCCCGACGGAGTCGCCGGCATTATCACCGGTACAGTCGGCTATCACGCCCGGATTGCGGGCATCGTCTTCGTCAATTTTGAAAATGATTTTCATCAAATCGGCACCGATATCGGCAATCTTCGTAAAGATACCGCCGCAGATACGCAATGCCGATGCGCCCAGGGATTCGCCGATGGCAAAGCCGATAAAGCAGGCGCCGGCGCTTTCTCTCGGCACAAACAGCAGAATGATAATCATCATAATCAACTCGACGCAAATCAGCAAAACGCCGATAGACATTCCCGAGCGCAGCGGCAGGCTCATCACCGAATACGGATTGGCCCGCAAAGAGAGAAACGCGGTGCGCGAATTGGCATAAGTATTAATGCGCATGCCGAACCAGGCAACGGCAAAAGACCCCAGAATACCCAGGATGGACCAGCCCAAAATCGTCAAAACTTTCGGCAACGGCGTCGCATTCAGATAGAAGAAATAGTAAAAAATACATGCTGCAATAAAGATTTCCAGCAACAGCAAAAGTTTAGCCTGCTGTTTCATATACGTTTTACAGGTTTCATAAATCAGGTTGGAAATCTTCAACATCGATTCGTGAGCCGGCATTTTTTTGATTCTGACAAACTCATAAAAGCCGAACACCATTCCCAACACGCAAATTCCGATGCCGTACATCAGGATTTGGCTGCCGGTAATTGCATAGCCCCAGATATTATACCCGACGTCCAGCGAAGGAACCTTCAGGTCAATCTCGGAAGCATAGGCGCCTTGCATCAGAGCAAGCATAACCAGCAAAACCGCAGCTGCGGCATTGCCAATTTTCTTCAATGCTAACATGCTATAATTCCTTATAAAGTTAATCCAATTGTTATAGTCATAGTCTATAGCCCGGATTCGTTTCAGGCAAGCTATATCCTATCATGCGGTTAATAATATGCGCTGTTTCTAAACAATGTATTAAGTCATCGTAAGATTCTCCCAAAATACTGTAGAAAAAAGCACAAAGCGATAGATTAAAATGAGATAATCTGCTATATTATAAGCTGTTTTTCAGGGAGAAGACTAAAATGAAGAAATCACTGCTTTTAAGTTTGCTGGTTCTCTTATCGGCTTGCGCCGGCGAACCGAAAGAAACCTATCCTTACGGAATGAGCGAAAAGGAATGGAACGAACTGTCGATTAAAGACAAGGCCCGCATCCGCCGCGACTTTTATTTCTACGAAAAAGGCACTATCAGCTTTGTCGACCCGCAAATGGAGGTCGAAGGCAAAAAAGAAGTTGTTCCCTACAATATTCGCAGTCAGGCTTCGGCGCCCAAACCAATTGTCGAAAAATAAAAAAAACACCTTTGGCAATCGCAAACGCAGTGGCGCGGGCAAACTCTGCTGACTCTGCAAACTCTGCTGACGAGATGTCGAGCATACGCAGGGCTGCAGAGTCAAAAACCACGCGGCCGGTCTACGCACCA
>ERZ824600.5655-NODE-5655-length-10057-cov-17.624075_pt1 | contig 10057 bp, 15 predicted proteins | sample MGYA00519933_ERZ824600 | MGnify/ENA primary metagenome ERZ824600 (study PRJEB31778, sample SAMEA3449178) | human gut metagenome | biome: human gut; feature: human-associated habitat; material: faeces | place: United Kingdom | collected 2010/2012 ... | reverse complement strand
AACCACTTTCTACCACTATTTTACTATTCTTTTTATTTTTTGTAAAGATATTTTGAAAAAGTCATAGGATTTTTTCCTATGACTTTACATTATAATTATCAATATATTATTATTTTTTTACTTTTGAATTAATGAGTTGGATTTTTTCTAATCTTTTTATATAACCTGCATTTATTAATATTTCTCTAATATATGTGATATTTGAATATTTAAAATAAAACTTTAACATATCTTTTTTTTCTCTTATTTCTAAAAGTGTTATAGTTTGTATATATTGTCGATATAATAAATCTAACATTTGTTCATTTGTTAAATCACTTGACTGTATTCCTTCTAGCATCATAGTTGTATATCTCATTAAAAAATCCATTCTTTCTAATTCTGCATTTATATTATTCATCATTATTTCCCCCTAACACCAACAATTATACGCATTTTTTAAAATTATGCAAATTTATATTAACCATTTTCCATATAATTTTATTTGATACACTAAATATAAATCGAAAAAGTCATAGGATTTTTTCCTATGACTTTACATTATACTAGTGCTTAATATAATAGCTAGTAATATATACAACACAATTAGAATAATATAATTAATGCTTGCTTTTGGCTTATTATTGTTTTCATTACAAGACATTATTTAGCCTCCTATCTATACATATGCCCCAAGTATAATTATTAAAAGAATAAATAATACTAATACGATTGCAGCGCCTGATATTCCGTTATTACAACACATAAACTCATTCCTCCTTTTTTCATCTTTCACATTATTTTATGGTTATTATCACATTTGTGTGAATAATTTTGATTAAAATATTGTTTTTTTTTTATATTTTTGTTATGATAGTTAGTGTTTACAAAGAAAGGATTGAAATTATGAAAAAATTACTTATAACAGTATGTCTTTGTACTTTACTACTTAGTGGGTGCAAAAAGGAAGCTAAACTTGCAAATGGTGAGGAAGCTGTTGTACATATTAATGGAAAGGATTTTTCAGCTAATGATTTATATAAGAAATTAAAAGCATCTTATGGAACATCAATGCTTATTAATATGATTGATGATTATATTGTTAACGTTGAAATTACTGATCAAGCAGAAGCTGTTGCTTATGGTAAATCAAAGGTAACTAGTGAAAAATCAAAGTTTAATTCATATTCAAGTGTCCTTGGTTATACTTGGGAAGAATATTTAAGAAACAATGGTTTCAATAGTGAAGATGAACTTGCTGAATATTTTAAAAACAACTATTTAAAAGAAAAAGTTGCAATTAAATATATTATTCCTTCTATTACTGATAAAGAAATTAAAAAATATTATGAAGAGAAAGTTGATGACAAAATCGTTGCTCGTCATATTATAATTACACCAAAAACTGATGATAGCATGTCAAGTGATGAAAAGAAAAAAGCTGAAGAAGAAGCTAAAAATAAAGTTGCCGAAATCATTAAACTTCTAGATGAAGGAAAAGATTTTAGTGAACTTGCTAAAGAATATTCTTCAGACGGATCTGCTAAAGATGGCGGTTTACTTGATGCATTCACAAGTGAAGATGTAGATGCTGATTTCTGGAAAGCTGCTAAAGCCCTTGAAGTTGGTAAATATTCAAAAGAACCAGTAAAAAGTAAATTTGGTTATCACGTTATTTTAAAAGAAAAAGTAATCGCTAAAGATTCTCTTGAAAATATGAAAGAAACAATTCAAAACAAAATTGCTAAAAATAAATTAGATGAAGATAGTAATTTACAAAATGCAACCTGGTTTAAAATTAGAACTGAATACAAAATAGACATTACTGATTCTGATCTAAAATACATTTATGATTTAACAAAATCACAATATGAAAAGTAACTCTTAATGAGTTACTTTTTCTATATCACTTTTAGTGTATCCTAATGCATATAATTTTTCATTTAGTTTTCTATCTAATTCATACCCTTCATATTTTTTTGATAATTTACTATATATTTTATCATATTCTTTTAAAATATTACCTTTTACATTAATTTTATTAACTTCTTCATATATTATATATTCAGGGTATCCAAGTAATTTTAATTCATTTGCAAGTTTTTGTTTTAATATATTACCAGAATATTTTTGCTTAACTTTAAGCTTTTTATCAAGTATTTTTCTAACTCTTTCATAATAAATAGTTTCATCTATATTACTTAAAGCATCATCAACTATTTTATCATTTACTTTTAATTGTAATAAATCATTTTTTATCTTATATGGACCGCTATTAGTAAATGCTAGTTTATCATTTATAAAAGCTAGAGCAAAAATATTATCATTAATTAATTTTAAATCCTTTAATTTATTAATTATACTATTCTTCTCATTTTCACTTATTAAATACTTATTCAAATACTTCTCAATTTCATATTCACTTCTTAATTTTTTTGATATATATGTTAAACAAGAATTATAAGCATCATAATAAATATTTTCTTTTGATATTTTATCAAACATTTCTTCATCTAACTCTTTATGATACAAAATATTATATTTAATTAAAATATCACCATATGTTTTAATAATAGTTCCATCTTCTAGTTCAATTAAATACTTTTTACCTTGCTTTCTAATTTTATTTATTTTCATACTATTTAAAAAAAGATTTAATTCTCTTCAACTGTAATTAAATCTTGCGCGACTTCTTCAAGCGCTTTTCCTATATTTTTTTTAGATTTATATTCATTAGGTTTTAGTTGATAATGGTTCGTTTTTTCCATTTCTTTTACTCTTTTTGAAACAATATTTACAAGGAGATACTTCGAACCAACTTTTACTAATAATTTATCAATTGATGGATATATCATATTATTTTCCCTCCTAACTTTAGGATACAGCAACATTCCTTCTATTGCAAGTAAAACCCTATTTTTTTACATTTTTTTACACTATTTAATTATTTCATATATAAGTTTTTCTTCTTTTTTCTCATTGGATATTTTAAATATACCACTCAATTCTTTAAAACTTATATCTTTATCACCCAAATAAATACGCATAAGTTCATCATTAGGCTTTACCTTATCACCTATTTTAACACTCAAGTTTATTCCAACTTCATAATTGATTGGATCGTTTTTCTCAAGACGACCTCCACCCATTTTCTTAACTAATTCACCTATCTTTAAAGCATCAATCGAACTAATATATCCTTCTTTATCTGTTTTAATACTAAATATTCTTTTTGATAGTTTAAGTGTATTAATATCGCCACCTTGATATTTAACAAGTTCTAAAAACTTATTATAAGCTTCTTTAGTTTCTAATTTTTCATCTATTTTTTTCGTAGCATCTTCCAAAGAAATATTCTCATTTGCAAGTATAATTTCAAGGGCTAATGTCTTTACAAGTTCAACTAAATCTTTGGGGCCATGTCCATTTAATGTATCAATTGCTTCCAAAACTTCATTACTATTTCCAACAGCTAAACCAAGTGGTGTATCCATATTAGTTAAAACACATATTATTTTTCTATTATAGCTTTTACCAATTTTAATCATCAAATTAGATAATTTTCTAGCATCTTCTATAGTCTTTAATAAAGCACCTTCACCGACCTTTACATCAATAACAATTGTCTTAGCACCCGATGCAATTTTTTTAGACATTATTGATGAAGCAATTAATGGAATAGATGAAACAGTTGATGTTACATCCCTTAAGGCATATATTTTTTTATCAGCTGGTACCAGATTCTTTGTTTGACTTATTACAGCCAAACCAATATCATTAACTTCCTTTAAAACAACATCAAAAGGCACTTGAGTTTGATAACCCTTTATTGCTTCTAGTTTATCAATTGTACCACCAGTAAAACCTAAACCTCTTCCACTCATTTTCAAAACTTTATATCCAAGTGATGCAAGTAAAGGAGCAAGAACAAGCGTGGTTTTATCTCCTACTCCTCCTGTTGAATGTTTATCAACAACAATACCATCTATACTAGAAGTATCAATTACTTCACCACTTTTAATAAAACTTTCCGTTAAATTAATTGTTTCTTCTTCACTCATTCCATTTATACAAATAGCCATTAATAAAGCACTCATTTGATAATCAGGAATAATACCTTTTGTATATTCTTCAACAAAATAACTTATTTCTTCTTTTGTTAATTCTAAACCCAATCTTTTTTTATCAATTATCTCTAACATTCTATCACCATAATTATTATATCATAATTTTAAATTATTAAGTCATTTTTCTATCAATTAATTCAACAGTTCTTTTAGGATCATCAACTAACATATCATATAGTTTCTTTTTCTTTCTTAATTCTCTTAATATCTTAGCTTCTTCTTTTGCCAAACGAAATGTATATTCAGTTGTACGTTCTTTTGCTAAATACTCCATACCAAGCAGATAATTTATATCTATTCCTAAAAAATCAGCAATGCGCATTAATTGTTCAACACTTGGTCTTTTAGCGCCACTTTCATAATACATTATCATTGTAGCTGATACACCAACCATTACACCAAACTGCTTTTGTGTAAGTTTTCTCTTTAATCTTTCTTCTTTTAATCTTCTTCCAAACATTATAATTACACTCCTTTTCAAGTGTAATTATATCAACTTTTAGTTAAGCAAAGTTCGAAATAAACCGCTGGTTATATAAAAGATTTTGGTCTATTCCTTAGCCGGTTTTTGTGAGTGCAAAAATGTAACTTTTTCAGCAACTAATTCCATCACAGATTTCAAACTTTCATCTTCTTGTTCAATGTCCCTTGTTTGCAATCTACCACGAACACCAATTAGATCACCTTTTTTACAATATTCTGTAGTTCTTTCAGCAACACCACGCCATAAAACACATTTTATAAAATCGGTATCATATTCGCCATCAACATTTTTGTAACTTCTTGGTACAGCAAGTAAAACACTTGTTACTTTAGTACCATTTTCCGTTTCGCGAAGTTCAGGATTATTAACTAATCTACCCACAATAATTGATTGATTTAACATACTTTTCCTCCTTTCCGCAAACACTATACAACAAACAAAAAATAAGTGCAAACAAGACTTTTCGGGTTTTCAAAGCACTTTTGACTTTGAAAAAGAGAAATTCATCTAAGGTGAATTCCTCTTTTTGGAGACTTTTTTTCTTTGGATTTCGGAAAAGCCTAAAAATTAAACTTTTTTTAATTTTGTTTACAAATTAGATTTGATTCATAACTTTTATAGTTACTTTCGCCTATTTCAATTATAAACTTAACATAAGAATCGTCTTCACATTCATTAAGTTTAGAAGCATCATAATCTGCAAGTACTTGATTTACAGCATCTTTTAACATTTTAATTGTTACATCATATTCATTTATATTTGCAACCGATACAAAATTATTAAAATAATCTTTTGCATATTTCTCAATCATCTCATTTTTAACAACTTTATTATCATTTTCATTTTGTTTAGGACTTTTGCTTCTCAAATAAAAACAAAACGATATTATAAGTACAATCAATAAAATTACTAGATACCAATATTTTTTAACTAATTTCATCTCTATCACCCCTTTTTAAAAATAATTTTTAAGTAAAGCATTTAATTCAACCGCATATTCCATTGGTAATTCTTCTTTAAACTTATCTATAAATCCCATTATTAATAATTCTTTAGCCTTTTCTTCATCTATTCCCCTACTCATTAAATAAAACAAATTATCTTTGCTTATCTTAGAAACAGTTGCTTCATGCTCTAAACTAGAAGTACTATTAGAAACCTTATTAATAGGAATTGTATCACTTTTAGACTTTTCATCTAATATTATTGTATCACATTTTATATAGCTTTTAGAATACTCAGCATCTTTAGTAATATTAACTGTCCCCCTATAAGTAGCGTTTCCACCTTTAGAAGCAATTGATTTACTTATAATACTACTCTTAGTATGATGCGCTAGGTGAATCATTTTAGCGCCCGTATCTTGTTCTTGATCTTTAGTCGCAACAGCAACTGATATACATCTTCCTTCGGCATACGGACCAACAAGAATACAAGATGGGTATTTCATATTAACTTTTGAACCAATATTACCATCAATCCATTCCATTAATCCACCCTCATCAACCTCAGCCCTTTTAGTAACTAAGTTATATATATTATTTGCCCAGTTTTGAATTGTTGTATATCTACATTTAGCATTTTTACCAACATATATTTCAACAACCGCAGCGTGAAGCGAATCTGTTGTATAAGTAGGAGCCGTACATCCCTCCATATAATGAAGTTCACTTCCCTCATCAACTATTATGATTGTCCTTTCAAATTGTCCCATATTCTTAGTATTAATTCTAAAATAGCTTTGTAAAGGTCTATCTAATTTAGTATTCTTTGGAACATAAATAAATGTTCCACCACTCCATACCGCACCATTTAAAGCCGTATATTTATTTTCATCATACTTAACTAATTTGTTAAAATACTTTTTAAATAACTCTGGATACATTTTAAGACCAGTATCAGTATCACAAAAGATAACATTTTTTTTAACAAGTTCTTCTAGCATATTATGATATATAGTTTCACTTTCATATTGAGCATGTGTACCGGCCAAATATTTTTTTTCAGCCTCTGGTAAACCAATCTTATCAAATGTTTCTTTTATTGAAACAGGCAAATCATTCCAGTCATTGCTTATATGATCTTGAACCTTTTTATAATAATTTATTTCATCAAAATCAAGTTTTAATTCTGGACCAAACGTTGGATTTGATAATTCTTTAAACTTTTCAAATGCTTTAACTCTAAAATCTTCCATCCATTTCGGTTCATTTTTTAGTCTAGATATTTCTTTTACTTTATCAACTTTAAATTTTTCCATTTTCTTCAAGCACTTTCTTTATTCCCCACCAAGGTAATAGGGCACATTTCTTTCTATTTGGTTGTTTAGAAATATCTTCATAGACAATAGATGATTCTAATATATCAGCATTATAATCTTCTTCATTTAACATCTTTTCAAAATTAATATATATTTCTTTAGCTTCATCTAAAGTTTTTCCAATAAGCGTTTCTATCATTATAGAAGTTGAACTTGTACAAATTGCACATGCTTCCCCATCAAAATGAATATCTTTTATTATGCCATTTTCATATTTTATTTCTAAATTAATTTCATCTATACAACTCTCATTATTCATATTAATTTTCTCATATGAATCATCATTTAATAAACATTTATTTTTAGGATTTTGATAGTGTTCTAGAATAATACTACGTTTCAAACTTTGTTCCATTTGTTTCACCTTTTTCCTTTAATAATTATATAATTTTTTTAAATATATTGCAATAGAAAAAGAAGCCTATTTGGCTTCTACTATCAATTTTATGGCCGTTCTTTCTTCTCCTTCAATTGATATATCAGTAAATGCAGGTATGCACACAAGATTTTTACCACTTGGTGCGACAAATCCACGAGCTATTGCGATTGCTTTAATAGCTTGATTAAGTGCTCCAGCTCCAATTGCTTGAATTTCAACGCTTCCTTTTTCACGGAAAACATTCGCAAGTGCTCCAGCAACAGAATTTGGATTTGATTTTGATGAAACTTTTAGTGTTTCCATTTTTTCATTCCTTTCTACTCTATACTATATGTTCGCGAATTAAAAGATATTACTTTTTTCATACTATTGAATACTTTATTAATATGTGCTAATATAATTTTAGAGGTGTAACATGAATAAAAATGATATATACATTTTATTAAATAAAAATAAAATACCCTATGAGATAAATGAACATAAACCAGTCTACAAAATGGAAGATCTAGAAACACTAAATTTGCCACACTCTGATTGTGACGGCAAAAATTTATTTTTAAAAGATGACAAAAAAAATTATTATCTTATAACTATTAAAGGAAATAAAAAAATCAATTTAAAAGACTTTAAAAATAAATACCATACTCATTCCCTAAGTTTTACATCACCTACCGAATTAAAAGAACTTATGAATCTAATACCAGGTGAAGTCGGACCATTCGGTTTGTTAAATGATAAAGAAGCAAAAATCAAGTTTTATATTGACGAAGCATTTATGACAGATTCTCATTTAATTGGCGTTCATCCAAATGACAATACCGTAAGTTTATGGCTTAAAGTAGAAGATTTAATCAAAATAATAAAAAATAATGGTAATAACATTTATTTCTTTAATCTATGATTTACATAAAGTAAATCTTTTTTTATAAAAACTGTGATATTTTAATAATCTCATTTGTTATTATAATGAAAAGCTTTTCAAGGAGGACAATATGGAAGAAAGATTCTTAGAACTATTTAATCTTTATAAAAATGATATCTATAGGTTTATATATAGCTATACCAAAAACCTATATGATGCCGATGATATTTTACAAAGTGTATTTATAAAATTATATAAACATCAAAATCTATTCAATAAATCAAATGACGAAATAAAAAAATGGCTCATTAAAGTAAGTATAAATGAATGTAAAAATTTATTTCTGTCATTCTGGCGCAAAAACGTTTCATTTGATTATAATGATAACATATCTTATTCAAATCAAAACGATAATATAATGCCCTTCATTTTAAAACTACCAACAAAATATCGCACAATCATTTTCTTATATTACTATGAAGGATACAAAATAGATGAAATCGCGCACATTTTAAACTTAAGTTCTACTAATATTCAAACCATATTATACAGAGCCAGAGAAAAACTAAAAGAAATGTTAAAGGAGGATTAATTATGAATATAAAAGAAAGTTTTTCAAAAATAGAGGTTTCTAAAGACATAGAAAATAAAATCTTAAATAAAACCATTTATAAAGTTCCTAAATTCAAATTAAGTTACATATTTTGTTCAATCATACTTATTTCCATTATTGGATTATCACTAATTTATACTAGTTACGCAATCGAAAAAGGCAAATCATATAATACCTGGGAGATAAATCATACATTTGCAAATAACTATAAAATATTAGTTGGTAATAATTTAAATTTTAAAAAGATATCAAAAAAAATAATTGGAAGTTGTGAAAATAGACATTGTACATCTTATAAAAACTTTAATAAAAATGAGTTAGAAAACATTTTAAATACTCATATTCTCTATTCAAATAAACTAAATCAAAATACATTTAATATAGATATCGGTTTAAACGAAAATGGTAATATCGGTAAACTTGTTTTATCAAATAACTCTATATATAATAGTATTCCAATTAATATACGTTTAACAGTCCTAGGGAATAACCCTGATGAAGGATACATTCTAACAATGCAAGAAGGACCATCTTCTAATAGTGATTCCAAATATATTGAAACATATAAAATTAACAAACTGAATATTAATGCTATTATCTATTCTTATAATGAAAAAATGGAAACAAACTTTTTAGCAATCGAATTTGTTTACAAAGACATTTTTTATGAATTCATAGGATCAAATATTACTAAAGAAGAATTAATCAATTTTATAAATACATTGCAATAATACTAGTTTTGTTCATATTCTCGTTTTTCACAACATAATAAAAAAATAATGTTCTTCCTTATTTCAAAAATAAATTTCTTTTATATCTCTTCAATCAATTTTTCAAAAGATTTAGCATTTAAAAGAGAGACCTTGAAAGAAACTGATTGTAAAATTGAAATGATCAAATTACCTGGAACAATTGAAGAACATAAAAGTTTAGAGAATTTTAAATAAAAATCTTATATATTGTTGCAAAAGCTGTAAATGATAAACACAAATTAAACTCAACTCAAAAAAAGACGAAAATGTCAAACTACTATACCTAATTCTATATTACCATTTACATTTTAATGATACTAACATTTTCACTAATTTTTCACAAAATTAATAAAAATACGAGCAAAATTATTGACAAGTAACAAATAATTAGATATAATTGATTTGCTTACTTGATTTGCGGGTGTAGTTCAATGGTAGAATTCCAGCCTTCCAAGCTGACTACGTGGGTCCGATTCCCATCACCCGCTCCATTGACGAATCTGTTCGAACTATTTAGTTTGAACTTGATATATAGAATCA
>ERZ824600.5651-NODE-5651-length-10062-cov-4.249725_pt1 | contig 10062 bp, 8 predicted proteins | sample MGYA00519933_ERZ824600 | MGnify/ENA primary metagenome ERZ824600 (study PRJEB31778, sample SAMEA3449178) | human gut metagenome | biome: human gut; feature: human-associated habitat; material: faeces | place: United Kingdom | collected 2010/2012 ... | reverse complement strand
TTTTCAAGGTCATGATGCTGATCTTTCAAGTCAGTTTTGGGTTGAAAGGGAAAGACACTTAAATCCATTAAAAAAAATAGAAAAAACTGATTCAACATCAAAAGAAAAAAAGGAAGTAATTAAAAATCCCAAATTATATAATGCTACAACAATAGGTTCTGATGAAGTTGGAACAGGTGATTATTTTGGACCAATTATTGTAACAGCAACTTATGTTGAAAAAGAAAATATACCTTTTTTAGAAGAATTAGGAATAAGAGATTCTAAAAAAATGACTGATGAAAAAATACTTGAAGTTGTTCCAAAAATAATAAAAAAAATACCTTATAATAGTATTATGCTTACAAATAAGGAATATAATAGCAATCATAATAAATATAATATGAATAAAGTAAAAGCAATTTTACATAATAAAATGTTATATAAAACTAAATTAGAGCATCCAAATTATGAATATATAGTTGTAGATCAATTTGCTGAAAAATATGTTTATTTTAATTATTTAAAAGAATCTAATAATATAGTAAAAGACATAACATTTTTAACAAAAGCAGAAGATCAAGTACTATCTGTAGCTTGTGCATCTGTCATATCAAGATATTTATTTTTAAAAGAATATGATAAATTATCTAATGAATTAGGATTTATCTTACCAAAAGGAGCAGGACCTATTGTTGATGAAGTTGGAATTAAGATTGTTCAAAAATTTGGCAAAGAAAAATTAAATGAAATTGCTAAATTAAGTTTTAAAAACACTGAAAAAATACTAAAAAAGAATGACTAAAATCATTCTTTTATTATATTTTGAAGTTCATTAATTTTTAATAATTCATCATTATTTGTTATATAAGAACCAACAACACACATTGAAGCACCTGCTTCTTTTATTTTTTGGATATTAGTATTATTTATTCCTCCATCAACAGAAATAATAATATTACTATTTAATTTTCTTATTTGTTTTATTTTATCTAAACTTGATTCAATAAAACTTTGACCACCTTTACCTGGTATAACACTCATAACTAATACTAAATCAATTTTATCTAAAAAAGGTTTTAATTCATTAATATTAGTATTTGGATTAATTGCTAATCCAACTTTAATATTTTTATTTTTAATATAATTTATTAGTTCTAATGTATTACCAACTTCTAAATGAAAAATTATGTATTTAGGATTTAATAAAGAATACAATTCTGTATATAATTTAACATTTTTAACCATTAAATGAACATCAATATTTTTTTTATTATGATAAAAATAATTTCTTAATCTATTAAAATCTAAAGTTTTATTATCAACAAATTCTCCATCCATTACATCCAAATGGATATAATCTATATTTGAGTTATTTAATTTTTTAATTGTATTTTCTTTATCATTACTAGATAAATAAGAACAAGATAATTTCATTCTTCACCTCTTACAAATTTTAAATAATTTTCATATCTACTTTTTAATATATCGCCTGATGCAACATGTTTTTTAATACCACATTTTTCTTCTTTAATATGTTTACAATCTCTAAATTCACATTCATCTCTATATTTATCAAAATCAATAAAATTATCTTTTATTTCAATATTATTCATATTAAAATTGAGTGCTGAAAAGCCTGGAGTATCAACAACCATACCATCAAAAAGCTCTAATAATTCAACATGTCTAGTAGTATGTTTACCTCTACCTAATGCATAAGATATTTCATTTGTTTTTAAATTAAAATTAGGATTTAATTTATTTAACAATGTTGATTTACCTGCTCCACTTTGACCGGTAAAAACAGTTAATTTATGCTCAAATATTTTTTTAATTTTATCAATTTCTGTATTTAAATAAACATCATAATATTTTTTATAATAATTGATATATTTATATATTTCTTTATCTTTTAATAAATCTAATTTACTGAAAACAATAATTGGTTTTATATTATTATATTCAATTATCGTTAATAATTTATCAAGCAAATTACTTTCAAAATCAGGATCTTTGACACTTGTTACTATAATCACTTGATCAATATTACTTACAGGAGGTCTTACAAGTTCATTTTTTCGTTCTAATATTTCCATTATATATTTTTTATTTTCATCAAACTTAACAAAATCTCCAACTAAAGGTGTAAGATGAAGGGATCTAAATTTTCCCCTCACCTTACAAACTACTATTTTATCATCATATTTAACAGTATAATCATTACTTAATATTTTAATTATTCTTCCAATCATTCTTCGGCTACTTCCTGTTTATCTCGAGCAACTGTTATACCAAATGTAGCATTACCAGTAACAGGTGTACCAGCATCTCTTGTTTGATGTATAATAGTTCCTTCTGGATAATTTGTATTTTCATCATATTCAACAGTTAATATAACATTATATTTTTCACAAAATTCACGAATAGATTTTTCTGTATATGTTCCATCAGTAAAATCAGGATATAAAATTTTAATATCTGGTATATATAATGTAACAGTATTACCTTCAACTAATTCTGTACCTGCTTCAGGAGATTGTTTTATGATTAAATCTTCTTTGGCATCTTTACTTTCAACTTCTTCTTTTTCAATTATAACATTAATGCCATGAGCTTCTAAAGCACCTTTAACTTCTAAAACATTTTTACCTTTATAATCTTCAATTGTTATACCTTTAGCACCTAATGATATATATATTTTAATACTTGTTCCAGTTTTTACTGTTCTTCCTGCTAAAGGATTTGTTTTAACGACTAATCCTTCATCTACTGTTGAACTATTTATTTCTAAAACTTCATCATCGACTATTAATCCTGCACTTTCAAGTTCTTTTATTGCTTCTTCAGTACTTTTTGATGTTACATTTGGTACAATTATATCTTTAGCTTTATTTCTTGAAAAGAATATTAGTGTTGTTAATAAACCAATAACAGCAAGTGAACATATACTTAATAGTACGATTAATACTGCTTTAGATTTATTTTTAGGTTTTTCTAAAACTACTGTATCTTCTAATGATACTTGTTCTATTTTTTCTTCTTTTTTTGTTTCTTTTGCTTCATTTTCAATATCTTTTACAACTACTTTTTCTGGATATTTATATATATATTTACGATCATGCAAATGATCTTGATCTAAACAATGATCTAAATCATATAACATTTCTGTAACGTTAGCATATCTATTTTCGGGATTTTTCGCACATGCTTTTAAAATGATATTTTCAACACTTTGTGGTATATCATCTCTATACATTGATAGACTTGGTAAAGGTTCTTTTAATTGTTTTATAGCAATTTCTACTGCTGTTTCACCTTTAAATGGAACTTTACCTGTCAACATTTCAAACATCATTATGCCGAGGGAATAAATATCACTTCTGATAGTAGATCCTGTACCATTGGCTTGTTCTGGTGGCAAATAATGAACTGATCCCATTACTGAATTAGTTTGAGTTAATGATTCCGAATTACTTGCAACAGCAATACCAAAATCAGTTATTTTGACTAATCCATCATCTAATACCATTATATTTTGAGGTTTTATATCTCTATGAATTATATAACTAGCATGTGCACATTCAAGTCCAGATGCAACTTGTTTTGTTATATCAAGTGCTTCAGCTAGAATCATCTTTCCTCTTTTTTTAATTAATGTTTTTAAGGTTACACCATCTACATATTCCATTACGATAAAATAATTGCCATTTTCTTCTCCTACGTCATATATTTCAACTATATTAGGATGTGCTAGTGAAGATGCTGAAATTGCTTCTCTTTTGAATCTTTTAACAAATTTTTCATCATTTGATAAATCGCCTCTTAATATTTTTACAGCAACGTTTCTTTTAAGTATAGGGTCAAAAGCTAAATATACATTAGCCATTCCCCCTTCACCTATTAATTTGATTATTTCATATCTTCCATTTATAACTTGCCCACTACTAAGCATTTTATCCCTCTTTCTTCTCCAAGTATGCAATTGAAATGTTATCAGTTCCACCTCTATTATTGCATTTTACTATCAATTTTTTTACTTTATTTTCAACTGGTATATCTTCTATTAATATTTTTATTATTTGATCATCTTTTAACATGTTTGTTAAACCATCACTACATAATAATACACCATCAACATCAGTTTCAACATCAAATATATCCATTTCGACACTCATATTTGTGCCAAGTGCTCTCATTAATACATTTCTTCTTGGATGTTCTCTTGCTTCTTCTTCTGTTAATTCTCCTGATTTAACAAGTAGATTAACAAGTGTATGATCAACGGTTATTTTATGTAAATGGTTATTTTTTAAAACGTAACCACTACTATCACCTATATTACCAAATAATAAATAATCATTTGTTATTAAACACATTACAATTGTTGTTCCCATTCCCATACTGTCTGGATTGTCAATTGTATATTTATAGATTAAAACGTTTGATTCGCTTATTACATTTTTCATCCATTCTTTTGCTTCTTCTTTTGTTCCTAATTGTTTTTTATCGGTAAAACTTTTGCCAACATGAGAAACAACGATACTAGACGCTATTTCACCTGATCTATGTCCTCCCATACCATCGGCAACGATCATTAATTTTTCGCCATTTTCATTTGTCATTACAACTACACTATCTTCGTTGTGAGTTCTAACTTTTCCTGGATCGGTTAAATAATAACTATTCACTTTTTCCCTCCTCGTAGTCGGATCTTAATTGTCCACATGCTGCTTTTACTTTGCTACCAAATTCTCTTCTTATTGTTGAACATATTCCATTTTTTAATAGATATTCATGGAATTCTTTTATTTTTTTGTCATTTGTTCTTTTATATTCTATATGACTTGTTGCATTATATGGTATTAAATTCACATAAGCATTCATGCCTTTTAATAATTCCGATAATTCTTTAGCATTTTGTAAATTATCATTTATGTTATCTAATAAAATATATTCAAATGTTACCCTTCTATTTGTTTTATTGATATATTCTTTAACTGCTTTGATAACTTCTTCAATTTTATATGCTTTATTTATATTCATTATTTTACTTCTTAATTCATTATTTGGTGCATGTAAACTTATTGCTAAATTTACTTGTTTTCCATCTTCAATGAATTTATATATTTTTGGTACAATTCCACATGTTGATACTGTTATGTGTCTAGAGCCGATCGCTAATCCAAATGGATTATTAATTATGTTTATAAAGTTAATTACATTGTCATAGTTATCAAATGGTTCTCCTATTCCCATTAATACTACTCGTGTTATTTTTATGTTTAAATTTTCTTCTACCATTAGTATAGGTAATACCATTTCATAGCATTCTAAATTTCTTACTTTTTTTCTTCTTCCACTTTCACAGAATGTACATCCCATATTACATCCTACTTGTGTTGATAGACAAACACTATATCCATAGTCATGATGCATTACTACTGCTTCTACCATTTGGTTATCTTCTAATTTAAATAAAAATTTATAAACATCAATATCTGATAATTTAGATACTATTTCTATTTTACCAAAATTGAAATCTTTTTTTAATTCTTCTCTTAATTCTTTTTTTATATTATCCATATCATCAAAAGATTTTACTCTTTTTTGATATAGCCATTCATATATTTGTTTAGCTCTATATTTTTTATCATTTTTGTTTATAAAGTATTGTTCTAATTGTTCTATAGATAAATTATATATATTCATATGCACTACTCCACATTAATTATAACAAATAATAAAAAAAAACAAAAGATTTTTGTTTCTTTAGTTCGACATTTTTAATTGTTATAGACATTTTTTTATGTTTGATTTACAGTTATTGACATTGTAATTGTTACATATTTTCTTTCATTTCTTTGTTTTGTATTTATGAGATCTCATATATATGTGTATTTTAAACAATAAAAATAAGCATCATATATTTCAGTTTCATAAAATATTGTGCTTTCTTTTCTTGCATTTTATCTCATTTCTACAAATTCATTACTCTTATACTAACTTCAACAGTCGTTTAGATTTTAATATTGTAGCAAGTCTTGTTCTGTAAAGACTCTTGGATTTTTATATCTTCTATTTTTATCATTTATTATTTAAATCATTTTTATTCTACAAATATAGTATACAAAAAAAATACTTTTAAATTTAAAAAAATTTCACTTTCGTGAAACTTATTTTTTTCTTATAACCTTTTCTCTACCAACTGAAATATATTCAATATTTGCGTTTGCCATTTCTTTTAAATTATAGCAATTTCTACCATCTAGTACTAAAGGATTTTTCATTAATTTCAAATAATTATTGATATCATAATTTACAATTTCTGGCCATTCAGTCATTATAAGTACTGCTTCTGCATTTTCTATTGTTTCACCAACAGAATCAAAATATTCAATTTTACCATTAATTGTATCATTATTAATTTTAGAAGTAATCTTTTTCTTAAAACTTTCTACACTAATAGGATCATAAGCACGAACATTCGCACCCTCATCTAATAATAATTCTATATTATCAATAGAAGGAGCTTCTCTTAAATCATCAGTTCCAGGTTTAAATGTTAATCCTAAAACAGCAATAGTTTTATTTTCTAAATTATCAAAATATTCATGTAATTTTTTATATAACAATATTTTTTGATTTTTATTTACTTCAATACATGCTTTAACTGTTTTTAATTCACAATTTAAATCTTTACTTAACCAGTGCAAAGCTTTTGTATCTTTTGGAAAACAAGAACCACCATAACCAATACCGGCTTTTAAAAACTTATTTCCTATTCTAGAATCATAACCCATTCCTTTAGTTACTTCTTCTATATTTGCACCTACTTTTTCACAAAAGTTCGCAATTTCATTTATATAAGAAATTTTAAGAGCAAGAAAATCATTTGAAGCATATTTTACCATTTCAGCACTTCTTCTATTCATTGATAAATAAGGTACCTTATATGGCTTTTTAGTAAGTGGTGAATATAATTGCTTCATTATTCTTTCAGCTAATCTATTTTCAGTTCCAACAACTATTCTTGATGCATATAATGTGTCCCTAACAGCAGTACCTTGTGCCAAAAATTCAGGATTTGATGCTACATAAACTTTTAATCCTTTTTTAACATTTTTTTTCAAATATTCCTCAACTTTATCATTTGTTCCTATTGGTACAGTCGATTTTACAACTACAACCACATCTTTTTCAACAGTTTCAGCAATTTGTCTAACAACTGTTTTTACATAATCCAAATTAGCAGATCCATCAATTCTTTCTGGTGTACCAACTCCTATAAATATTACATCAGCATCTTTATAAGCCATTTTATAATCAGTTGTATATGTTAATCTTTCCTTATCTTCGTTCATTAATTCTTCTAGTCCATCTTCATAAATTGGACTTTTTCCAGAACGCATTATTTCAATTTTATTTTCATCTACATCAACACACGTTACATTATGACCTATATGCGCAAGTGCCACGCCCGTTACTAATCCAACATATCCTGTTCCAGCTACAGCTACTTTCATACTTTTACCTCCTTAAATAATATAACATGTTTTTTGCAAAAAACATAGTATTTTAATGATTTGGGCAAAAAAAAGCAAATTTTGCTTTTTTTATCAATATTCTTGTTTAATTGTGCAAATACCAATCTATGAATTTTTTTATTCCATCATCAAACTTTGTTTGAGGATTATAACCCAACAATTTTCTAGCTTTATCAATACAAGCATATGTTCTATCAACATCACCAGGTTGCATAGGTAATTCTTCAATATTTGGTTCAATATTTAATTCTTTTCCTATTATTTCTATCATTTCTTTTAAACTAATAGGATTATTACTTCCTAAATTAATAATTTCATAAACATCATTATTATTCATTACATAATCACAGGATTTACATATACCATCTACTATATCATCAACATATGTGTAATCTCTTGAAGTACTTCCATCACCATACATAGGTATTTCTTTTCCATCAAGCATTAATCGTGTGAATTTATTTATAGCCAAATCAGGTCTTTGCTTAGGTCCATAAACAGTAAAAAATCTTAACATAATAATATTCATACCATTTAATTTATGATAAACATGTGCCATAACTTCATTAGCTTTTTTAGTAGCAGCATATGGACTTATAGCATAATCAACTATCATATCCTCTTTAAATGGCACTTCTCTACAATTACCATATACACTACTACTCGATGCCATAACTAAAAACTTAACATTATGTAATTTTGCTTCTTCCAAAATATTTTGTGTTCCAATCCCATTTACTTCTTGATATAACAAAGGATTTTCTATAGAAGGTCTAACACCAGCCATAGCAGCTAAATGAACAATAACATCAATGTTATTTTCATCAAAAACTTTTTTTACATTTTCTCTATTTCTAATATCTCCTCTATATAACTTATAATTAGGATTATCTATAAACTTTTTAATGTTATCCTCTTTAATTTTAGGATCATAATAATCACAAAAGTTATCAATAGTTACAACCACATTTCCTTCTTTTAATAATCTTTCTGTAAGTGTAGAACCGATAAATCCTGCTCCACCTGTAATTAAATATGCCATATATTATCTCCTTTTTAAACAAATATTCTAACTAATCTATACAAATAGACTGTCTTTTTTTTAAATTTATTTTTACATAAATAAATTGCATTTTTATCGAAAATAGTTCTTAATTCTTTTAATTTTTTGCGCAATTGTTTTTTATTTTCAAATGTCTCATTAGTATTAAATAGTTGTTTAACATTATAAATATAATAATTCAGAGCCATTAATTCAACAGAAGAATTAAGTTTTGTAGTTGTTTGATTTATTGCTATTATTATATTAATAGCACTTATTATCCTACAAATATCTATATTTCTTGTTAAAGAATTATTATCTTCTTTTCTATTAATTATATATAATGGTTCATTCAAATAATAAAATGTTTTGCTAATATTTAAATATTTATATGTTGTATATACATCTTCAAAATTATATGAATCTATAAAAAAATCTAGTTTCAATTTTTCCCTTTTAAAGACTTTCATAACCAATGATCCTTCAACAATACAATCATTTAATATATCAATGTTATGTTTACCTCTTGCAACATTTCCCTTATAAATTGTCGTATGTTTTTTTTCATCATCAGGAATTTGCTTTGCCTCGTATAATAATAAATCAATTTCATTATCCATAAAAATTTCATTTATTTTTTTTAAAACATCTTCATTATATAATTTATCATCACTATCCACGAATAAAATTAAATCACCTGTTGCTTTTGTAAAACCTTCCTTTCTTGTTAAGCCAGGTCCTACATTATTGTGCGAAAATACTTTTATATTTTCATATTTGCTTTCATATTTTTTTAATAAATCGTAACTATTATCTGTAGAACCATCATTAACCAAAATCACTTCATAGTTTAAATAAGTTTGATTTAAAATGCTTTTCATTAAATCATCAATGTATTTTTCTGCATTATATACTGGTATCACAATACTTATCTTCATGCTTTTTCCTCATTTCCTTTATGCTATTTAACCATTCTAATTTCCTAAAGATTTTATAACATATAGTAGTAACAACAACATTAATCATAAAAATAATCAATGAAAATCCAAACCATTTTAATATTGAATTAACTTGATATTTAAAAATAATTGTATTTAGAGCAATTTGCATGCAAGATATTATCATATATATAATTAAATCTTTATAAAATTGTCTCATATTAAAAATTTTTAAATTGTTTTTTACTACTATTGGTTTTATTACAAAATCAGCAATTAATAATGATATTATTGTTGCAAATAATACACCAGCCATTCCAAAATATTTAACAAAAATTAAAGATAAAATTAAATTAATTATTCCCTCTACTATTGTACATACTTTGGTTTGTTTAAATAGACCACATGCATTTACATACGTATTTAAAGTTGTCCTAATTATTTGTATATATATCAATATAATAAACATATATGTTACCACTCTTGGAGCTACCATGTCATTTCCATAAAATACGCCTATAAATGAATTATATGAAAATACTAGTGATGAGCAAAT
>ERZ824600.5650-NODE-5650-length-10068-cov-3.117148_pt1 | contig 10068 bp, 8 predicted proteins | sample MGYA00519933_ERZ824600 | MGnify/ENA primary metagenome ERZ824600 (study PRJEB31778, sample SAMEA3449178) | human gut metagenome | biome: human gut; feature: human-associated habitat; material: faeces | place: United Kingdom | collected 2010/2012 ... | reverse complement strand
TGAATATGCGATGATTGACACCGATAACGCCTACCATACCCAGACCCGACACGGTGATGAGGCAGGTATCGTTTATCGACGAGATTCCCTTAATGGCCTTACCGTCGGTCGTGTGCGTATCTTCGGTAATGAGGGTACCGGGAGCCTGCGGGTTGAATGTGTTCTTGATGACAATGGGTATATTCTTGTGATATACCGGATATATCGTGGGAGGATAGATAACCTTCGCGCCGAAATTGCACAACTCCATGGCCTCGGTGAAAGAGAGTTTCTCGATGACATAGGTGTTGTTGATAACACGAGGGTCGGCCGTCATAAAACCGTCGACGTCGGTCCATATTTCCAGACGCGAAGCGTCGAGTGCTGCTGCTACGATGGCGGCGGTATAGTCGGAGCCACCCCGGCCCAGATTGGTAACCTCGCCGGTATGGCTGTCGGACGATATGAACCCGGGGATCAGTGCCACCTGAGGCAACTGGGCGAATGTCTCGTGAATGAGGGCATTGGTCTTTTCAAAGTCGACAATATTTTTCTCAAACTGAGCCTCGGTCTTGATAAACGTACGCGAATCGTAATGTACCGCTCCGTCGATGATGCGGCTGATGATAAACGACGAGAGACGCTCGCCATAGCTCACAATAATGTTCTGCGTTTTGGTCGAGAGATCACGAATGAGCGACACCCCTTTATAGATATTGGATAACTCGTCGAGAAGAGCATCGGCCTGAACAAGGACCTCTTCTTGACGCTCCTCCGGAACTACTCCGGCTATAATATCATGGTGACGGGCTATAATCTCCCGCATATTATCTTGATAATCGAGCGAACCGGAGGCTGCCTCCCGGGCTGTTTCCAGCAACTTGTCGGTAATTCCGCCCAAAGCTGAAACCACAACAATGACCGGCTCCTGACAGGATTCCACGATTTGCTTTACATTTTTCAAGCTCTTGACAGACCCCACAGAGGTCCCTCCAAATTTCAAAACTTTCATGAGATATATAGAAGATATTTACTGTTCCGCAAGAACGTCCATATCCGCTTCTTGCCGGAACTTATTTTATAAGACTAAAAAAAAGAGAAACTCGTTCATTGCAGAACAATGCGAAAAAAAATACACGGAAAATAATAACTGACCCCCTAAGGGGTTGTCATCGTAAAATGAGTCGTTATATTCCGGTCCAGCATATTATCCAATTATATAAAATCCTTTTTCGACGGCAATATTACGCAAAATATCTCAAAACTCCTACATTTTTTTATTTTTTCCACACCAAACCCGGCATTTTATGAAAATCTCCTGCATAACTTCTCACCTATTTATTTATGCCGAGAAATTGGCCGGAGATATTTTTATAACTACCTTTGACAGCGGCTACACCTTTCCATAAAGAAAAAACCTCAATACCAGAAAAGAGACACCGTTTTTTCCCCGATAAAACACACATAATACCATTCACCCATAACCTTCTATCTGATGAAAAAACAGCTATTGAGAATCTTCGCACTGCTCGCAGCCTGTGTGGCAGGGCCGCTTCATGCCCAACCGGGCAATGTCTTGCCGGAATCGGTCTATGAGGGCCTACCTTTTGAGATGAAAAAAGTAGAGCAACCCCGTTTCGCCCGATACAGCGTGTCGATAACCGAATTCGGAGCCGTACCCGACGGCAAGACGCTGAATACCGAAGCCATTAACAATGCCATCGCCACCGTGAGCCGCAAGGGTGGCGGTACGGTTATAATTCCGGCAGGCTACTGGATTACCGGCCCCATCTGCCTGCAAAGCGGCGTAAACCTCCATACCGAAAGAAACGCCTTTGTACTCTTCGCCGAAGACCACAGCCTATACAAGCGCGAGGGGGCCCGAAAAGGAGAGCTGTCGCTCTCGCCCATCTATGCCGACCACGCCGACGATATAGCCATTACCGGACATGGCATCTTCGACGGCAACGGCGATACCTGGCGCATGGTGAAACGCGGCAAACTCACGGCCGGACAGTGGAAAGAGCGGGTCGCCTCAGGAGGTGTCGTTAATGAAACGGGCGACATCTGGTATCCAAGCCAGGCTGCCATGGAGGGCGAAGGCCGCCCCAACATGGTACGGCTCTTCGAATGCCGACGCGTACTGCTGCAAGGCATTACCTTCCGCAACTCACCGGCATGGTGCATTCACCCCATTCACTGCGAAGACCTCACCGTACACGAGGTTTCGGTCATCAACCCGTGGTATTCGCAAAACGGCGACGCCCTCGATGTGGAGTCGTGCGACCGGGTAGTCATCTACGACTGCACCTTCGATGCGGGCGACGATGCCATCTGCCTCAAATCGGGCAAAGACAAGGCCGGACGCGAACGGGGCTGGCCCTGCCAGAATGTAATCGCCCGCAACAATGTGGTGTATCACGGACACGGCGGCTTTGTCGTGGGCAGCGAAATGTCGGGTGGCGTAAAGAACATCTTCATCGACAACTGCACATTTATCGGTACCGACGTGGGTATCCGCTTCAAAAGCACCCGGGGCCGCGGCGGTGTGGTGGAGAACATCTACTGCCGCAACATCAACATGTTTGATATTGCCAACGAGAATATTCTCTTCGACCTCTACTACGGTGTCAAGAACAAAGACAACCGTCCGGTTGCCGTCGACGAGGGCACTCCTCAATTCCGCAACATATATATAGCCAACGTGAAAGCCATCGGCGGACGCTGCGCCATGCTCTTCAACGGACTGCCCGAAATGCCGGTCAAGAACATTGTGCTGAAAAACATCTCCATCTCGGGCAGCACAACTGGTGCCATCATTCGCCAGTCGGAGAACATCATCATGGATAATGTCGTCATTACCCCCAAAGAGGGCGATGCCGTCGTCTGGGAGCAGGTAAAGAATGCCACGTTCAACGGGAAGAAGATAAAAGATTAATCCGGCTGTGAAGCCATCGCAGTTCGTGCCGCACCGACGATGAGTCCCGACGTTTTTCAGTCGGCATATTAAAAAAGAACAGCGTAATCCGGTCATCGGATTACGCTGTTTTATTATCGATGCAGCTCTTTCGGCAACGCGGAGATTACTGAGCCAGTTTTTTCAGAATCAGTGTCAGGTGATTCCAGAATTTCTCGACCGCAGGAATGTGCATCTTCTCATCGGGAGAGTGTACGCCGCGCAGCGTAGGTCCGAAAGAAATCATGTGCAGCTCGGGATTCTTGGTCAGGAACAGGCCACATTCGAGACCGGCATGTATGGCCTTTACGGCGGGCGTGATGCCATACAACTCTTCATAAGCCTTCACGGCAACATCGAGCAGCGGCGATTTGAGATTGGGTTTCCAGCCGGGATAGCCGTCGCTATGGGTAGGTACAGCTCCTGCCAGGGCAAAGAGATTCTCGACCTGACCGGCAATGTCTCTTTTGAGCGACTCAACCGAACTGCGCTGACTGGTAGCTACGACAATCGTGTGATTCTCTTTCATCTTCACCGAAGCCAGATTGGTCGAGGTCTCCACCAGACCGGGCATATCGCGACTCATACCTATCACGCCGTGGGGGCAGGCATAGAGAGCCCGCAGCAGGGCAACGGCACTCTTCTTGTCGATACACTCGGCGGGAGCATCACACGACGACAAAGCGACCGTAACGGCAGGATCGGTATCGGCCAGCTCCGCCTCAACGACAGACTGGAAGATATTCAAGTCGACCCGCACAGCCTCTTTGCAATCGGCCGGTACGGCAATCACCGCCCAGGCCTCACGCGGAATGGCGTTGCGCAAGTTACCGCCGTCGATGGCACACAACTGCATATCGTATTTGGCCAGACAACTGCACAGGAAACGGGAGAGTATCTTGTTGGCATTTCCCCGGCCTGCGTTTATATCGCTACCCGAATGACCGCCTTGCAGCTTCGACACCGCAATGCGCAGCGCTACATGGCCTTCGGGGAAGGGTACTGCCGTATAGGTAAATGTCGATGTCGTGTCGATACCGCCGGCACAGCCTATGAATACCTCGGCTTCGTCTTCGGAATCGAGATTGAGCAGATATTTCCCGCTAATAAAGCCCTCTTCCATATTAAAGGCGCCGGTAAGCCCGGTCTCCTCATCGACCGTAAAAAGAGCCTCAACAGCCGGGTGAACCAAATCGTCAGAAGCCAGCACGGCCAAAGCGGCAGCCATACCTATGCCATTGTCGGCTCCCAGTGTCGTACCGCGGGCTCTTACCCACTCGCCGTCGATATAGGTATCGATGGGGTCTTTTTCGAAATCATGAGCCACATCGGCATTCTTCTCGCATACCATATCCATGTGCGATTGCAGGATAACAGCGGGCTTTCCCTCACAACCGGGCGTAGCCGGTTTGGTAATAAGCACGTTGCCAATGGCATCGGTGCGGGCGGCCAGCTGATGCTTTTCGGCAAAACCGAGCAGATAGGCTCTTATCTTTTCTTCTTTCTTAGAGGGTCGGGGTACCTGGGTTATCTCGTCGAAATAACTCCAAATCAGTTGCGGTTTCAAATCTTTAATTTTCATAGCTATGTCTATTTATGAGACTGTACAGTAAACGGAATATCGGTTTTTTGTTAAAAAGTTTTATAAATTAATATAAACCTCCAAATTGACCGACAAAAAGTACTACGTCTCTGTTTCTTCTTTATATTTGCATACAAATATAGAAATTATATGGTAAAAGTCATTCTTCTTTCTCTATTTATTGTGGCCTTTGCCGTATTGTTGCTAGGTATAAGAATTTTTTTTGTCAAAGGTGGGAGTTTTCCCAAGACCCATATCGGAGACAATCCCGAGATGAAAAAAAGAGGGATAACTTGTGCTGTATCGACCGATTATGCCGAACGTAAAGCCAAAGGGCTTCGTCACTGAAAAAACTTGAAACCAAAATTTATTATTCACCAAAACCTAAATAATAAGATGTACAAATACTTCATGTTATCAACGGCCATAGCCGGATTTCTGCTTTGCTCGTCAAGCTGTCAGCAACAGACATCGACTCCCGCCGCTTCACCCAATACCACACACGTTCAGACTGCCGATTTCTCGGGACATTTACCCATCGCCTATGTCGAGGTTGACTCCCTACTGAGCAACTACAACCTGGCCAAAGACCTCAACGAGCAGATGCTCACCCGGCAGGAAAATGCCCGCGCCACCATCAACGAGAAAGGCCGCCAACTGGAAAAAGAAGTTGCCGAGTTTGAACGGAAAGTAAAAAACAATGCATTCCTCTCGCAAGAACGCTTCGAGCAAGAACAGCAACGCCTGCTCAAAAAACAGCAGGAATTGCAGGCTTATGCCCAACAGCTCGAAAACGAGCTGTTGCAAGAACAACAGAAAATGCTCATACAGGTAACCGACTCGATTACCAACTTCATCAAGGAGTACAACAAGGACGGCCGCTACGAGGCCATACTCAACAACAGCAGCGTACTTTACATAAAACCGGCCTACAACATCACGCCCGAAATCACAGAGCTGCTCAACAAGAGATACACCAGCGAACAGAAATAACCACCACCCCGCAAGAAGGGGGGGACAGCAAAGAAAGAGGGGAGACGGACAATCCGTCTCCCCTCTCTTTATAACTTCACTGTCGAAACTACTCGCTACGGAAAATTCCCGTCAGGAAACGGCCGAAAAGTTTGCCACCGGCACGACGGGAAGAGAAAAACAGGTCGTTCCGCTCATAAGTACACACACCAGCCTCAACAATGTGCGCAGGAACAACGCCCGCCGCAACAAGGTCGGCCCGGTTGGCAGCCCACAAATCGACATGATACCGGCCGTCGGCATCGCGCCGGGAAGAGACAATATCACGGGCACCGTAAGCCTCGGTAAAAGCCGCCACCACTTCATCGCCCACCTGAAAGGCCTCCGGCCCGATAGAAGGGCCAATCGCCGCCAGAATATCGCAGGGGCGACTGCCATAAAAGCGCTGCATCACCTCGACCGTGCGCCGGGCTATATGCCCCACGGTTCCCCGCCAACCGGCATGCGATGCCCCTACCACACCACGGCAGGGGTCGTAAAAGAGCAACGGCACACAATCGGCGGTCGAGACGGCCACGCACACGCCGGGCAGCGCGGTAACCAGCCCGTCGGCCTGCGAGAGAAAAGCGACGCGCTCCTCCCCGGTGTGTTCAAAAAAGTCGGGCAAGAGCGGCAACACCTCAGTGCCATGTACCTGCCGGGGCTGCACAAGAGCATCGGCGGGAAGCGACAGCGCGCGACACAAGCGATTGCGGTTCTGCATCACACGCGACAGCGCCTCGCCCGAATGGCGTCCCAGATTAAACGAGGAGAAAGGGTCTCCGGCCACGGCCTCACCCCGCAGGGTCGTAAAGTGGGTAAGTGCGGGAAAATGTGTCCAGGAAGAGAATACACCCACTTCGATTCCGTCAGCCAGCCACCGCCGCTCCCACTCAGGCCTTGTCGTCGTCCCAGTCATACTCATCATAATTTTCTTCACCCTCCTCATCGACAAAATCATCGTCGTCGAAACGGGGGTCGAGATTGTGATGAGACATCGCAACAATCCGGTTGTCTTCGCTGTTGACAGCCTCCCACAGGCAGTCTTTCAGCTCGGCAATACCCTGCCCCGAAACCGAAGAGATATACACGACGGGCAAATCGTCGGGCACGGTCTTCTTCAACTCGGCCAACAACTCATCGTCGAGCATATCGCATTTCGATACCGCCAGTATGCGGTGCTTGTCGAGCAGTTCGGGATTGTAGGCGGCCAACTCGCCGAGGAGTATTTCATAATCGCGGGCAATGTCGTCGGAGTCGGCCGGTACCATAAAGAGCAACACGGCGTTGCGCTCGATGTGGCGCAAGAATCGCAGACCGAGACCTTTGCCTTCGCTCGCGCCCTCGATAATACCGGGAATGTCGGCCATGACAAACGAGCGGTTATCGCGATAGGATACAATACCGAGGTTGGGTTCCATCGTCGTGAAAGGATAGTCGGCAATCTTGGGTTTAGCTGCCGAGACGGCCGAGAGCAGGGTCGACTTTCCAGCGTTGGGAAAACCCACAAGACCTACGTCGGCGAGCAGTTTCAGTTCAAGGACGACCGTCCGCTCAATAGCCGGTTCGCCGGGCTGGGCATAACGGGGTGTCTGATTGGTTGCACTGCGGAAGTGCCAGTTACCCAAGCCGCCGCGCCCACCTTTGAGCAACACGATTTCCTGACCATCGTCGGTCAGTTCGCACAGGTATTCGCCCGTTACGGCATCATAGGCCACCGTTCCGCACGGCACCTCGATGACACGGTCGGCCCCATCTTTTCCGGTGCTGCGGCAATCACTGCCCGACTCGCCGTTTCCGGCGTAGACATGCCGTTCGTAACGCAGGTGCAATAGGGTCCAGTAATTGCGGTTGGCGCGCAAGATGATGTGTCCGCCGCGACCGCCGTCGCCACCGTCGGGGCCACCCTTGGGGGTGTACTTGGCCCGGTGCAGGTGGGCCGAGCCGGCGCCACCTTTTCCCGAGCGGCAATAAATCTTTACATAATCGACGAAATTTGATTCGGCCATATCGTGTAGTTTATAAGTTTCGGAACAAACGGTTTCTCTCCTTCATGAAAGAACCGTTGTACAAAGATAGAGTTTTCTTTTTCTTCCACAAAACCGGAAGGCTCCCGACAAAAAAATCCCTTCACTCCGCGGTCGGGAAATGAAGGGATTCCTGTATCTCTGTCAGCAACGGCTGAATACCGGCTGTTTATCAGCAGGCGCAACCATCGAGAGCACGGGTGACAGACTCAAAGATAGAGTCGACCGAGCCCATACCATGAATGGCTTTGTACTTGCCGTTGGCAATATAGAATTCTTTGAGAGGAGTCGTCTGGCTGTGGTATACATCGAGACGCTTCTTGATGGTTTCGAGGTTGTCGTCGGAACGGCCAGAAACTTGTCCGCGTTTGAGGAGACGGTCGATCAGCTCGGGCTCATCGACTTCGAGACCTACAACGGCCGAGAGTTCCAGACCACGGTCGCGCAAGAGTGCTTCGAGAGCCTCGGCCTGCGGAATGGTACGGGGGAAGCCGTCGAAGATAACCCCCTGGCGAGTCTCGGGTGTGGTGTCGAGCAATTTGGCCAGCATATCAATAATAAGCGAGTCGGGGAGCAGTTGTCCTTTGGAGATGTATCCGTCGGCGATTTTTCCCAGTTCGCTACCGGCCTTGATTTCTTTACGCAGCAAATCTCCGGTCGAGATATGATACAAGCCATATTTCTCGATGAGCTTTTCGCTCTGAGTGCCTTTTCCCGAACCCGGGGCACCGAAAATAACAATGTTCATCATAATTTTTTACCTATTTCTTGTTTTTCTTTTTTACCTCGTTTCCCGGGCGAGGGGAAAGTCAGTCTAATTATCTATCACATAAATATCTTTAAGGTTTCGTCCCTCCTCATCGTAATCGAGGCCATATCCCACAATGAAATCGCGGGGTATCTCAAAGGCCGCGTAATCGACCGTCAGGTCGTAACGCAACGACTCGGGCTTGAAAAGCAGCGACGCAATCTTTACACACTTGGGGTTCCGCTGCTGCAAATGCTGCAACAGGGCGTGCATCGTCGTGCCGGTATCGACAATATCTTCAATGATGACAACCTTGCGTCCACTCACATCGGCATGAAGGTCTTGCAACAGGTCGACCGTCCCGGTCGTGGCGGTTCCCTCGTACGATTTCATGCGCATGAAGGCAACCTCGCAGGGGCGGCCTATCTCGCGCAGCAGGTCCGATGCAAACATGAAGGCACCGTTCAGCATCACGACAAAAAGCGGAGAAGAATCCTTATTCATCACATCGGCTTCGATGCGACGGGCTATCCGTTTCACGGCACGGGCTATTTCCTCCCCCGAGATATAGGGCTTGAATGTCTTGTCTTTGATATGTATCTTTTCCATCTGACTATAAAAGACCTACAAAGGTACAAACTTTGTGGCATACATTCAGCATAAATCCGCCCTTTTTACCGAAAATCGCTGCCATTCAGGCCACACAACGGAGGTTTTTCTGCCGGGGAAAGACGATATTCTCAAAAAAACGAATATCTTTGTTTTCGGGATATTCCTCCCGTTCGGACAAGCCGCCCGCTTCTTTTGCCCAAGTGGAGGGAGAGTATGCCACCGCTTCAAAAAAAACAGTGCCACCATGAAAATATTTCCGACCGACAAGATAAAGAAAATCGACCGATACACCATCGAGAACGAACCGATTGCCTCTATCGACTTGATGGAACGGGCCGCACGAGCCATTGCCCGGGAAATTACGGAACGGTGGGACAGCAGCCGGCCGGTCATGGTCTTTGCCGGCTCGGGAAACAACGGCGGTGATGCCTTGGCCGTGGCGCGTATGCTTGCAGAAAAGGGTTATTGGGTCGAATGTATACTTTTCAACCCCAAAAATCGGCTCTCGCCCGACTGTGCGGTGAATCGGGACAGACTTATGAAAACCAGCGTGCGGCTGCACGAGGTGATGCATGAGTTTGTGCCGCCCCGACTTCACCGCAACATGTTGATTATCGACGGACTGTTCGGCTCGGGGCTTACCCGCCCCCTCGAAAATGCCTACGCATCGGTGGTACAGTACATCAATGCGGCAGATGCCGACATCGTGTCGATAGATATGCCCTCGGGGCTGATGGGCGAAGACAACCAAGCGTGCAGCTGGCAGAAAATCATACACCCTACCCTCACGCTCACCCTGCAATTTCCCAAGTTGGCATTTTTCGTGTCGGAAGAGGTTCCGCTCACCGGCACGTGGAAAGTACTCGACATCGGGTTACACCCCGGCATCATAGAGGCCGAAGATACCCTCTATCACTACCTGCCGCCCCACGAAGTGGCTTGCTGGCTGAAAGAGAGACAGAAATTCTCGAACAAATACGACTACGGACACCTGCTGCTGGTGGCCGGAAGCCGGGGCATGGCAGGTGCCGCCGTACTGGCGGCCCGCGCTGCCCTGCACAGCGGGGCCGGACTGGTGAGCATACACTCGGCGGCCCGCTGCGAGACCATACTCCAAACGGCCGTACCCGAAGCCATGTTCCAGGCCGATGCC
>ERZ824600.5647-NODE-5647-length-10076-cov-11.012174_pt1 | contig 10076 bp, 7 predicted proteins | sample MGYA00519933_ERZ824600 | MGnify/ENA primary metagenome ERZ824600 (study PRJEB31778, sample SAMEA3449178) | human gut metagenome | biome: human gut; feature: human-associated habitat; material: faeces | place: United Kingdom | collected 2010/2012 ... | reverse complement strand
ATACCCGGAAGGATGTGGAGAAGAACATCCTCTCCAACCCCTTCAAGCGCTTTGAAGATATGCGATTCCTGATGCGCTGCAAGGATGTGGAGACTATCGAGGTAAATCCGATCATCTTCCGCAAGCTTACACGGGAAGATTGGTTGCATATTGTGGATGTCTGCGATAAGAGCCTTGAAAAATACTATTTGCGGCTCAAAAAATGATGTGAATGCCGATAATTGACTGCGGGTGACGTGCATGATGAAAATAGCGAGAAATATGATCCGGTGCAAAAAGTGCGGGGACAGTATTGAAAGCTGTTCTGTACATGATTTCAAGTTTTGTTTTTGTGGATCATGTGCTGTCGATGGGGGAAATGAGTATCTCCGTAGGAGTGGAAACACGGAAGACTGGGAAGAATTATCTGAAACGCAAAGTGTAGACGATTGAAAATTAAGTTGAGAACAATCTTTAAAACCGAAGTTCAGCGGCAAGCAAAAAAGCTCTTGGCCTTTAATATAGGGGCCAAGAGCTTTTTTACATCTTGTCTTGGAACATAAAAGAAGGTACAATGGTAGAAAAGAGAACGTGCATCAGTCAAATAAGGTGGTGGAGGCGATGGGCGTACATTATGCACACGGAAAGATGTGTAGCACATGTGAGTACAGTTGGTGAGTGTAAAATTTATTTTGAAGATTTCATGCCCTACGGTCTGGTACTGAAAGAAGCGAATGACTTTGATGCTCGTGTGATCAGCTTCTATTCTAGGGGCATTCAAGAGTATTGCCAGCAGCGGTGCAAAGAGTGATTAGATATTGGAGGAATTTGAAAATGTGGTTGGATAATGCTTCAGAAGTAGATATCTTGTTTTATGAACCATATGCAAACGTCATTGCAGACATTTCTCAGAATCCAAATTACAAACCATTAACCATCGGAGTATTTGGAGTCTGGGGTGCTGGAAAATCAACCCTTCTTAAATTGATAAAACAGAAAATTGATGAGAAAGCACAGAAAAAGGAAAAAACATTATGTATTAATATTAATGCTTGGATGTTTGAGGGATATGAAGATGCAAAAGTGGCTTTGATGGAGGCACTTTTGCGTGAAATTAAAGAACACAAAGACATTCCCTCTAAAGTAAAAAACGGCATATCAAAATTATTGAAAAAGCTTGACTTATTTAAACTGGCGACGAAGGCCGTATCGGTAGGGGCACCTCTGATTGCATCGGCTGCAACGGGAAATCCAGTGTCTTTTATGATCAGCATTTCTACGAATGCTGAAGCAATTGGCGAGAGTGTTAAGAATACAGCTAATGCTGTTCAGTCGATTCGGGATGATTATATTAAAACTGACGAAGTAAATGATGAAAATAGTGTTGTTAATAATGTCAGAAAATTCAGAGAAGAATTCCAAAAGGCTCTTGAAGATGATGCAATTGAAAATATTATTGTCTTAATCGATGACTTGGACAGGTGCCAGCCAGATCGAATTATAGAGACATTAGAGGCAATTAAACTTTTCTTGTCAGTAGAAAAAATGACTTTTATTATTGCAGCAGATGAAAATGTTATTCAGTATGCCATAAGAAAAAAGTATCCACCAATTGAAAATTACACAGTGAATTTGGATAAAGAATATATCGAAAAAATTATTCAATTGCCAATTTATATACCAGAACTGTCATCAAAAGATATAGAAAATTATTTGATGTTCTTGGTTGTACAAGAGTACTGCCCAAAGGAGCAGTTTAAAGCTTTTTTAGAAAAGATAAAAAAAGAAAAGCTTCTCATATCAGATGATGTTATCGATGTGCAGAAAATAAAGGAAAAGGCGATGGATTTTATTGGAGATGAGAATAAAAGAAAATTTGAAGAAACAGTAGATGTTATTGCCGGAATAAAAGCCATTGTTGCAGGAAATTTAAAAGGTAATCCTAGACAAACAAAACGATTTTTAAATACCTATATAACAAAAAAGAAATTGGCAGAATTGTATTTTGGAACTGATGAAGGCGCTCTTGACACACGAGTATTGGCCAAACTCCTTGTTCTTCAAAAGCTGGATAATGACTTGTTTATACAGTTAAATGAGTGGAATAAAAGATTTACAACGGAAAATGAAGAATTTAAAGCAATGCTTGAGTGCATAGAATCGCCTGATAATGAAAATGAGAAATTTAAAGCATGGAATGTTCCTTCGATAATTAAATGGGTTGAATCTGAGCCAAAACATTTGGAGAAAATACGTTTGGATCGGTATTTCTACTTGACAAGGGAATCTCTAAAAAAGGCAGATGTTGATATTTCAACGCTTTCGGCAGCTGCAAAGGATGTCCTGGAACATATTGGAAGAGCAACGCGCGGATTGATGCCTCAGATTGTAGAGAAGATAGCGGCTTTGAACGCGGTTGATCAGTCAAAGGTTTTCGAGGTCGTCACTCCTAAAATCAAGAAGGGTGAAATTGAGTTTTATATTATAAGAAGCTTGTTTGTGAATTTTGAGGCGTATAGAGATAAAATCTGTAATGCATTGGAAGGATATTCGAAAAAGATAACGCTTAGAAGTGTACCGGCGATTAGAGAAATGAGAGCAGCAGATTTAAAAAAAGTAGATGATCTTCTTGCTACTTGGGAAAAATCGGGGATACTTGAAAAAAAGATTATAGAAGAAATAAAAAAAGAAGGAAAATAAAAAATGGGAACTTCTAAAGGATATATTCCGCCGACTAAACCAGAATGGAGTAATGCCAAAAGGGCTATATCATCTTTTTTACGAAATCGGGATGCAGATTCAAGAGTAAACGCTATTCAGAAATTTGGTGAGGCAATGAGTTCTGGAGCTGCAGTTGGCACTACATCATTTGCCAACGCTGCTGGTAATATTTTGGGGTTTGCCTATGATATTAGACAGCAGGGCTTAGAACAAGGTTTGATCGATTTTGGTCGATCAGATTTAATTGGAAAATCTTCGAATGAAATATTGCATGAACTACTTTATCAATTTACAAATAATTCCTCTTCGCTAGAAGATTCATTAGCGGCAGATTCACTATCTCAGGCTCTTGATAATTTGCAAATAGATTCCGTAGATCAATTGGGAAATGTGGATTTGGACAGTTTGTTAAGAGAAATGGTTACCTCATTTGTGCAGATCAGTTTCGATGTGAATTTTGAAGAGAAAATAGGAAAAGGTCGTACAAGTAACGAAAAATTTGAGATATTAGATGAAATGCATTCATACATAGCTGATGCACTACATGATTCATTGTCTGATAAGGAAATAAAGCAAATTAATCTTAAGGACATCGGTGCAGCAAATGTTGTTAAAGAGGCATTGAACGAAGCATATGATGTATGCGCGCGTTTTTATGGGGGGACAGCCTAATGAAATTTTGGATAAAAAAAGAAAACGATGTGGACCCGGACATTGAATGGAATGACGCTTATATTCTTACATTAAACAGGGACTCAAAAAGCACTATCTATTCTGGATTGCCCAATATATGGTATCATTTGGGTCAGCAAAGAATGAATTCGATTTACGAAGATTTATTTGTAATAGGACTTAGTGTGTTTGCCTTAGATAAAAGGATTTCGAGAAGTCTATTTTTGGATTCATGGACACGAAAAATAGAGGTTTCTATTCCAGTTTTAGAGCGGGACAAATGGGATAATTGTAAAATCCAATGGAGCAAGATTCTTTCTTTTTTGACAGGAGATGAGTGGAAGGTTTCTTTTCGGCAGGCGACTACGGAATACGGTTCGCATAAGAACAAAAATAGAAAATATATAGATTTATCTGGATGCGATTGTGTTAGCTTGTTCTCTGGAGGTCTGGACTCATATTGCGGTGCGATAAAACTATTGCAAGAAGGACACTCTCCAGTATTGGTTGGGCATAATGAATATCCAAAGCTTCGTTATATTCAAGAACAATTCTGTGAAAATTTCAACGAATGCTTTCCTTCCCAAAAATCGGTTTTTCTTGGCTTTACCGCTGGAGCAAGAGCGCCATTTAAGACGGATGAGCAGTTGTGCAGAGTGGAAAATACTTCTAGAGGACGTTCTTTACTGTTTTTATGTGCGGCGGTTTCTATTGCTGGCATCATGGGAAAACAAGTTCCGGTGTATATACCTGAGAATGGATTCATTGGCTTAAATGTGGCTCTTACAAATGGCCGAAAAGGATCCTGTAGTACTAGGACAACGCACCCTTATTTTTTAAATTCACTAAATGAGCTGATTGCAAGTGTTGGAATTCAAAACCATATTTCTAATTTCTTTGCTTTTAACACCAAACGAGAAATTGTGAATATGGTTTCCGAAACAGATGCATTTAAAAGGTGCTATAAAAATACTATTTCATGCTCGCATCCATGTGTAGCTAGATACAATCGTGTGGGTTCTAGAGAATATCCTGTAAACTGTGGATTTTGTTACCCTTGTATTATTCGGAAGAGCTCTTTACAAGATGTTGAGTCGAAAGAAAATGAGGTCAGAAAGGCATCGGAATTCATTGAAGCAGAAGCGGATAAAAACAAATCTGCAGATCTATTTGCGGTTTTAAGTAGTATTCATAGATACAAAAATTTTTCGGATAAAGAGATTGAACGATTGATTTGTTGTACGGGAAAACTTGATTTTGAAGAAGTTCAAGCATTTAAACGAGTCTATAAACAAGGTATGAATGATTTGATTGAATATTTTTCAGATGATTCGAAAATAGAAGCATATATGTAATGATGAACTTAATAGATACACATTTCCATTTAGATCATTATAAAAACTATCTGGAGATGGCCAGAAATATTACAGAACTAAAACAGTATACAATCTGTGTAACAAATTCACCTGGTGTTTTTTGGACGTGCAAAAATCAAATTACAGAGACAAAATATTTAAAGTTTGCTATAGGCTTTCATCCGCAGGAGTCGACATTAGATGAAAATGATATAAAAGATTTTATGAGACTTATAATGTTGACTAATTATATTGGCGAAGTAGGATTAGATTATTCGGCGAAATCGTATATGGACAAACAACTTCAATTAAGATTTTTTGAACAGATTGTGGAGCTTTGCGCTTCGGAAAATAAGTTGATGACGATACATATCAGGGGAGCAGAAGAAGATGCTATTCGTATTTTGGCAAAATACAATCCCCAAAAAGCAATTGTGCATTGGTATACGGGAAATCGCGACCATATGTTGAAATTAGTGGATTTAGGTTGCTATTTTTCGATAAACACAAACATGGTAAATAGTTGTAATGCGGAAAAATATCACTTGTTGCCTTTAGAACGGCTTTTAATAGAATCTGATGGCCCGTACACGAGAGTTAATAAGAAAAAGTATGTTCCTTCTCTTCTGCGGGATGCTTATGATGAAATATCAGTCTTCTATAAGAACTTTGATATGATCAGTAATATTTATGAAAACTTCAAAAGAATACTATCGGTTTAGATTAATAAAGATAGAATATATTCTAATATATTGCTATATAGAAGTTACAGCAGGAATGGTATGATACAAGAAAAATAGATGTGTGAAACTGGAAGAAAGTAATGAATGAGGTAATAGTCTATCATATCATGCACACGGAAAGATGTGTGGCACAGGTGAGCACGGCTGGTGAGTGCAAAATTTATTTTGAAGATTTTATGCCCTACGGTCTAGTGCTGAAAGAATCGAATGACTTTGACGCTCGAATCAATAATGTGATCAGCTTCTATTCTTGGCGTGCATCCAGACTGATACCGTACGACCGTACTTATGCAAAGGAAATCTTGAATAGCATTGGTGTGTCCCAGAGCAATACGGATAGGGAACGTGCCTGGATTACGCTTTCTTACCATTGCTTATCTTTGTTGGATGTGTTCTGGGTAAAAGCAGAAAATGAGACAGTTCGGTTCGAGGAGATCAACCTTTACACGCATTCTCTGAGCAATGACTTTGTGGATATTGCACTGTGTGGACATCAGAAGACTGTAACAAATGCCCATTTTCCGGCTGATGATTTGTCCACGGGTGGATGCTACCCCAAGGCGTGGGTGCACAAAGAGGATGGCTTTTACCTTTATAAAGGCGGTGGAAGAAACGCTGTTGAGCGCGAAGTGCTGGCAAGTAAAATTTGCCGATGCTTTGACTGCCATCAGGTTCTGTATGAGCAGGGGATGTTTGAGAACGAGCCAGTTTCCATCAGCAAAATTATGACTTCACAGCGGTATAGCCTTGTGACGTATGCAGCCTATGATGTCTACTGCACAAACCGTGGTTGGAATACGCTGGATAAAATTCTGGAACTGGATGCTCACGGATACTATATGATGAACATTCTGGATTATCTGGTGGGCAACACTGACCGCCATTGGGAAAACTGGGGCCTGTTGGTGGACAATGAGACGAATCAACCTATCCGTCTGCATGACCTGATGGACTTTAATCGAGCGTTCCAGCAGTATAACACGCTGGAAGGTGCAAACTGCCTGACTGTTGGAAAGCGGCATTTGAGCCAGAGAGAAGCGGCTATGGAGGCAGTACAAGCGATTGGCCTAAACCAGATTTGCGATGTAGAGAGTTCTGTATTTGTTGGATATGAGCAATATGGCGAAATGTTCAGCAGCAGATTGGAAGAAATGACCTCTGAATTTGTGCGAGATTGCGGTGAATGAAAACTGCCGTTTGTAGCAGATCTGTAGCAAATCACTCAAATTTTACGAATTATCGCCGTAAAAATCAAAAAGTCATCATGCATCACACGCAGGGGGTCTGGGGTTCGAGTCCCTAATTCTCCACCATACAGTTTGTACCCGAACCCGATTCTTTGTGAAAAAGGGTTCGGGTATTTTTATTTTGTGCAGCAATTTGCAGGAAGAGGAAATTCTCCATGATACAAAAACATGATCTTCCCATTCTTGAATACGATTTTGATTCGATTGAGGTCATCAGGCCCAATCATGGCGCAGAGCAGCTCGTCCTTCCGGAAAAATGTGTGTTTGGTTTTCTGGGCGATGTGATTGATGATTACGCATTTGAAATGGATGCAGTCATTGCCGAACACTTTGAAACCATTACAAAAAGCTATCCTGTTTATATCGTCCAGCAAAATGGGCTGGAATTTTGCCTGTGTCAGGCACCGCTGGGAGCTGCCGCGGCTGCACAGCTTCTGGATTTTTTGATCTCCTGCGGATGCAAAAAAATTATTTCAGCCGGTTCCTGCGGCGTGCTGACCGATTTGGACGAAAACGAATTCTTGATTCCAATCAGGGCGATGCGCGATGAAGGCACTTCGTATCATTATCTTCCAGCCGCTCGGTTTATTGATTTGGAGCCTTCCGCAATAAAAGCCATTGAGCAGACTCTTTGTGCGTTGAATCTTCCGTTTCAAAAATGTATCACATGGACAACGGATGGTTTTTTCCGAGAAACACGAGATATGGTAGAATATCGCAAATCCGAGGGCTGTGCCACAGTTGAAATGGAGTGTGCTGCGCTGGCCGCCTGTGCCCAGAAGCGTGGTGCAGTCTTTGGCCAGATTCTCTACACTGCCGATTCCCTTGCGAATGTTTGTGCTCATGATGAGAGAGATTGGGGAAAGGGCTCTTTGCGGAAAGCGCTGGAGCTTTGCATCAATGTTCTTATAACCATGTGACGATTCACCACCATACAGTTCGTACCCGAACCCAAATCTTTACGAAAAAGGGTTCGGGTACTTTTTTGTTTATTGAAGTTTACCGCAGCAACAGAACGGTAAATGAACAAAGGCAGGGTATCACCATGGCGATGGTATCCTGCCTTTTGTGCTATATGGCGCATTGGGGGCAATCGCTGCGTACGTGCGTACCGGAAGCCTGTACACCTCTGGCAAGGTGTAATAACACTAGACTTTGTGCCAAAGTCCGTGTGCTAGGGGGTCAAGCCCCTTAGAATCCCTGTGGAGTGTGTACGTACGTCCGTGGCGAAACGACTAAGTTCTCGTATATAGGGGTGTTCTTGTAGACAACGGTATGATATACTCGTCTTAAAGAGCGAAAAAGGAGACAAATATATGGACAGTAGTGAAATCCTCGCAGAAATGGAAATGAATTACGATGATCTAGTTGCATATCTTCTGGGTAAATATGGTAAAGCTCAGTATGACTATTTTCTAACCGATAAATGCGTTTCAAAAAATCGGAAAGTAACGAGAACATCGGAAGGATTGCTTTGTCATCACATCGATGAAAATATACATGATGATCTTTCCGAACCTCACTATGCAATAAAAAGTCCTTTTGCAAGCCAAAAAGCTGATAGATTGGTATACTGCAATTATATAGAACACCTTCTGCTACATATTCAAATCGGAAAGGACCGCTACTGGAAAACGCACTCAACCATACGATCGCCGGCCTCATTTTCAGCATTTATCATGCCTGGTATGCATTATCTTTGTTATGACTTAAATGAGTTATACGATAAAGATGGAAGTGTTCTTGAATGGAAAATGCGGTGCTACCGTAAGGTTGAAGAAAACTTTAATGATTATGTATTTATTCTTAAGAGTTTTGTCAACTACTTGGAAGAACATTACAAAGGTCCAAAATTAACTTTTTTTGTAGGAAAAAAGGTTAAACATAAAATCCAAGGAGAAGGTATCGTTACCGAGATTAAAGGAAAAGGTACGAGTGCGATAGTAACGATTCAGTTTGACAAATATAAAAATTTCACCTATGGAGAGTCGTATGACTGTTTTGTTGTAGAGTTAAAGGATGAACTTGCGAGAAGTTGGAGTTCTGATTGCGTCGCCAAAATACGCAGTGCTCTAGGATAAATTTAGCAGGGTTTGGGGCAGGCACGCCCCACCATACAGTTCGTACCCGAACCCGATTCTTTACGAAAAAGGGTTCGGGTACTTTTTTGTTTATTGAAGTTTACCGCAGCAACCGAACAGTAAATGAGCAAAGGCAGGGTATCACCATGATGGTGGTACCCTGCCTTTTGATATTATAGTATCCTCGGTTTTGTTCAGCAAATCGAAAGGTGTAAGAGAGGTTTCCGGGCGGTTGAGGTTCTTATGAACCATCAGTCCTTCTTCTCTGCAGTGCGGGCGAAGAAGTTGGCGAGGAGAGCACCGGAAATGTTATGCCACACAGAGAACACAGCACCGGGGATGGTTGCCAGCGGATACTGTGCAAAGTGGGCGGCAGCCAGCGAGGTGGCCAGACCGGAGTTCTGCATCCCGACCTCGATGGAAATTGCACGGCACTTGGTGGAATCCAGCTTCAGCAGCTTGCCCACGCCAAAGCCGGTGAGATAACCCAGCAGGTTGTGCAGGATGACCACGACCAGGATCAGCAGGCCGCTGGTCATGATCTTGGCGGAGTTTGCGGACACAACGGCGCAGATGATGAGCACGATGGCAGTGGTGGAGATCAGCGGCAGCACACGGACGGCATTCTGGGTGAAGGCATGGAAGAAGTGGTTGACCACAAAGCCCAGTGCGATGGGAACCAGCACCACCTTGACGATGGACAGGAACATGTTCACGGGGTTCACCTCCACGCGCTGACCGGCATACAGCAGGGTGAGCAGCGGGGTGAGGAACGGAGCCAGCACGGTGGAAACAGCAGTCATGCCAACAGACAGTGCAACGTCGCCCTTAGACAGATAGGTCATCACGTTGGAGGAGGTGCCGCCGGGGCAGGTGCCCACAAGGATGACACCGATGGCCAGCTCAGTGGGCAGATGGAACACCTGCGTCAGCGCCCATGCAAGGAAGGGCATCAGCGTGAACTGTGCAATGCAGCCGATGATCACGTCCTTCGGGCGGCTGAACACCACTTTGAAATCCTCCGGCTTCAGGGTGAGGCCCATGCCGAACATAACGATGCCCAGCAGGGTGTTGACCCATGCGGTCTTTACCACGCTGAAGGTGCCGGGAAAGAACAGGGCCAGCGCTGCCACCACAATGACGATGGCAGCCATATACTTGCCTACAAAATCGCTTACTTTTTCCAGTGTTTTCATGTTAAACTCTCCTTTTCCAGATCCTGATTTTTGCGGATGCAAAGGCAATGAAACATCCGGAAAATGGCTTTCCCGCAAACAA
>ERZ824600.5646-NODE-5646-length-10077-cov-2.456396_pt1 | contig 10077 bp, 7 predicted proteins | sample MGYA00519933_ERZ824600 | MGnify/ENA primary metagenome ERZ824600 (study PRJEB31778, sample SAMEA3449178) | human gut metagenome | biome: human gut; feature: human-associated habitat; material: faeces | place: United Kingdom | collected 2010/2012 ... | reverse complement strand
GTTATTTTGCTATAGGGATAATCCGGTTGGATATAGGCGATTTGTAGACTATATATTTGAGTGTTTTTATCAGGGGACAGGCTTTGTTCTTACATATCTAAATATTGAGATAGGTGGAATGTCTTCAGGTGAACGGGCGTTTCAAAATATATTTACATGGTTAAATCTGATACCGCTGTTTTCAAAAATATATAAAAATTTTAATGTCAGTTTGAGAGGAACGGTACTTTTATTAATTGATGAACTGGATTTATATCTGCATCCGGATTGGCAGACTATATTTATGAAGAAGTTGTTGGAAGAAATTCGGAGTCAATTCTCAAAGTATAAGGTTCAGATCGTATTTGCTACACATTCTCCTCTCTGTATTTCGGATATTCCCCGGGAGAATATAGTATATTTGCAGGATGTGAAAGATGGTAGGATATCGATAGATAAAAGAGAGGATCACCAGCAATCCTTTGGACGAGATGTATTTACAATTTTAAATGATACGTTTTATTTGAACAAGCACACTATGGGAGTGTTTGCTGAGCAGTACATAAACGATATTATAAAAGAAATTGATAATTGTCATGGGGATATGTATTTAGATAGAAGAAATCGCATATATGAATCTATAAATATGATTGGAGATCCATTATTGAAGGCGGCGGTTCTTAATAAATATTTTGATTGTTTTGGCGGCAGTGAATTAAATAATCTTAGAATTAGAAAGAGACAGATAGAGGAACGGATAGCGGTGCTAGAGAGAAGACATAATGATTAATTTGGAATTCTGTAATAAATATGGCGAGGAGGAACGTCGGGAAATTGTCCATGAGTTTGCTGATTTGAATCTAAGAAATAGAAAAAAGGTAGATGATTTGGATGCATGGTGTGAGGATTATCTCGGCAAGATTGATAGCAAATTTAAAAGCTATAGGGCTGTCGTAGAGGCAACGCCGGATGAATTGGAACGTATAAAGGATAGTCTGGATAAAAAAACATATATTCAGCTTATAACAGATAAATTATATGATGATGTGATAGATGATGATGGAAACAGGATAATGGAATCGCCCGGTTCTCTATACAAAAAGAGAGGGAATTCGTATGTAATTGATACTCTATATAAGAATATGAGGCCGGAGGCAAAGAAGCTGCTGTTAAAAATGTTGGACACAAGAGTATGTCGAAATTATGTTTTTTCGAGAGAAAATGTTACTACGTGTCAGTTGGATCATTTCTATTCCAAGAGTAGATACACCATACTTGCAGCGTCGTTTTACAATTTGATTCCATGTTGTTCAACTTGCAATATGAAAAAGAAAGATGCGATATTTAAGATAAATCCTCATGATACATCAAATAAAACTGACGATATACTAAGGTTTTCATATGATATATCAAATGCGGACTATTTGGTAAATTCAGACTCAATAGACGTGAAGGCGGAGAGTTTGGATTCCCGATATGCGGATCAGTTAAGTGTATTGGAATTGAATGATATTTATAAGATGCATAATATTGATGTTCACGATGTCCTTGTAAAAAGAAAGATTTTTTCAGAACAGTATATAGATATGTTGAGACATGCATTTCCTGGAGTTTTTCAAACAACAACATCCGTTGAAGAGTTATTATATGGTATAACATTAATTGATAACGAGATGGGCAAGCGCCCCTTAACAAAACTGATAAGGGACGTTATGAAGCAGATATAATTAGGAGAGAAAACTCTATGTACAAAGGAATAAGATTCAAAGGCTACAAAGCCTTCACCGCCGACACATACACAGAACTTGACAACCTCCCAAGGGTGTCAGTGATAATCGGCAAGAACAACAGCGGAAAATCAAGTGTCATCGACGTGGTGGGGATGATGTATGACAGGATGTATGCATTCAGAGAGCAGATCGCATCCTGTGCGGACGAGATCATCGCGGAGATACCGGTCACCCGGGAGATGTGTGACAGCTTGCTTCGTGGGTATTCATCAATTCAAGGTTATACAAGCGGAACCATGTGGAACCTGTCAAATGGACGTTCGATAGGATACAGGGTGGAGCCTGAGGACAGTGGTGGTTACATAGTGGAGTGGAATGACAGACTGCCTCTATGGAATACTTCATATGCAAATGGAGTGGGAGTTGATATAGGTAATGAGAGGGACAGATATGTATTCAGACACGTTGCTGCGGAGCGCAATATTGTTCCCGAGGAGGAAGAGAAGCTTGGTGAGACTCTGGAGGATCTGTCCAGCACTGGCAGTGGTGCAAGCAACATTATTAGGGCATTTCTGAACAATAGCAGTTACGATGAGACGATAATTGAGGACACTCTTCTAAAAGCGGTAAATGAGATCATGAGTCCGGAGGCTGTATTTGAGAGCATAAGGGTGCAGCAGGTACAGGATGGATATGGGAATATCCGGTGGGAGGTGTTTCTCAAGGAAAAGGGCATGAGCAGGTGCCCTTTGTCACGCATGGGAAGCGGTCTTAAGACGATCATTCTGGTGCTGCTAAATCTGCTGGTTATACCGGAGCTGGAGGGGTATAAGGATAAGAAGATGATCTATGGTTTTGAGGAGCTTGAGAATAATCTTCACCCTGCCATGCAGAGGAAACTGTTTGAGTATATATATGAATTTGCTGAAAAGAATGATGTTCAGGTGTTCATCACGACCCATTCCCATGTGGCGATAAATGCATTCTACGACAAGGACGATGCTGTGATATTCCATGTGTACAAGCAGGACGGCAGAGCATTTGTCAAAAGGATAGAATCGTATCTGGACAAGACCCGGATACTGGATGATCTGGACGTGAAGGCAAGCGATCTTCTTCAGTCAAATGGGATTATATGGGTGGAAGGACCATCAGACAGAGTGTATATAAAACACTGGCTAGACATGTATTTCCCGGATCGGTTCGTGGAGGGAGTGCATTATCAGTTCCTGTATTATGGCGGAAGGTTATTGTCACAGTATTCGGCTGAGGAAGTGACGGAACTCATAAGTGTGATCAAGACAAATAGAAATGCAGTCATTGTAATGGACAGTGATAAGAGAGGCAGAAATGCACGGCTGAATGATACCAAGAAGAGAATAATTCAGGAATTTGATGATCTTGGGATGATGTCATGGGTTACTAAGGGCAAGGAGATAGAAAATTACATCCCAAAGGAAGTCATAGAGGAAGTTCTGGGAATCAGTTTGAAGAAGCCGTGTGGACAGTATGAGCTGTTTCCTGGTTACATAGAGCCGTATTACAGAGGCTTTGCAGGCAAAAAGGTCAAGTTTGCAAGGAGTGTTGCGGAGCATATGACCTTGGAGAACATGGCTGGTATGCTGGATGTGAAGAAACAAGTTACGGAACTCGGCAAGCGGATCTCTGATTGGAATGGCGGGCCCTCTCACTGATAAAAATGCTCCTTGAAATACCCCACCCGCTTCTATATAATTAAGATATATTTGTTACGGAAAATGAACTATTCAGCCCGGTTTTACAGGGCTGAAGTTCAATACCAGGGAGGATTTACTATGAGGTTGGTTACAAGATCGGATTTTGATGGACTTGCGTGTGGCGCACTGCTGAAGGAAGCGGGAATTATTGATCATTGGAAGTTTGCGCATCCGAAGGATCTTCAGGACGGATTGATTGAGGTTACGGAGGATGACTGCCTTGCAAATGTGCCATTTGTTGAGGGCTGCGGACTTTGGTTCGATCATCATTCAAGTGAGCATGAGAGATTGGCGCTTGAGGGGAAATACAAGGGGGAGAGTCGTATAACTCCATCGTGCGCTAGAATAATCTATGAGTATTATGGAGGCAGAGAGAGATTCCCGCAGTTTGACGATATGATGGAGGCTGTTGATAAGGTTGATTCAGGTAATCTTACCATCGATGAGGTACAGAATCCAAAGGGATGGATACTTATTGGATTCCTGATGGATCCTAGAACCGGACTTGGAAGATTCAGAAATTTCACCATATCAAACTATCAGCTCATGGAGAAGCTTATAGATGCATGTTGTACCATGACCACTGATGAGATACTTGCCCTGCCGGACATACAGGAGAGAATAGTTCTGTATAATGAGCAGACAGAGAAGTTCAAGGAGATGGTCAAGGCACATACCATAGTGGACGGTAATCTTATCATAAGCGATCTTCGCGGAGTGGATCCGATATACACCGGCAATCGTTTCATGATATACAGTATGTATCCTGAACAGAATGTGTCAGCGTGGATAGTAAGCGGACGTGGTGGACAGGGATGTTCGGCAGCAGTTGGATACAGTATCCTGAACCGCACAGCGACCATGGATGTTGGAAGCCTTATGCTCAAGTATGGCGGCGGTGGACACAGGAAGGTTGGTACATGTCAGTTCAAGGATGACGAGATGGATACAAGACTTCCTCAGATGCTTGAGGAGCTCAAGGCTCAGGCCAATTCATAAGAAATATTGACAAAAAATAACCGAATGATACAAGTTTTAATTAGTATCATTCGGTTATTTTTTATGTTATAAAAATGTTCTTAAAGGTCTTCTTAAAGATTAGTCTCTCTGGAACAGATCTCTTGTGTATACCTTGTCTTTGATGTCGTCGAGGCATGAATTGTACCTGTTGGCGATGACAGCGTCGGACATGGATTTGAATTTGTCTAGGTCATTTACAACTTTGCTTCCGAAGAATGTGGTTCCGTCTTCAAGGGTTGGCTCGTATACAACGACGGTTGCGCCCTTGGCTTTGATACGCTTCATGACACCCTGTATACTGCTCTGGCGGAAGTTGTCGGAGTTGCTCTTCATCGTCAGTCTGTATACACCTATGACACATTCCTTCTCCTGGGCTGCTGAGTAATCACCGTTATTGTTGTAGTCGTAGTAGCCTGCGATGGAGAGAACGCGGTCTGCGATGAAGTCCTTTCTCGTTCTGTTGCTCTCAACGATGGCGCTCATCATATTCTGAGGCACGTCGTTGTAGTTGGCAAGGTGTCCTTCGGCAGGCAGTATCCGCCGTATCCAAATGATGGGTTGTTGTAGTGTGTTCCGATTCTTGGGTCGAGACATACGCCGTTTATGATGTCCTGTGTGTTAAGTCCCTTCATCTCTGCGTATGTGTCAAGCTCGTTGAAGTAGGACACGCGGAGTGCAAGATAGGTATTTGCAAATAACTTTACAGCCTCAGCTTCGGTGAAGCCCATGAACAGAGTGTCTATATCTTCCTTGAGGGCACCCTCCTGAAGCAGTGCGGCAAATGTATGGGATGCCTTAACTATCTTCTCGTCATTCTTGTCTGTGCTGACAATTATCCTTGATGGATAGAGGTTGTCGTACAGTGCCTTTGATTCACGAAGAAACTCTGGGCTGAAAATGATATTTGACGTGTTGTATTTCTTCCTTACGGACTCGGTATATCCAACTGGTATAGTTGATTTGATGACCATGATGGCATCCGGGTTGACCTTGAGGACGAGCTCGATAACGGCCTCAACGGCTGATGTGTCGAAATAGTTCTTGTTGCTGTCGTAGTTTGTCGGAGCAGCTATGATTACGAAATCTGCATCCTTGTATGCTGATTTGCCATCGAGAGTTGCTGTGAGATCAAGCTCCTTCTCGGCGAGATATTTCTCAATATAGTCGTCCTGTATAGGGGATTTCTTGTTGTTGATGAGATCAACCTTTTCAGGGATGATGTCAACTGCCGTTACATGGTTGTGCTGTGCCAGCAGGGTCGCAATGGACAGACCAACGTAACCGGTTCCTGCCACTGCAATGTTCAGTGGGGATGGAGACTCGAGCTTGTGTGCGCCAGCATTGATGAACATTTCTGTGAGGTCGAAGTTCAAAACCTCTGACAAACTTTCGAGCTGTTCTATAGAAGGAACAAAATCCTTCTGCTCTATTCTGGAAATGAGTGCTCTGTTGATACCGGTTGCATCGGCGAGCTGAGCCTGGGTCATACCCTTTTCTTTTCTTCCGTTCATGACAGTGTCGGCGAGACGTGACTGTGATAATTTCTTCATGATCAAAATTCCTTTCTCTGATGAGTATTCTCTATTATTCTTAGAAGTATTATTCAAAACTAGCAACAAATGTTAATATTTATAACATTTACAATGCCATAATACATGTAAAAACGGCATAAATCAAGAGAAAAATGTATTTTAAACATAAAATTATACATAATTAATGTTAATTAAAATAACATGCATAAAACAACTGAAAATATAGTTTATTTCAACGCAACATCGAGTCTTATCGGATTGTGATCGCTGTTTTTAAAATCCAGATCTATGGTCTCTGTGGAGTTGATCTGCAAATTGCTCGATACTATGAATCCATCGATGACATAATATTGGAAACTCTCGTGGTCGCTTCCTTCGTATGGTTTGTCCAGGGATCGGCATGTCGGAGCTGAGGAATCGGTGCTGCAGGTGAAGGAATCTCCAAATTCAGATACATCTATGCTTCCTGGTGCCCACAGGTCAGCGGACTGCTGAGGGTATGCGGACAGATCCACATTTGAAAAAGTCTGGTTGAAGTCGCCTCCTGCGATAACGTAGTTTCCTGCTGCAGCCTCATTTTGGAGAATGTCGGCGAGCATCCTGGTCTGGGCGGCTTTGCCCTCGCCTGAGTCATAAGCCTCCAGGTGGAGATTTACTATGACGAGTTCGTGTTCACTTCCGGCAATCGGTATTCTGGACACGATCAGGCATCTTTTCAGGTTGCACAGTCTGATCGGGTAGGTAAATGGACATGGAAGTTGTATTCTTTCTGCATCCGATACTTCAAATGAGCTGAGAGTCATTATTCCTGATGTCACTCTGCCGATCGGTGGAAGTGGATATGGAACCATGAGTGTTTTGTAGTTGTAGGCGTATGAGCTTGTGTATGATGGTAGCTTTTCTCTCAAAATATCGGCTTCGTTTATCTTGTGGCTTCTGGATGATCGTTCATCGACCTCCTGGAGAAGAAAGATGTCAGCGGCAAGTGAATTCAGCTCTGATGTGATGGCTTCCATATTGTCATTTACCTGCTTTGCGGTGGAAGTGTACACACTGTCTCCTCCGTCCATGAAAAAGTCAGCATTTGCACCGAGGGATCCGTAGCCGAGATTCCATGTCACGATGGATATGGAGTCGCCGACAGATGGTGAAAGCTTGGCTGAGCCGGTTGTATTTTTGCCAAATGTGCTTTCGGATGTGACCTCAAGGGATTCGGAATCGTCTGGCTTGTATTCTGTTATGGTGAGAACTCCTACAAATATTATGGCGGCCGCAAGGATCACGCCGAGGACGATACATGTTATTTTTAGAATTTTTTTTGCTATTATCATGTTGGATATTTCCTGTTCTATATTTGTTCAGCCCGTCCAAATGGTTAGTCGGACTGACATGTAAAGTATATCAGACGCGGTGTATGTAAACAATGTGTAAAATGACACATGTTGGGAATCGTGGTATAATGTAGCACGCTGATGCGTGCGCAGGTCATCGCGCTTGCGCACGATGATATATGATATAATGAGCAGCAAGACATGGTATAGTAGAAATTATTGAGGGGAATGTATGTTTGAACTTATTATAAAAGATATAATGGAGGTCGCGGGCTACCTTCCGATAGGCATTTTGTGCGGATGCATAGCAGTCGTGGTTTATCTCGTGTATACAGTGAGTCCTGCAGGGAAAAAGGTCAGTGCCGGAGGACGTGTGAAGAAGTCAATAGTGTGGTTTCTGCTGGTGGTGTATCTGGCGGTGATGGCAGTTACTGTGTTCCTGTCCAGAGAGCCGGGCTCAAGGCAAGGCATTGACATTACGCTGTTTCAGACGTGGGGAGTGACGCCCCAGGAGCACGCATTTGTCATAGAAAATATATTGCTCTTTGTGCCGTTCGGCGTGCTTTTCCCGCTGGCGGTGGCTGGAAGTAAGAATGGCGATGGCAGGGCGGTAGACAGGTTGTCCAAATGTACTGTACTGTTTGGATTTCTGTGCAGTGTCTGCATAGAGACGGTTCAGCTTATAACGGAGCGCGGTTACTGCCAGCTCGATGATGTAGTTATGAATACCCTCGGAAGCCTTGCGGGATATATTATATTTTTAATTATAAAAAAGATGAAAAATATTAAAAAAATGGAGGAATAGATAATGCCATGTACAACAATATTGGTAGGAAAAAATGCGTCTTATGACGGTTCAACAATAATAGCGAGAAATGACGATTCGGGTGCCGGCTCGTACACGCCGAAGAAATATGTGGTTGTGAAGCCGGAGGAGCAGCCAAGAATATACAAGTCGGAGATATCCCATGTGGAGATTGAACTTCCGGATGATCCGATGCGTTACACCTGTGTTCCAAATGCGCTGGCGGGCGAAGGAATCTGGGCGGCAAGCGGAGTGAATTCTGCAAATGTGGCTATGACGGCGACGGAGACCATAACCTCAAATCCAAGAGTGCTCGGCGCGGATCCACTGGTGTGCTATGAGCCTGCGGAGGGAGATAAGCCTGAGAAGACTGGAGGTATCGGCGAGGAGGATATAGTCAGCATTACACTTCCATATATAAAGAGCGCAAGAGAGGGCGTGAAGAGACTTGGCAGCCTGCTTGAACGATATGGAACCTATGAGATGAACGGAATTGCATTTCAGGATGTAGACGAGATCTGGTGGCTTGAGACCATCGGAGGACATCATTGGATCGCGAGAAAAGTTCCTGATGATGTGTATGTTGTCATGCCAAACCAGTTTGGTATGGACGAATTTGATATGGCAGACGCAATGGGAGCGCAGAGCGAGTTCATGTGCTCGGCAGATCTTCCAGCATTTATAGAGAAGTATCATCTGAACGTGGAGAATATGGAGGACACGATCTGTCCACGGGATATATTCGGCAGCCACGACGATGCGGATCACGTGTACAACACCCCGAGGGCATGGTTCATGGAGCGGACGCTCAACCCGAATTCGGCAGTCTGGGACGGACCGGATGCGGACTTTACGCCGGTTTCGGATGACATTCCATGGTGCATGATACCAGAGAAGAAGATAACCATGGAGGATGTGAAGTATGTGCTTTCTTCGCATTATCAGGGAACTCCGTATGATCCGTACGGCAATTACGGCGACAATAAGATGCGCGGGGCATATAGATCGATAGGTGTGAACAGGACGGATTTCATGTCGGCGATCCAGATGAGACCATATGTTGGAGAGGATATCTGCGCTGTACAGTGGATAGCATTTGCATCGAATGCATTCAATGTCATGGTTCCTTTCTATGCAAATGTAGACACGACTCCTGAGTATCTGGCAAATACAGGGGCGGATGCTTCCACGGACAACTTCTACTGGACCAGCCGTATGATCGCAGCGATGGCGGACGCATCTTATGCGAAGTCGGTGTTCCATATCGAAAGGTACGAGGAGAAAGTCATGTCCAAGGCACATGAGATAATATACAGATATGATGATATTATGAATGAACAGCCATTGGGCGAGAAACTCCGCCAACAGGCCAACCAGGAGACCACAGACATGGTGAGACGTGAGGCAAATGCAACCCTTGGCAGGGTTCTCTATGAACTCAGCAATCAGATGAAGAACTCGTATTCAAGATCTGATGCGTAGTAGGCAATGAGTGGTCACTTACAGGTTATGATTATCCCTGTATTTACCCGGAGTCACGCCGTATTTCTTCTTAAACATCCTGTTGAAGTAGGACAGGTTGAAGAAGCCGCAGTTCTCCGCGACGGAGAGTATGCTCTCGTCATTGGAGGAGAGAAGTCTTGCGGCAACATTCAGCCTGAAGTCGTTCAGATATGATACAAATGACACCCCCATGGTGTTCTTGAAAAATCGCATAAAATGGGATTCAGAGAATCCACAGTAGGAGGCTATATCCGTTATGGATATTGCCTCTTTGTAATTTTCGTCTATGTAGGAGAGGATGAGTTTTGTTCTCTCCAGATCCCTGGCTCGGTTCTTCCTGTCTGCCTCATCCCTTGCGGTGGAGTTGGCATAGAGAATGTAGAAGAATTCAAAATAGCATCCCTTAAGTGCAAGGTGGTATCCCTTTGGCGTCTCTGAGCA
>ERZ824600.5643-NODE-5643-length-10078-cov-10.856829_pt1 | contig 10078 bp, 8 predicted proteins | sample MGYA00519933_ERZ824600 | MGnify/ENA primary metagenome ERZ824600 (study PRJEB31778, sample SAMEA3449178) | human gut metagenome | biome: human gut; feature: human-associated habitat; material: faeces | place: United Kingdom | collected 2010/2012 ... | reverse complement strand
CTGGGTAGCTATGTACGGACGAGATAAACGCTGAAAGCATCTAAGCGTGAAACTCCCCCTAAGATGAGATCTCTCATTCGAAAGAAGTAAGGACCCAGAGAGACGATCTGGTTGATAGGCGCGAGGTGGAAGTGCAGTAATGTATGGAGCTGACGCGTACTAATAGTCCGAGGGCTTGACCTACGAAAGAAGCAGGCAAAGGCCTTGAGAGGCATGAGTAGTTTTTCTTTGTTCGGTTTTCAGGGTACAAGGAATCCCTGGTATATGCACCTTTAGCTCAGTTGGTAGAGCACCTGACTCTTAATCAGGGTGTCCAGGGTTCGAGTCCCTGAAGGTGTACCAGTAATAGCAAATCACCGACCCTACCGCCGGTGATTTTCTATACGGCCCGTTGGTCAAGTGGTTAAGACAGAGGCCTCTCACGCCTTTAACATCGGTTCGAATCCGGTACGGGTCACCAAGTTCAAACTCCGCCTTTGGCGGGATGATTTAGCTCCATCTTTATGATGGAGCTACTTTTTTCGATAGGAGGCCCCCATGGCAAAGCAATCCATCCGTCTCTCCGACCATTTCACGTATGGCAAGCTGCTGCGCTTCACACTTCCGTCTATCTGCATGATGGTCTTCACGTCCATCTACGGCGTGGTGGACGGTCTGTTCGTCTCCAATTTCGTGGGCAAAACGCCCTTTGCCGCCGTAAACCTGGTCATGCCCTTCGTGATGATCCTGGGCGGCATGGGCTTTATGATCGGCACCGGCGGCACCGCCCTGGTGTCCAAGCTGCTGGGCGAGGGCAAGCAGGACGAAGCCCACCGCACCTTCTCCATGCTGGTACTGTTCACACTGCTGTTGGGCGCAGTACTGTCCGCCGTGGGCATCCTCACCATGCCCGCCGTGTCCCGACTGCTGGGTGCGTCCGAGACTATGATGGCCGACTGCATTCTCTATGGCCGCATCGTCACCGGCTTCACCTTCGCCTTCATGCTGCAAAATGTGTTCCAGAGCTTCTTCATCGCCGCCGAAAAGCCCCGCCTGGGCCTTTTCGTCACCGTGGCCGCCGGCATCACCAACATGGTGCTGGACGCGCTCTTCATCGCCGTTTTCGACTGGGGTGTGGCCGGCGCGGCCATCGCCACCGGTCTGAGCCAGTGTGTGGGCGGCGTACTGCCCCTGATCTACTTCCTGCGGCCCAACACCAGCCTGCTGCGCCTGCGGCCCGCCGCACTGCGTCTGCGCCCCATTCTCCAATCCTGCGGCAACGGCTCCTCCGAGCTGATGAGCAACATCTCCTCCTCCCTGGTAGGTATGCTCTACAACTTCCAGCTCATGCGCCTGATCGGCGAGGACGGCGTCTCCGCCTACGGCGTTCTGATGTACGTCCAGTTCATCTTCGTAGCCATCTTCATCGGCTACTCCATCGGCAGCGCGCCGGTGGTCAGCTTCCACTACGGCGCGCAGCACCACAGTGAGCTGAAAAACCTCCTGCGGAAAAGCGCCCTGCTGATGGCCATCGGCGGCGTGACCCTGACGGTCCTGGCCCGTGTGCTGGCCGCCCCCTTGTCCCGGCTGTTTGTGGGCTACGATGCCAGCCTCTACGCTCTGACTACCCATGCCTTCCGGCTGTTCTGCTGGTCCTTCCTGTTGGCGGGCTTCAACATCTTTACCTCCGGCTTCTTCACCGCCCTGAACAACGGTGCCGTCTCCGCTGCCATCTCCTTCCTGCGGACGCTTGTGTTCCAAGCCGGCTCCGTCGTCGTCCTGCCCATACTTCTGGGTGTGGACGGTATCTGGTGGGCCATCACCGCCGCCGAGATCTTTGCCTTTATCATCTCCGGCGTCTTTCTGGTGCTCAAGCGGAATAAGTACCACTATATATGAGCGTTTTCCCCTTGCAATCGCATAAACATAGTGCTATACTATGTTTACTAACATAAGGGAGGTCTTCCCATGCTCGTATCTACCAAAGGCCGTTACGCCCTCCGGGTCATGCTGGAGCTGGCTCAGGACGACAGCGCCGCCTATCTCCCCCTGCCCGCCATTGCCGAACGGCAGGGCATCTCTGAAAAATATCTGGAGAGCATCATTTCCGTGCTGTCCAAGGCCGGCCTGGTGGATGGCCTTCGTGGCAAGGGCGGCGGCTACCGCCTGAACCGCCCCGTCGCTGACTACTCTGTGGGCCAGATCCTCCGCCTCACCGAGGGCTCTCTGGCTCCCGTCACCTGCCTGGAGGGCGACGAAAACACCTGCCCCCGCGCCGGTCACTGCACCACGCTCCCCATGTGGGAAAAGCTGGACACCATCATCAACGACTATCTGGACAGTGTCTCCCTGGCCGATCTGCTGACGCAGACCGACGGCGGCGCCCTCTGAAAGCATACCGAAAAACCTCCCGGACCACACGGTCCGGGAGGTTTTTGTTTTTCAGGTCCGACTCAGCCCTTGTGCTCCGTCTTGGCCGTATCCGTCTTGCTGGCAGCGTCGGTCTTATTGGCGGCAGCATCCTCCACCGCGGAGACATTCGCGGCAGCGGCCGCGGCGTCTGCCGCTGCCTTGTCCTGGATGCGGTCCGCCGGGATACCGGCAGCCTCGGCCTCACCGCGGGTCATGGTAATGGGCGCGGCGGAGTCCTCCACCAGCTTTGCCATCAGCAGATAGCGGTGATGATCGTCGCCGTTCTTGCACACGGACAGCACCACCACCTTGTCGCCCGCCTTGGGCAGGTTGGTCTTGTCCACGTTCACGCAGCCCTCGGCACTGTAAAAGGCGTTCTGGTTGGTGTCGCTCTTGTACTTAGGATCGCTGGCCGCCTTGCCCAGCGCCTCAAAGAATGCGTTAAACACCTTCTCGTCCTTGAAGTCGTGGTAGTACAGGATGTGGCTGGTATCATAGGGGATGCATGCGAAGAACTTATAGGTCAGCTGACGGCCCGGCTGATAGATGTACATCACGGCGTTGTCGTCGAACTTCAGCGTCTCGCCGTAGCTCTGCAAACCGCCGAACATGGTCCGGTTGGCCATGTTGTGGCCGTAGATCACCGTCATGGGGTCGCTGAGGTCAGACTTGTTGTAGTACGCCTGGATGTACAGCGAGCCGGCCTTGTTGGTCTTGCCGTCCAAATCGCGCTGCAGGTAGTAATCGTCGTCATACCCGGTGCTGCTCTTAGTGGACTTGGGACTCTGCGCCAGATAGTGGCCCTTGCTGATGGCGCACTGGGTGGCGTTGGGGATCTGGATGAACCCGAACACGTCCGGGTACTTCTTCTCATCGAAGCTGACGCCGTCCGGCAACTCGATGGGCTCCGGCTCCACGATGACCTCATCCTTGGGGTCCGGTTCCGGTTCCTTCTGCTCGCCGCAGCCCACCAGCACGGCAGAGCCCAGTGTCAGCAGCGCCATCACAAGCGCCATTCGGCGTAAAAAGTACTTCTTCATCTTCTCCATTGCTGCTCCTTCCCGCGGCTCCTCTCTTCCTCTCGAGCCGCTGCGGCGTGTCCGCCGCATCGCAATATACTTTGATATGATACCATACAGTGCCCCTGATTGCAAGCACTTTTCCCCTATCCGACCCTTATGCCAGCGTCATGCCGTACTGGCCCAGCAGCTTCTCGAACCGCTGCCGCTGCGCCGGTGTCATGCGGGCCGTATACTGCGCCGCCAGTGCCTGGGCCAGATCGCCGTTGCCCCGCTTCAGATAGTTCCCCACAGCCCGCTGCAAACTCTCCGCCGCCGTAGAGCTCAGGCTCTCGCCCCTGCTGCCGGTATCTCCACTATCTGTAAGACGGACGCCGGAGGCGGAAAGTTTCCTCTCCTGCTCCGCTTTGTCGGAAAAATGTGCCAGCAGCGTCTGATACAGCTTCTGGTCCTGACTGCCCGCGTCCTCATACGCCGCCTGAGCCGCCTCCAGCTGCTTCTGCCAGTCACCACGCGCCTCCTGCCAGCGGTCATAGTCCGCCTTCTCCTGCGCGTCCAGCATACTGTACTGGTTCTGCAAAGCCTTGCCCTCCTGCTGATACTCCGCCAGCGCCGCCTGCCGCAGCTCCGGCACCAGCGCTGCCAGCTCCTGCAAATAGCCGTTGTACGCCTGCTGCCCCGCGCTCTGGGCGTAGCTGGAGGCATACCCGCCGGTCAGGGCCGCCGCCTTGCCCAGCGTGTCCTCCATGGCCGCCGCGCCGCGGGCGGCATACAGTCTGGCGTACCGCTGGTACGACTCATCCTCCTCCGGATCGTAGTCAAAGGCCTCCCGCCCCGCGATCTGGTCATACAACGCCTGCAAACGCTCCTCGAACCGGGACCGGTACGCCTCCGGCTCCAACGCCGCCACGCTGTCCCGGTAGGCCTGCGCCGCCGTCACCTCGTCCGACGGCGTATAGCCCCTCTCCAGCTCCTGCAGACGCCGCGCCGTGCCCGCCGTGACCTCCGCCCTGGGTGCCGCCGCCTCTGCTGCTGCGGCGGCCTGCGCCGCCTGCTCCGTCGCCGTAGGCGCGGACAGCAGGCTCCCCCACGTCTCGTCGCCGGCAATGCCGTCCACCATCGTCAGCCCGTTCTTCTTCTGATAGTCCCGTACCGCGGCTCTCGTCTTCTTGCCGAAGATACCATCCTGGTCCAGACTATACCCCCGCTTGTTCAATTCATTCTGCAGCTGCCGCACCGCGCTGCCCTGTGAACCGTATGCCACCATCGTATACGTCGATGCCATGCCTCTCTCCTCCTCGTCATGTCGTGCGCCGCCAGCCATACACGCCGGCGATGCCTGTCTCCACGCTCTCCCATACCGCACCTGCCGGTGTCTCCGGCGCCGCAGGGCTGTCTGTCAGGCGCACGCTGCCCACCGGAAACAGCATCGCCTCCACTGTCTGTCCGTTCACCGTCAGTGCGCCGGATACCGCCACATCCCCATAAAACACCGCCGGCCACACGCACTCCAGCGCCTCCTGCTCCGCGTATTTGCCGAAGGCCGCGCCCATTCCGCCGGCGCGCAGATGCAGCGTCACCCGGCTGGTGGCCGCCGTATACCGCACCACCCGCACGTTGCCCACCGTGTCCTCCGCGCTCAGCTCCACCTCATAGGAGGTCCCGCTGTCCAGCCCGCCGCCCAGCAGCTGCTCCGCCCCCGGCAGCAGCGCTGTATAGCCGTTCCACGCGCCGCCCACGGGCCGGAAGCGCGCCCGCAGGACCACCGTATTGTGCCCCTGCACATCGGCGCACTGTGCCGCGCACTTCACCTTCAGATACGCCCCGTCGTCCTTCTCTGTGCCGTCCGCGGCGCACCGCGCCGCCATAGACGCCGTGATGGCCGGCGGATAGTACGCCGCCACCGTCACCGCCTCGCCTGTTGCCGTCGCCGACCGTCCCCGGCTGTCCGTCACCGTGACCGTGGGCCGCAGCGTCCCGCTGATGCCGATGACCGCCGTCGTCCCGGTCGTGCCGGTCAGCTCCTGCCCCGCAAAGCGGAATTGCACCGACCGCACGGACGCGCCGCCCTGTGCCGCCGCCGTCGCCGCGTACCGTATCCGGCTGACGCCCTGCACACACAGCCCCCAGCTCTCCGCTGCCGTACCGTCGTTTACCACCTCCGTGGTCAGCGCCGCCGTGGGCCGCATGGTCTCCGGCACATAGGCCGTGAACGCCGCGCTCAGACTCCCCACCGGCGTACCGCCGCTGTACACCTTCACCGTCACCGTCCCGGTGCCGTGCGTCGTCTCCGGCAGCTCCCCGGCCAGCGACTCCGGCACCGTCCACTGGTACACCACGCGCCCCGCGCTGCTGCTCACCGTCCGCAGCGCGCCGCTGCTCAGCGTTCCGGAGGTCGCCCCCAGCACATAGCTGAACGTAAAGCTGTACCCATACCCGGGTCGCGTCAGCGTCAGCGTCCCCGTCTGTCCGATCACCGCGTCCCCCGCCGTCAGCGAGAAATCTCCAATGTCCTCCACGCGCTCCACCGGCAGCGCATAGCCGTAGCTGTCGTCTCTGGCAGACCCGGAGCCGCTGTACAGCCGTATCCCCAGCGGCGCGGTGCCCACTGCTCCTGCCGCTGTTACCCAGCCGCTGTCGTACTCGATCGCGCTGCTCCACCGGCTGGGCGATGCCGCCTTCAGCGTATGCCCGCTGCACACACTTCCGCCGTCCACCGTCACCGACAGATAGATAGGGTACCCAAAATACGATGCCCCTGTCAGCGGCGCCACGGTCACATATATCCTGTACTGCATCGCGCTGCCGCTGCGTCGGCTGTCATAGCCGAAGCTGACGCCGATCTTCGGCACGCCGCCCCACTGGATGCTGTCCAACGCCGTATAGCTCACACACTCACCCTCCGATCCACCGGAAGGCCAGTCCGCCCTCCGCCGCCTCCATGCTCCACTGCCCTACATCGATACCGCCCAGCACCGTGATGTTCGTGATGTACAGCCGGTTGTTGGACACATAGGCCACCTCCGTGGCGTCCTGCCAGAAGGACAGCCGCGTGGCGGTGAACACCGCGCGAAAGTTGTTCTGCTCCACCACCTTCTCGCCGTCCACCTCTCTGCACGTCAGGTCCTGTCCCACAGCCACGCCGTACACCGGCGCGGCCCCGTCGTAGTACACGATACCCGTGCGGATATACCCCTCCGTGTCCAGCTTATAGTGCGCAAAGGCCGCGTCCACCTTCTCCACGTTGGCCTGCAGGTCAGAGAAAAAGCTGTAATACTGCGTCACCGCCTCCGGTGCCGCCTCCAGCTGGGCGCTGAGCTTCGCCACATAGCTGCCGAAGTCCGAGCTCGCCACATATTCCTCCTCCAGCTTCGCCGTCAATGCCGCCGTGGTCTTCTGTACCTGGTCCGCCGTCTTCAGGATCATGCTCCGCAGCGTCTCATACTGCCCGTCCGCCGTCTCCGATGCCGCCGTGCCCAAGCGCCCGTTGGCCTGCCGCCGGGCGGAGGCCTCCCCTGCTCCGCCGCCCAGCGCCTCCAGCTGTCCCAGCGCCAGGTTGAGCTGCTGGGCCATCTGCACCAGATACGCGTACTGCTGCGTCACCTGCTCCTGCACCGATCCCGCCGGTGCCATCGGCAGGGCAAGCACGCTCATGGCCCGTCACTTCCCTTCTCATACACCGCTGCCGCGCTGTACACCCTGCACGGTCCGTCCCCGGCCAGCTTCAGCCGCAGATGCCCGCACCGCCGGGGCCGTACCTGCAGCACCGCGCCGCGGGTCTGCCCCACCTCGCCGGATACACCGCCCACCTGTTCCCAGACGTTGTCCCCGTCATAGCAGACGTACGCCTTCACCGTGCTCCCGGCCGCCGCCTTCAGCCGCAGCTCCAGCCGCGAGAGATACTTGTGCTCCGGCGTGTACAGTCCCAGGTCGCCGCTTTCGGCACTCCAGGAGAACCCCGTCTCCGCCGTTCCCAATGTACCGCTTGTATCCAGCAGCCGTCCGTCGCTGCACAGTACCGTCATCTCCCCGTTCCACCGGGCGAAGGCCACCGCCGCCGTATCGTCCTGTCGGTGCCACAGCCGCTTCTGCGTGTCGTACACCAGCAGCTCCGTCTCTCCCGCCGCGTCCACGGCGGACAGCCAGTACCGGCCGCTTTCCCCGCCGGCCACGCCGCCGGTGTACCTCTTGTCTCCCAGCGCCCGGGATACGCACACCGGCATACTTCCGTCAAAGGCGTACACCCCGTCGTTCCCGAGATAGTACACCACACCGTCCGCCACGGCCACGGTCCTCTCCGCACCCTTCCGCACGCCGCTGCACGGCACCGTCACGATCTGGTGCCCGCCGCCCGCCGCCGGATAGATGCGCTCCATGCAGTTCTCCTTGAAGAACACCACGCCGCCCATGCAGGCCGCCGCCCCGGTAAAGGGTCCGTCCGAGCCTCTGGCGGCGGCGTAGCTGTCGGTGCTCAGCCCCGCAAAGCCGTTCCAGTTGCGGAAATCTCCCAACGCGCAGGCGTATATCTCGTTCACCGCCTGACCGTCCACGATGCCGTACTTGCACCCCCACAGCCGGTTGCCCTGCTCCACCACAAAGTCCATCTCCGGCATCAGCCGCATCACCGTCACCGCAGCCGTCTGGCTGTCCAGCGTCCGGCACAGCGCCGGCACCAGCACCCAGTCGTCCTCCGCCGCCTGCAATATGTGCAGGCCGTTCAGCTCCGCCGCGCCGCAGCCTGCCACCGTCACGGCGTCCCCGGCGCGGAAGCCCAGTCCCACGCCCACAGCGGCGATCTTTGTGTACACCTCCGCCAGCGCCGTCCATGTGCTGCCGTCATACCGCCGCATCACGCTCTCCGATCGCTCCGTGTCCAGCCACAGATCCCCCGTCCGGGGCTCCTGGGGCGCCTCCGTGCCCGCCGCGTAGCTGCCCAGGCTCTCCCCCGTCCCGTCGCACAGGGTGAACGTCACCTCTCCCGTGGTGGCCCGCACATTCTCCATGCTTCCGAAGTCCGTCAGATTCTGGGTATTGATGTACTTCTTGTCCGGAAAGATCAGCAGATACGCCCCCATGCTCACCAACTGCTTCCGGCTGTCCGTCAGCACCAACCCCGTTTTCGCGCCGTTCACATACAGCGCCGTGCCGTCCACCCAGAACAATCCGTCCTTCTCCGTCATGCCGTTGGGCTTTGTCAGCTGCGTCACCGTCCGCCGCAGGGGCCGCGTCTCCAGCGCCGGATACCCGCTGCTCCACAGGTTCTCCATATGCTCCAGGCTCCCCGCGCCGCTGCCCGGACGGCGATCCAGTCCCCCGAACTGCTCCACGCCCGCCCGCTGCTGCGCCGCCGCCTTCAGCTTGGGAAAATACATCTCCGCCGCCCCCTTTCAGCACAGCCGCAGCGCCGACGCGCCGCCCTCCGGCGCCGCCGTCCTGGCCCGGTAGTCCCGATAGGTCAGAAACGCGTTGTTCCACAGGCCCGCCGCGCTGTTGTACCGCGCCGTCTCCCCGTTGGCATAGTGCACCTGCGCCTCCACATAGTGCCGGTACAGCTCGTCAAAGGGCGGCGCCGCCGTCAGCTCCGTCTCCTCGGTCAGCACCGGCAGTTCCCCCGTCTCCCGGCACAGCTCCCGCCGCACAAAGCCCTCCGCCTGGGCCAGCCACCGCAGCTTCTCCGCGCGCGCATACCCATTGGGCAGCAGCGCGTCCACCCGGTCCAGCACCTGTTTTGCCGTCGTCCTTGCCATGGCCGTCACCTCAGGACGCTCTCTCGTCCACATAGCGCCGGGCCGCCTCCGCCATCATGGCGGCGTTTTCCAGCACCTCCGCCACGCACACCGGTACGCGCACCTCCACGCCGCGCATGATCTTCCAGCTGCGTCCGTTGACGGACACGATGACAAAATTCTCCTCCTGCTTTCTGCCTCTGGGCAGCAGCACCGTTGTCATTTTCTCCTTCATCTCGCCCTTCTCCTTTCCCCATGTAAGACCTCGCCCCGCCGTCCGCCCGCGTTCCGCAGGGGGCGGTTGCCTCGACGTCCCGTCAGCGCGGCGTGGCCGCGCTGACGGCGGCATTTCCCGCAGGGGCGGACGACCCGTCCGCCCCTGCTTCACGCTCCGTCAGTTCGCCTTGTCCTCGTCCGAATAGCTGCTGCCGCACTCCACGCGCACCATGTACTCGTCGTACAGGATAGCCGCGGCGTGTACGCCCTTCCAGCCCACGCTGGAGCGCTGGTCCAGGGGGTCGGCGGTACCAGAGCTGCCGCGGGGCTTCACGATGACCTCCGTGCCCTCGCTCAGGTCCACCACGCCATAGGCGCCCTTGCCCAGGAACAGGCAGCCGTACACGGCGCAGCCCTGCTTGCCGCCTTCGCCGGGGTAGATGACCTCCTTGTCGCCCACGGTGACGGTCTTGTCCAGCACCAGCTTCGCGTCGGTGTTGCTCACCACCTGGCAGCGGGTGCCGCCCAGCACCACATAGCGGCCCGCCAGTGCGCCGGCAGCCACAGTACCGCCGTTGAAGGTCACGTCGGTGCTGGCCATAACGTTGCCGTTCACCTTCAGCGTGCGGCTGTCGGCGGCCAGATCCTCACCGCGATAGATCTTCGCCTCCGTGGTCTCCACGAAGCGCACGCCGTGCAGCTCGCCGATCTCGCCGGAGAACAGCT
>ERZ824600.5642-NODE-5642-length-10080-cov-2.951421_pt1 | contig 10080 bp, 6 predicted proteins | sample MGYA00519933_ERZ824600 | MGnify/ENA primary metagenome ERZ824600 (study PRJEB31778, sample SAMEA3449178) | human gut metagenome | biome: human gut; feature: human-associated habitat; material: faeces | place: United Kingdom | collected 2010/2012 ... | reverse complement strand
GAAGCTGCATTGGATGCCCGTTATGATACGCTTTCTTCTTTCAAGAAAGAGTTCCGGACTTATCGTGACCAACAGATACGTCCTTACTTCGTGTCGGTGTCGGCAGAAGAAAAAGAGTTGAAGCGTTATTATGACGGAATGAAAGCTTCCATCGGTCCGGACGGGCTGATTCATCCTGCCCATATCATGATATTGGTGGCACAGAAAGCGACACCTGAGGAACAGGCGAAAGCAAAAGAACGCATAGATTCTATTTATACCGCTTTGCAGCAGGGAGCTGATTTCGCTACTTTGGCCAAGCAATGCTCTGCCGACAAAGGTTCTGCGGCACGAGGAGGTGACTTAGGCGGATGGTTTGCCAAAGGGCAGACTATGAAAGAGTTTGAGGATGTTGCTTTTTCTTTGAATAAGGGAGAAATGTCGAAACCTTTTCAGTCACCGATGGGATATCATATCGTGCTGATGAAAGACCGGAAGCAACTCGAGTCATACGAAGAGTTGAAACCTCAATTACAGCGTTTTTTGGAAAGTCGGGGCCTGAAAGAGCGTGTGGCTTCGATGGCCATAGACTCTTTAGTGAAAGGTTCGGCCGGAAAATTGACGGAAGAAGATGTGATAGAGCAGAAAGTACGAGAACTTTGTGCCAAAGACGAGAGCCTGAAGTATCTGATTCAAGAGTATCACGACGGACTTTTGTTATATGAAATAAGTACGCGCGAGGTTTGGGACAAGGCTGCCAAAGATACGGTCGGACTGGAAGCTTATTTCAAGGCCCATAAGTCGAAGTATAAATGGGATGAGCCGCGCTATAGAGGCGTGGTGTACCATTGCAAAGACAAAGGGTTGGTGAAAGACGTGCGAAAGCTGTTGAAATCGGTGGATGAGGCTCAATGGATAGATACCTTGCGTGCATCTTTCAATCAGGATTCCGTAAAGCAAATCAGAGTTGAAAAGAATTTGTTTAAGAAAGGAGATAATGCTTTTGTAGACCATCTGGTTTTTAAAGAAAAGAAAGAACCTAAGCCGTCAGAGTATTATCCGTATACGGCTGTGTACGGAAAGAAGTTGAGAAAGCCAAAAGACTGGACAGACGTGCGTGGAGAGGTCGTATCGGATTATCAGGCAGCTTGCGAAGCGGAGTTCGTGCGCAGATTGCAGGAGACCTATAAGGTTGAAATATACAAAGAGGTTTTAAATACGGTTAACAAGCATTGAAGCAGCCTTGAATAACACTATCTTCGTAGGCAGTTTAGAACAAGTAGTATATGAATCTTTTTAAGAAGTTATTATATGCATTTGTATTCCTTTTCGGAGGGATACAAATGCATTTGTTTGCACAAAGCCCGAATAACGTGGTGGATGAAGTGATTTGGGTGGTGGGCGATGAAGCAATTTTGCGTTCCGATGTGGAGGCAGCCCGTATGGATTTCGGAGCGAACATTTCCGGTAATCCTTATTGTGTCATTCCCGAACAGTTGGCTATACAGAAATTATTTTTGCATCAGGCACAGTTGGACAGTGTGGAAGTCGAGAACTCCCAGATTTCCGCCAACATGGAGGCACGTTTGAATGAATTGATCATGCGTGCCGGTTCGAAAGAGAAGTTGGAAGAATATTATCATAAGACGATGACGCAGATTCGTGAGATGATGTTCGAATCTCTTAAAGAACAATACACAGTACAAAGAGTACGGGAGAACTTGACTTCGGATATCAAGGTGACACCAGCCGAGGTGCGGCGTTATTTTAAAGATATGCCGGAAGATAGTTTGCCGTGGATTTCCGATCAGGTGGAAGTGCAGATTATAACCCAGCAACCTCGTATCCCACAGGAAGAAATAGAGAGGGTAAAGGCGGAGTTGCGTGATTATACCGACCGTGTCAATAATGGAGAGTCCTCATTTTCCACTTTAGCCATCCTTTATTCGGAGGATCCGGGTTCGGCTCGTTATGGAGGAGAAATGGATTACGTGGGGCGTGGAGAGTTGGATCCGGCTTTTGCCAACGTAGCTTTCAGTTTGACCGACCCTAAGAAAATATCGAAAGTAGTGGAGTCAGAGTATGGTTTCCATATCATTCAGTTGGTGGACAAGCGTGGAGATAAGGTAAAGGTACGTCATATATTGCGTAAGCCTAAGTTAGCTCAAGCTGATATTGATACGACGATGGTGCGTATGGATTCCATAGCCGAGGATATCCGTAAGGAGAAATATTCCTTTGAGGAGGCCGCTACTTTCTTGTCCGATGATAAGGACAGCCGTAACAACCGGGGGCTGATGACGAATGTGAAGTTCGACCAATCGGTGGGCGACCAAATCCGTACGTCTCGTTTCCAATTACAGGAATTGCCGGCCGAAGTGGCTAAAGTGGTTTCCACGATGAAGACCGGAGAGATTTCCAATCCTTTCTTGATGGTTAACTCTAAAGGCAAGGAAGTGTGTGCCGTGGTAAAATTGAAAACGCATATTAAAGCACACCGGGCTTCGATGTCGGAGGATTTTCAAGTGCTGAAGGATGTGGTCATGGCCAAGTTGCAGGAACAGAAAATCAATCAATGGATAAAAGATAAGCAGAAATCTACTTACATACGTATTAACGAAGGTTGGGGATTGTGATTTTGAATATCCCGGATGGATAAAATGAAGGATAAAAAACAGAATAAAAGAATAAACGGCGGGCATAGATTACTTTTCTTTTGTATTCTATGCCTGTTTGGGCTTTATGTTGCGGTGTCTTATGCTGAAGAGCAGCCGCAGCGGGAGCAGTCGAAGACAAAGGTTATTTTGTTGCATACGGATAACCTTACGTACGACCAGTACCGGCATCCCGGTGCACAAATATTGACCGGAAATGTACAGTTCCAACATGATGGGGTGCTGATGTATTGCGACAGTGCTTGTTTTTATGAGGCCACGAACTCATTCGATGCTTTCGGGCATGTGAAGATGGTACAGGGGGATACGTTGGATTTGGTTGGCGATATGTTGCTGTATAACGGTTTGGACCAGTTGGCCCGTGTCCGCCACAATGTGGTACTGACACATCGTGAATCCAAACTCTATACGGACAGTCTCGATTACGACCGTCTGTATGAATTGGGATATTTTTTCGAAGGGGGAAAGTTGGTAGACAAAGACAATGTGTTGACTTCCGATTGGGGTGAATACAGTCCGGCTACCAAACAATCCGTGTTCAACCATGATGTGAAGTTGGTGAATCCGAAATTCATATTGACTTCGGATACCTTGAAATATAGCACTGCAACTAAGATAGCCACGATTCTGGGGCCTTCGGATATCGTGAGTGATAATAACCATATCTACTCTGAACGAGGATTTTATAATACTACTACTGAACAAGCTGAACTGCTGGATCGCTCCGTGTTAACTAACGAAGGTAAGAAGTTGACAGGTGACAGCATTTTCTACGATCGTGTATTAGGATACGGTGAAGCATTTGAAAATGTGCAGATGAATGATACTATCAACAAAAACATGTTGACAGGTAACTATTGTTTCTATAATGAAATAACGGGAAGCGCTCTCGCTACTCAGCGTGCTGTCGCTATTGATTATTCACAAGGTGACAGTTTGTTTATGCATGGTGATACGTTACGGTTGATTACTTATAATATAAATACGGATTCCATGTATCGTGAAATGCGTGTTTATCATAAAGTCCGTGCTTACCGTACCGATGTACAGGCTGTGTGCGACTCTTTGGTTTATAATTCAAAAGATTCTTGCATGACGATGTATACTGATCCTATTTTGTGGCACGGTGCGCAACAGGTATTAGGTGAGGAGATCAAGGCATATATGAATGACAGCACTATAGACTGGGTACATATCATTAACCAGGCTTTTACCATAGAACAGAAAGACTCTGTCCATTATAATCAGGTGTCGGGTAAAGAGATGAAAGGATTCTTTGTAGCAGGAGACATGCGTCAGGTTGACGTGAACGGTAATGTGCTGGTTATCTTTTATCCGGTAGAAGAGAGAGATAGTAGTTTGATAGGACTGAATTATGCCGAAGGTAGCTTCTTGCGTATGTTGCTGAAGGATAGACGTATGGAGAAAGGTGCTTTTATTGGTAAAGCTAACGGTACGATGTATCCGATGGATCAGATTCCTGCGGAGAAATACAAATTGCCTACCTTTGCCTGGTTCGATTATATTCGTCCGCGAAATAAGGAAGATATATTTGAATGGAGGGGAAAGAAGGCTGGTCAGCAAATGCAGAAATCAGACCGGAAACCTTTAACTTCACCAAGGAATATGAATATTAAACGAAATAAATAAACGCTATGGGAATGTTCACTATGAGAAAGCCGCGCGGCTTTAACCATCCATACATATATGTGGATGAGCGGAAAGAGAAGTTGGCGAAAATGGAAGAGAGCGCCAAGCGTGATTTGGGGATGTTACCTGAAAAAGAGTTTTCACCGGAAGATATCCGGGGGAAATTTGTAGAAGGAACTACTCACTTGAAGCGACGCAAAGAAAGCGGACGTAAACCGGTACATCTGGGGGTGATATTGGTTATTATTGCCTTGCTGATATACTTGTGGTATGCAATAAGTACCGGAATTATTTAATTTAATTACGAATTACAAATTACGAATTACAATGTGGCATCATGTAATCTGTTGTTATTCGTTATTTGTAATTCATAATTCATAATTTGTAATTATAATGAGCGACATTATTCATTTGCTGCCCGATTCGGTTGCCAATCAGATTGCTGCCGGAGAGGTGATTCAGCGTCCGGCATCTGTGATAAAGGAATTGGTAGAAAATGCGATTGATGCCGAAGCACAAGAAATACACGTATTGGTGACGGATGCAGGGAAAACCTGTATACAGGTGATTGACGATGGTAAAGGCATGTCCGAAACGGATGCGCGCCTTGCTTTCGAACGCCATGCCACCTCTAAGATAAGGCAGGCTGCCGATTTATTTGCCTTGCGCACGATGGGATTCCGTGGAGAGGCGTTGGCTTCTGTTGCTGCGGTGGCAGAAGTAGAACTCAAAACCCGTATGGCGAATGAGGAACTGGGTACACGGATTGTGATAGCCGGCTCTAAAGTAGAAAGTCAGGAAGCCGTTTCGTGTCCTAAAGGAAGTAACTTTTCCATTAAGAACTTATTCTTTAATATACCTGCCCGCCGCAAGTTCCTGAAAGCGAACTCGACGGAATTGAGCAATATCCTTACTGAATTTGAACGCATAGCTCTGGTACATCCCGAAGTGGCTTTCTACTTATATAGTAATGATACCGAATTATTCAACCTGCCTGCGATGCCACTTCGCCAACGTATTCTTGCCGTATTTGGCAAGAAATTGAACCAGCATCTGCTGTCGGTAGATGTGGATACTACTATGGTGAAGGTATCTGGCTTTGTTGCCAAACCGGAGACGGCGCGTAAGAAAGGAGCTCATCAGTATTTCTTTGTGAACGGGCGTTATATGCGTCATCCATATTTCCATAAAGCGGTGATGGATGCTTATGAACAATTGATTCCGGCAGGCGAACAGATTTCCTATTTCATTTACTTTGATGTGGACCCGGCTAACATTGATGTGAATATACATCCTACCAAAACCGAGATTAAGTTTGAAAACGAGCAGGCAATTTGGCAGATCGTTTCCGCAGCGGTAAAAGAGTCATTGGGTAAATTCAATGCTGTGCCGTCCATTGATTTCGATACGGAAGGTATGCCGGATATTCCCGCATTCGATCAGACTCGTCCGATAGAGCCTCCGAAGGTGCATTATAATTCAGACTTCAATCCGTTCAAGACTTCTTCAGCTTCCTCTTATAGTGGTGGGGGCAGCTATTCCCGGCCGAAAGTGGATTGGGAAGGACTGTATGATGGTCTGGAGAAAGCCAGCAAGATGAATACGCCTATGGAAGAAGAACCTTTTGTAGACGAAACGGACTGGACTTCTGCACCTGCATCGGTAGATATGTCCGAAGAGCGTACTCCGTATGTTCAGGAGACGGAAACTGTATCCTCTCCATCTGCATCGTTGTATATCAACGAACCGGCAGTGGAGAAAGGTGCGCAGCATTTTCAATTCAAAGGGCGTTTTATTCTGACTTCGGTAAAATCCGGTTTGATGCTGATAGACCAGCACCGGGCGCATATCCGGGTGTTGTTTGAACGTTATATGAATCAAATACGTCAGAAACAAGGAGTTTCTCAAGGAGTTTTGTTTCCTGAAATCGTGCAATTGCCCGCTTCGGAAGCTGCGGTGTTGGAAAGCATCATGGAAGACTTCTCGGCAGTTGGGTTTGAACTGACACCTCTGGGAGGAGGAAGTTATGCGATCAATGGCATTCCGTCCGGCATTGAAGGGTTGAATCCGGTGGAGCTGGTGCGTAATATGGTGCATACGGCAATGGAAAAGGGAAATGACGTGAAGGAAGAAGTGCAAACGATGTTGGCTCTGACACTGGCGAAGGCTGCTGCCATTGTTTACGGCCAGGTGTTGAGCAATGAAGAAATGGCTAATCTGGTAGATAATCTGTTTGCTTGTCCTACTCCGAATTATACACCGGATGGACGTACCGTATTGTCAACGATTAAAGAAGAAGATATTGAAAAACTATTTGCTCGTTAAAGTAGTATAATCTATTTGTTAAAACAATTTCGCACATACGTGTGAATGATATTCGCCCCTACAGGACTGATTAAGGTGCTTGTAGGGGCGAATCATTATTTATTTATCTGTATAGAAGCCTTCCTGCCCGGCTTGTGGCGCGGTCGGAACAAAAAAAACTATCTTCGTAAAACCTTTTAGTTCGGATGGTGTTATTTAAACAGTTACAATAATGAATTTAAATTAACCACTTAACTATTTAAGGTATATGAAAAAGATTCTAATGTTACTGGCTTTGGCCGGTTTGTCTTCTGCTGCTATGGCGCAACAGAAGACTGAAGTAGTCGAATACGAAATTATCCAGGTACAGGATAAATATCAGGTAATCACCAATCCTTTCTGGAGCAATTGGTTCTTCTCTATCGGCGGCGGTGCTGAAGCTACTTTTGGTGATAATGATAGTGCAGGAAGTTTTGGTAAGCGTATCAGTCCTACATTGAATATCTCTGTCGGTAAATGGTTTACTCCCGGTTTGGGATTGCGTCTGCAATATAGCGGTTTGCAGGCTAGAGGCTTTACTTATGATAAAGGTGCCGACTACGTGAAGGGTGCCGAGCTGAAAGACGGTTACTATAAACAACGTTTTGACTATATGAACTTGCACGGTGACGTGATGTTCAATCTGAATGCTCTTTTCGGAGGTTATAATCAGCATCGTGTTTATGAGATTATTCCTTATGTAGGTGCCGGTTTCACTCACAATTACTCCAAACCTCATCGCGAAGCTTTGTCCGTGAATGCAGGTATTATCAATAAATTCCGTATTTCGAATGCGGTAGATATTAACTTGGAATTGAGCGCAATGGCTGCTGAAGATAAATTTGATGGTGAAGTAGGTGGTGATCACGGATATGATGGCGTATTGAGCGCTACGGTTGGTCTGACTTATCGTTTCCCCGCCCGTGGTTTCCGTCGCCCGATGCCGCAGTTGATCTCTCAGATCGAACTGGCCGCCATGCAGGATAAGTTGGCTATGATGGGTGCACAGAATGCAGAATTGAAGAATGCACTGGTACAGGCTGAAAACCAGCCGGTGGCTGAAGTAACAGAAACACAGGTGATTGTTCCGGATCCGGATATCGCACCGCGTACCGTATTCTTCCAGATTGGTTCTGCTGAATTGTCTCCGCGTGAAATCATGAACCTGTCTTATCTGGCAGAACAAATGAAACAGTTCCCGAATGCAACGTACACCGTAAATGGTTATGCTGACTCTGCAACCGGTACTCCGGCATTCAACAAGGAGTTGAGCTTGAAACGTGCACAAGCTGTTAAGAATGCATTGGTTAAGAATTACGGTATTGCTGCCGATCGCTTGAATGTGGAAGCCGGTGGTGGTGTAGACAAATTTGGTCAACCGATCCTGAACCGTGTGGTATTAGTGAAATCTGCTAACTAAATATAGTCTTTCCATTAAAAAGGGAACGCCCTGTTCTCTCGTAGATTCTACGGGAGGTCAGGGCGTTACTCGTAACAGAGGATATTGTTTTTTATTCTCCGCTGAATTTCTTCACTTGTTCTGCTATCAGTTCCGCATCGTCGAAATAGTTGATCTTCATTGCTTTGCGTACATCATCCAATGTAGCGGCGGCAACTTCGCGTGCTGCGTCGCAACCTTTCTTCAGCATGTCATAGATGGCAGGAATGTCTTTTTCAAATTCTTTGCGACGATTGCGAATCGGTTCCAGCGTCTCCTGCATGATGGAGTTAAGGAATCCTTTCACCTTCATATCACCCAGACCGCCACGCTGATAATGTGCTTTCAGTTCATCGAGGTTCGGATATTCGGGCAGGTAAAGGCCGAAGTGTTCGGGGCGGCAGAAAGCATCCAGATAAGTAAATACAGGGTTGCCTTCTACTTTACCCGGGTCTTGAACACGCAAGTGGTCGGGATCGGTATACATACCTTTCACTTTCTTCTGTACTTCGTCGGCAGAGTCGGAGAGGTAGATACAGTTGCCCAGGCTCTTGCTCATCTTGGCTTTTCCGTCTGTTCCGGGCAGGCGCAGACAGGCGGCGTTTTCGGGCAGGAGGATTTCCGGCTCAACCAGTGTTTCGCCATAGATATAGTTGAAGCGACGAACGATTTCGCGTGCCTGTTCCAACATTGGTTCCTGATCTTCGCCCACAGGGACAGTTGTTGCCTTGAAAGCGGCAATGTCCGCAGTTTGGCTGATGGGGTAGGTGAAGAAACCTACTGGGATGCTGGCGTCGAAGTTGCGCAACTGAATTTCTGCCTTTACTGTAGGATTACGTTGCAGGCGGCTTACGGTCACCATATTCATAAAGTAAAAACTCAATTCGCACAGTTCGGCAATCTGAGATTGAATGAAGATAGTGCTTTTTGCCGGGTCCAGTCCGCATGCCAGATAATCAAGCGCCACTTCGATAACATTCTGACGTACCTTCTCCGGGTTGTCTATATTGTCTGTCAATGCCTGCGAATCGGCAATGAAGATAAACATCTTACTATAATCACCCGCGTCCTGCAGGTCAACTCTGCGTTTCAGTGAACCTACATAGTGCCCGATATGGAGTCTTCCGGTAGGACGGTCACCAGTAAGTATGATTTTCTCTTTTCCCATTGTTATTACCTTATTATAATAGATTGAGCGGCAAAGATACAGATAAAAACTGAAAGATGTATCAAAATGGGGGCACTTCACTGTAAAAAAGTGAACGTTTCTTTTTGTCATGTGCAAAATATGTCGTTACTTTGCACAAATTTTAAAACCGACAATGAATCAACAGGAAATCAGAAGCAAGTATTATCTCCATTCGGATGTTTTTCACCCGGAAACGGCAGGCTTCTTCTCTTTTCTCCAAAAACGATATTTTAGTTCTTTGGTAATGCGTTAATCCTTTTTTGAGGGTAACGCATTTTTTTTATGGACGAACTTAGAAATAACAACTTATTATAACAACAAAAGAAATGGAAAAGGAAATCAAGAAAGTTCTCGTTTTGGGTTCTGGAGCACTCAAAATCGGACAAGCCGGAGAGTTCGACTACTCTGGTTCACAAGCACTGAAAGCTTTGAAAGAAGAAGGTATCAGCTCAGTATTGGTAAACCCGAACATCGCAACCATTCAGACTTCTGAAGGTATTGCCGATAAAGTGTATTTCCTTCCCGTAAACACTTATTTTGTAGAAGAAATTATCAAGAAAGAACGCCCCGACGGTATCCTGCTGGCATTCGGCGGACAGACTGCACTGAACTGCGGTGCTGAGCTTTACACACAAGGTATTCTTGATAAATACGGAGTGAAAGTACTCGGTACATCGGTAGAGGCTATCATGTACACAGAAGACCGCGACCTGTTCGTGAAGAAGCTGGACGAGATCAATATGAAGACTCCGGTAAGCCAGGCGGTAGAAAGCATGGAAGACGCGATTGCTGCTGCACGTAAGATC
>ERZ824600.5641-NODE-5641-length-10082-cov-11.269971_pt1 | contig 10082 bp, 10 predicted proteins | sample MGYA00519933_ERZ824600 | MGnify/ENA primary metagenome ERZ824600 (study PRJEB31778, sample SAMEA3449178) | human gut metagenome | biome: human gut; feature: human-associated habitat; material: faeces | place: United Kingdom | collected 2010/2012 ... | reverse complement strand
GTTGCCACCGATTTATTATAAATATTGGTTCTTATTTTATTTCTGTCTCATACAATGAAAGACTACGTCAAACACATCTACATATGTTCACGAAAGTAATCATGAAAATACTGCATTACCTTCACCAACAGATCCTGTTCCTGCTCATTAAGCGTATCAAGCAGTCCCTGGATCATACGTTTATGAAATTCTCTGTGATGACTGTATGCTTTCCTCCCCTTCTCAGAAAGAGATATATAAACAACTCTACGATCTTTCTCTCCGCGTTTGCGATTTACATATCCTTTCTTCAAGAGGTTATTGATTGCGGTTGTAAGTGTACCAACCGTAATGTTTAAATCTCCTGCAATCGTTGACATATTCTTCGGTTTCTTGATTCCGATCGCATCAATAATATGCAGATCTTTGTTCGAAATATCCTTAAACTCATCTGTGATCACGGCTTTCTCTTCTTCATATGAAATTCCGTGGAATAAGTCTACCACCATATTATTTAAACGATCTTTATCCAATCAATTCACCTCCTAAACAACGATTTAAGAGTATTATACCTTTAATTATTGGAATTTTCCACTTCTAAATTGTGTGCTTCTCCAATAACTTTTGCTAAAGCTTCTTTTGCCTGTGTAGGAAGTGCATTGTATCCACCATCTTCTACGTCTTTTTCGAAGACAAAGTTTAGTCTGTCTGTCATTCTTGCTTTTAAGGTTTCCACATAGTTCATATCGTTGAAATCTGAAACATATCCTTCCATCTCAAGCACTTCGATATCTGTAAATGGTCCCCACTGTTTGAATTCTCCAGTTCCTTCTACAACCTGCTCAATTGCGGAAATTGTTGTTGCAGGTTTGATATCTTTACCCATGAAGTCTCCTGTATTAATGATATAGCAGTCTACATTTCTTTCTTTTACAAGTTTTCTAAACTTCTTGTAGTCATTTACAAGAGGGTATGTTCTAAATGGGTTTGCATATGGTTCCACAACCAGACGGTTTGGATCTACTCCAGGTGCCAGACGTTCCGCACTGCTTCGTTTTGTTGCAAGTGTTGCTCCCATAACAGATGCTAAAGAAGCTCCTTTGATCTTAACAATTGGTGGGATTGTTGGGTCTTTCATGATCCAGAAGATTGCATTTACTGGGTCATTGATCTTATCTACACGGTTTGGTGACCATAATTTGGACTTGATCGCACGACCATTTCCGTTACGGATATCTTCTGTGACAAGAACGACTTTTCCTTCACTATCTCTTGTTGCAGAGCAATTCTGTGCTGTTAATAAGTATTTATTATCTGGGCATCCTGTTGGATAGTCCGCTGTTTTATCAAAATATGTTGGTTCCATTGCAATAGATGCACCTGTTTCTGTATTGATGATAAATGCATCGTCATGCAGAACCTGAATCTCTTCGTATTTATTATTATGTGTTGCATGTGTTAATGTGGATTTTCCTGATCCTGATAATCCGAAGAAAGATGCTACGAATTTCTCTCCATTATCTAATCTGAATTCTTTCTGTCCACCATGGCAGGAAGCATATCCGTTACGATTTGCGATCGCCCATGCAATTGTTAATGTACCTTTCTTATGTTCCCCAAAGTATTTCATACCAAGAAGTGCAGCACAGTTTGTGTCTGTATTAAAATATGTTAATCCTAATGGATGTTCTTCATGTGTCCACTGTGGATCTGAGAAAATATAGATATCTGTCTCATCTGCAACTGGCTGTGAATTCTTATACATTTCATTGTATTCAGGATTCATATACTGGAAATTTAACATCCAGGAATATAAAATATTTTCTTCACCTTCTGGAATTAAAAGATGTGCTTTTACCATAAATTCAGGATCTAATCCGATATATACCTGTGCATGGTACATTGTTGTCCATCTTGTATCATAGATCGCATCCATTAATTTTAAATCCAGATCATTTATATCGACACCAGGTTCACTGGAAATTCTTCTTGCGGCTGCACAGCGTCCAGTCACTGATCCATCATTAAATAATAGAACTTTGGACCCCTCATCTAAACCAATCGCTTCTGGTTTATATACTGGCATATCTGTAACGATCGTTCCAGGCGAATTCTTTGCTAATTCATAAGCCTGTTTTAAATCTTTTACTTCTACAACGTTATTTCCATAGAATGCTGCTTCAATAATGGATCTTGTTTTTGAAAATCCAGGCTTTCCTTTTCCGATTTCTTCATGTGTGTAATAAGCTTTTGTTGACATAAGTTACTCCTCCATTCATAGGTTGCTTTCGATGCGTCTTCTCAAAATGTCAAAACTACATGGGCCTGCATCTAAAATCTCTGTGTGGTACGCTTTTAAGCTGTATTTATTCCCTGCCATTTTCTTATAATCAGTCAAAAGCTCATGAAACTCCTGATAACCGATATAATAAGATAAATAATTTGCAGGATTCTCGATAATCATCTGAAATAATTCATCTGCCTGAGAATCATCCATTCCAAATGATCTTAAATACGCCCTGACATCTTTCTTCTTCCATCCTTCATAATGAACTCCAAGATCAACTCTTGAACAAAGTGCCAGATTGTACTCGTACATCTCCATATTCATCTGTTGATAAATATCGCCATATCCTTCAGCATCCATCATACTGTAACTAAAAACTTCTACATACGTTGCATATCCTTCTGAATATCCAGGATAATCAAGCAGATAGCGCACTGGATCATCGTTCCTTGCCGCATAATATACATTCTGGTATAAATGTCCTGGGTATCCTTCATGTGCCAAAGTTGGATATAACTCTGCAGTCTGTGCCTTATTAATGTAAATTACATTCTCCTTGTAAGAATCAATCTCTGGTACCATATAGAACGCAGGACTGGTATATTCTTCCATGGTTTTGTGCACATATTTTATTTTACAGCTAACTTTTGGTGCCTTTGGATAATATTTTACCATCTTTTGCCTTAGTTTGTTAAGTATATTTTGTGGATTTTGCACAATTTTTATATTTTTTTTATGATTTCTATATTCATTTATGATATTTGGATACTTTTTTTGCAATTTTATAAGTTTTCGAAGGCATTTTTCAATGGATCGATCACTGATTTCGATCATTTCTTCTATCGTTTTATCTGATCCTGTTTTCTGTGCAACCAATACTTTATAATATTCTTTTCCATTTTTATAATAATACAGACCATTTTCATTTTTCCCATTTCCATTTAATGCCTGCAAATGGGAATATAATTTTTCATAAGCAGGCAGCACCTTTGTACCGATCAATTTCTTATTTTCTCTGCAGTATTTCTTTTTCTGAGCTGCATTAATTCCTTTAATATCTGCAATTCTTAAATTAAATGTTGCAACCAACATATTGTTTTCTTTTTGCTTTATGACATTCTGAATCTGCTGCAATACTTCTTTTAAAGACTGATCAGATAGGAATAAATTTCTCTTTACCTGTTCCTTGCTGTATTCGATCAGTGAATCAAAATATCCATCCAGTCCCTTCAATAATTGAAAATAGCTTTTGATATCTTTCTCATTTTTCAGACGATATTCACTTAATGTCAGAAGAATCTGTGCCTGCTGCCCAGATGTTTTCCCAAGGATTCTTTCATAATACGGATACATCGAAAGATTTTTCTGTCTTCTTAAATAATCCATCAAAACCATATATGTATTTTGCTGTTTTTTCGTCAATTCCTTTTGTTTAAATTTTTTTAACTTCTCAATTTCTTTTGAAATTTTAATTTTTTCATTCAAGACACTTCCCTGATTCATGGATGGATAAAGATTTTTCGGTTGTTCTAATCTATATTTTTCTGGATTTTCTAAAAAGAAATGCATCGTGATCTCATTTGTTGATATATTTTCTTTAAAAAACGCATCCGTATACTGATCAAATACTTTTTTTGTTGTATTCTTTTTTTGATCTTTCCATTCTTGGATCAGACTATATCCTCCTAGAAATATCAGACAAATTCCAATCATGATCAACTTTATTCTGATCTTTTTCAATCTCCCTGCAAATTCCATTTCTACCTCCAAATAAACACTTGTTAATATCTTATTTTTTAAAGAAAAAAAATAGACTATCCGCACAAGATGTACTATAATTATAAGGATAGAAACAGAAAATCGGAGGATCATTATGAGTAAGAAACCATATTATATTACGACTGCAATTACTTATACTTCCGGAAAACCTCATATTGGTAACACATATGAGATCATCCTGGCAGACAGTATTGCTCGATATAAAAGAATGGAAGGCTATGACGTATTTTTCCAGACAGGAACTGACGAACATGGCCAGAAAGTAGAATTAAAAGCAGAAGAAAAAGGGGTAACACCAAAAGAATTCGTTGATGATGTTGCCGGAGAAATCAAGAGAATCTGGGATCTTATGAACACTTCTTATGACCGTTTTATCAGAACAACTGATGAAGATCACGAGAAACAGGTTCAGAAGATTTTTAAGAAATTATATGAACAGGGAGATATCTACAAAGGTGAATACGAAGGTTTATACTGTACACCTTGTGAATCTTTCTTCACAGAGAGCCAGTTAGTAGATGGTAAATGTCCTGACTGCGGACGTCCAGTACAACCTGCAAAAGAAGAAGCTTATTTCTTAAAATTAAGCAAATATGCAGACCGTCTGATTGAACACATCAATACACATCCTGAATTTATTCAGCCAGAATCCCGTAAGAATGAGATGATGAACAACTTCCTTCTTCCTGGTCTTCAGGATCTGTGTGTTTCAAGAACATCATTTTCATGGGGAATCCCAGTTGACTTTGATGAAGGACACATCGTTTATGTATGGTTAGATGCATTGACAAACTATATCACAGGTATCGGTTATGACTGTGATGGAAACAGTTCAGACAAGTTTAACAAGTTCTGGCCTGCAGATCTTCACCTGATCGGTAAAGATATCATCCGTTTTCATACAATTTACTGGCCAATCATCCTGATGGCACTAGATCTTCCACTTCCTAAACAGGTATTTGGACATCCTTGGCTGCTTCAGGGCGATGGTAAGATGAGTAAATCCAAAGGTAACGTTTTATACGCAGATGATCTGGTTGACTTCTTCGGAGTTGACGCAGTGCGTTATTTCGTTCTTCATGAAATGCCTTTCGAACGTGATGGTGTGATCTCATGGGAATTGATGATCGAGCGTATGAACTCTGACCTTGCAAATATTCTTGGTAACCTTGTAAACCGTACGATTTCTATGTCCAACAAATATTTTGGAGGAATCGTAGAAGACAAGGGTGTTGTAGGAGATTATGATGATGATCTGAAAGCCGTTGTGACAGGTACAAGAGATAAAGTTGCTGAGAAGATGGCTGACCTTCGTGTTGCAGATTCAATGACTGAGATCTTTAACTTATTCCGTCGCTGCAACCGTTATATTGATGAGACTATGCCTTGGGTATTAGCAAAAGACGAAGCTTCAAAAGACCGTCTGGCTACTGTTTTATACAACCTTGTTGAAGGAATCACAATTGGTGCATCTTTATTATCACCATATATGCCTGAGACATCTGAGAAGATCTTTGCTCAGTTAAATACATCTATGGTTGAATTTGATAACCTTGCAACATTTGGAAACTACAAGAGTGGTACAAAAGTAACTGAAAAACCTCAGATCTTATTTGCAAGATTAGATGAGAAAGAAGTTATGGAAAAAGCCAAAGTCTTAATGGAGAAACAGGCTGCTTCTGTCAAAGCTGCAAACGCTGCTGTAGAAGAAGATACTGTCATCGACATTGAACCAAAAGATGAGATCACTTTTGATGATTTCACTAAGATGCAGTTCCAGGTTGGTGAGATCATTGCCTGTGAAGAAGTGAAGAAATCCAAGAAACTTCTTTGCTCTCAGGTTAAGATTGGAAGCCAGGTAAAACAGATTGTTTCTGGTATCAAAGCTTATTATAAACCAGAAGATATGGTCGGTAAGAAAGTTATGGTACTTGTGAACTTAAAACCAGCCAAATTAGCAGGAGTTCTCTCTGAAGGAATGTTACTTTGTGCTGAAAATGATAAGGGTGAATTAGCTCTTGTAACACCAGATAAAGATATGCCAGCAGGTGCTGAAATCTGTTAATTATACTTATTTATTCTCTAGTTTATAAGTAAACAAATGAATTGACAACCAGATTTTGGTATGCTATGGTTTAAGATATAAAATGATTGTAAGACATTAAGGAGGTTTACACATGAAAAGTACAGGCATTGTAAGAAGGCTTGACGAACTTGGAAGAATTACTTTACCGATCGAATTACGTCGTAACTTTGATGTGAACGAACGCGATCCTCTTGAAATATTTGTAGATGACGATAAGATTATTTTAAAGAAATATAATCCTGCAGATATTTTTACTGGAGAAGATATGGATGATCTGATTGACTACAAAGGAAAGAAAGTCTCAAGAAAATCTATCATTGAATTAGCTAAACTTGCTGGATTCGAAATTACTGAAGCGTAATTTTTTGGATCATTTCAATAAAGACAAACAAAAGGTATGGGAATTGATATTATTTTCCCATACCTTTTTTGTTGATATATTTTTATTCCTCTTCCAACAACTGCTGATAAATCTCTCTCTTACCAACACCTCGATCTTTGGCTACCAGTTTCATCGCTTCTTTCTTTGAATATCCCTGATCCATATAACGGTTCATATGCTCTGACAATGGAATCTTTAGAAATTCTTCCTGACTCTCTTCTTTTAATTCTTGAAATGATTTTCCTTCTATGATCATCACACATTCGCCTTTTGGCGGATTTTCTCTATGATAGGCAAGGATTTCCCCAAGTGTTGATTTAAAAACGCTCTCATGCTTCTTTGTGAGTTCTCTGCATAATGTCATGGATCTGTCTCCGAGCACTTCATGTAGTTCTTCCAAAGTCCTTACTAAACGATGTGGTGCTTCATAAATGATAATAGATCTTGTCTCATTTTCCAGAGAATCAAGAATCTGTTTTCTTTCTTTTTTATCTGATGGAAGAAATGCTTCAAAACAAAATCTTCTTGTTGGCTGCCCAGAGATGATCAGTGCATTGATCAACGCACATGCTCCCGGTAATGCAGTAACTGTGATTCCTGCTTCATGGCACTGTCTTACCAATTCTTCTCCTGGATCTGAAATTCCCGGTGTCCCAGCATCTGTAATGAGTGCGATATCTTTTCCTTCCTGCAACTGCTTTACAAGAACTTTTGCTTTCTCCACACGATTATACTCATGATAACTTGTCATCTTTGTCTTAATTTCAAAATGATTTAATAATTTGATACTGTGCCTTGTGTCTTCCGCTGCGATCAGATCAACTTCTTTTAATGTGTTTATCACACGAAAAGTAATGTCTTCCAGATTACCAATCGGTGTCGCACACAAATATAATGTTCCACTCATGCTTATTCCTCCGGATTCATTCCATAAATCTTATAAATTTCTTCTGTGTATTTTCCTTCTTTTTGATAAACGATCAATGGAGGCTCAACTGTCATTCTTGACTTTCCGCCTTTTACTGCTTCTAATAAAAATATATTCGGTTCTTTATCAATGTATGGATGCACAAAACGGATTCTTTTTGGCTCTAATCCATCCTTAGACAGCTGGCATAAAATCTCTGACAATCTGAATGTTCTGTGTACCAGAAACAGCTTTCCTTTATTCTTTAAAAGCTTTTTAGCTGCTGCCGTGATATCCGCAAATGTACAAAGTATCTCATGTCTTGCGATTGCTTTCGTCTCCGACGGATTCTTAAGTCCATGCTGTCCGATCATATATGGTGGATTTGATGTGATCGTGTCAAAACTATCATGCGAAAAAATCGCAGAAGCCTCTTTGATATCACCCTCTACGATCTCTATCTTATCTTCTAAATGATTTAATTTGACACTTCTTGCCGCCATCTCCGCCATCTCTGGCTGTATTTCAAGCCCTGTAAGATGAACAGCCTTCGTCTTTGCCTCCATCAAAATTGGGAGGATTCCAGTCCCCGTACCGAGGTCTAGAACTCTCCCACCATTCTTAACTTGTGCAAAATCTGATAAAAGAACCGCATCCATTCCAAAACAAAATCCCTGTTCTTTCTGGATGATCTGATAACCATTGATCCCAAGATCATCAATTCTTTCTCTTTCCATGTCCTTTATTACATCCTTGATTCTTATTATTGCATCCTTTGCTGCACCCCTGACATCCTTGTGGCTTTTTCTTTCTCATCAGAAGATCATCAATCTTATATTCCTGGATTTCTTTATCTCCATTCTCATCTTCCACGATCAGTTTTACCTTCTGTCGAAGTACATCTACTCTCTGAACTTCTCCAACTACGCCATCTTTTGTCTTTAATTTCTCACCAACATTTGGAAGCTTACTGTTTAAATACTCATATGTTTCCTGTTCATTCTTAAGACAGCACATCAATCTTCCGCAGACTCCTGAAATCTTTGTCGGATTCAGTGACAGATTCTGCTCTTTGGCCATCTTGATAGAAACAGGTGCAAACTCAGATAAAAATGTATTACAGCATAATTTTCTTCCACAGATTCCCATACCACCAAGCATCTTGGCTTCATCTCTGACGCCGATCTGTCGTAATTCAATTCTTGTCCTGAACACTGCTGCCAGATCCTTTACAAGTTCACGAAAATCAACTCGTCCATCTGCCGTAAAGTAAAATAATACTTTATTATTATCAAATGTATATTCTGTTGATACAAGCTTCATATCAAGCTCATGCTCCTTGATCTTATCAAGGCAGATCTTATATGCTTCTTTTTCTTTCTCTCTATTCTTCGCTGCCCTTTCTTCATCTTCTTTGGTTGCGATTCTTAAAACAGGTTTTAATTCATCTCCGATGCATTTTTCCTTTACCTGTCTTCTCTCAGAAACGACTGATCCAAATTCAATTCCTCTGGCAGTTTCCACGATCACGTGGTCTCCTGACTTTACCTGAAATTCCTTTGGATTAAAGAAATATATCTTTCCTGCAGTACGAAATCGCACTCCAATTACTTCTACCATACTTTACCATTCTCCTTTATCGTCACAAGCAGCATTTCGATTGCCACTTCAAAATTAACATTCGCGATCAGTCGCCTTCTAGCCTTTTCTACTTCATCAAGAATATGACTGATTCCCTCAAATGAAATATAAATCTCCTGATCTTTTAGCTGACGGTATTTATCTTTAAATACAAGTTGATTTAAAGATCCTGTTGTCTTAAGAATCAGCATATCTCGATACCATACCATAATGATATCAAGGAAATCATAAATCTCATTCTTATATTTTGTCAGACTCTTCGCATACGATACAACTTCATAAATCTCCATACTCTTCATATGAGTGATCACGTTCATTGTATCATTCAGCATATCTTTAAATTCTTCTGTAATTAATGCCTTTTCTTCGATATTTAAAATGTCGTTGAAAAGCTTTACCAAAATGGAATTGAGTGTTGCAAATGTATCCATATTATGTACCTCTTAAATCCTGTTCCGTGTGAAAATTTCGTAAATTTATTATAGCTTACACGCAGATAATATGCAACAAAAATAGAAAATGAGGGGAAGCATGAAAAGGTATGCTGACGCGGCGGTGACAGCCGTTATCGGATTCTGCATTTTTGAGGGCATTACAGACGGCAGTGTGTCCGTAAATCCGCTGTTATGGGTTGTGCTTGGCGGATTGGCAGGCAGATAAAAGACGGCAAGATTTATGTTTGCATTTTAGTGCAATCCGTAGTATGATTATTTTGTAGTATTAGCGTTTATACGACTGTGAAAATACAGAGAAGGAGACAACATGAAATTTATAGCAATTGGAGAACTGATGTTAAGATTATCTCCGCCGAATTATGAAAAAATTGTTACAACACATGATTTTATCGTAAATTATGGCGGTGCGGAAGCAAATGTTGCAGTATCATTGGCAAATCTTGGCGTAGACAGTACATTTTTTACGGTACTTCCGAATACCGATTTAGGAAAGTCTACGATTAATTACTTAAAGGCAAATGATGTACATACAAAGCATATTATCAAGGCAGACGGAAGAATGGGAC
>ERZ824600.5640-NODE-5640-length-10084-cov-2.864294_pt1 | contig 10084 bp, 8 predicted proteins | sample MGYA00519933_ERZ824600 | MGnify/ENA primary metagenome ERZ824600 (study PRJEB31778, sample SAMEA3449178) | human gut metagenome | biome: human gut; feature: human-associated habitat; material: faeces | place: United Kingdom | collected 2010/2012 ... | reverse complement strand
GCTGTCGGCATTGTCCTTGACGGTCGCAAACGCCTTGACCGCGAGCGGGTTTCCGCAGACCCAGCTGAGACGCCAGCCGGTCATATTGAATCCTTTTGACATACTGTGCAGCTCCACCGCCACCTCCTTCGCTCCGGGGATGGAGAGGATGCTCAGCGGTTTGCCGACGAAATTCAGCGGCGCATAGGCGGCATCGCTGACAATCAGCAGTTCATTCTTCTTTGCGAACTCCACGGCCTTCGTGAAGAATTCCACCGTCGCGGACGCTCCGGTCGGGTTGTTCGGATAATTGAGATAGAGAAGTTTGGCGCGTTTGCGCTGATCCTCGGTCAGGGATTCGAGATCCGGCAGATAATCGTTCTCCTCCAGGAGCGGCAGTTTGACCATTTCGCCGCCGAGATACTCGGTCCATGTTCCGAGAACGGGGTATCCGGGGATGGTGATGATCGTGATGTCGCCGGGGTTGATGAAGCAGGCAGGGAGCAGGGTCAGAGCGGATTTGCTGCCGATCGCGTGGCAGATTTCGGTTTCCGGATCCAGTTCCACTCCGTAGAGGGCCTTCATATACCGGGCGGCCGCCTGACGGAATTCCGGCACGCCGTTGTCGGCATAGATGCGGTTTTCCCATTTGGCGCACTCTTCCTGCATTTTTTTCACCACGGCGGGGAATGCCATGTCGTCGGGTTCGCCGACACCCATATCGATGAGTTTCATTCCCGGGTTTTTCGCCATAGCCTCGCGTTTTGCCCGTTTGATCTTTTCAAATTTATAGATTTTGGTATCTTTGCCGAATTGTTCGCCGCCGATGCGCTGAGCAAAGGCTTTCTGAAGAAAACTTTCCGCCATTTGATGTTTTCCTTCTCTTTTGACAGGTTCTTGTGATAGAATGGTAAGATACTCCGGATTTTCTCTTTTTTCAAGAGTCCTCCCCGGAAAAGATGACGATTCTCCCCACCCGCTCTTCCTGCGCCTCCGGCCACCTCTCTACCCTCTCTGAGAGAGAAATCCGGCACAAATTCTGAATCGGTCCTTGATTTTATACCTTTTTGTTTTATATTACTAAACAAATAGGTAAACAATCGTTGTTCAACAATCGCAGGGAAACCAAAGACAATGCCACTTCCATTTTCCGCGATTCGGGAAGTTTTTCTGGATCTGGACGGTACAATCTACCGGGGATCGACGCTGTTTCCGACCTCCGGCCCCTTTCTGGAATTTTTGAGAAAACGGGGAATCGGGTATGCATTTTTATCGAACAACTCCTCCTGTGATCCGGAGGAACTGGCGGAACGTCTGACGCGGCTCGGGATCCGGAGCGAAGCAGAGGAGTTTTATCTTTCCACGGATTATGCGATTGATTTTCTGAAGAGGGAGCATCCGGAAATCCGGCGGATTTTCCCGCTCGGGACGCCATGTCTGGAAAGAAGGTTTGAACGGGGAGGATTCCGAATCGACCGGGAGGATCCGCAGGCGGTGATTGTCGGTTTCGATTCCCTTCTGACCTACGAAACACTCTGCCGCGCAGCATGGTTTCTTCGGAAAGGGGTTCCCGGATTTGCGACGCATCCGGATGCGTACTGCCCGACGGACCGGTCAACCTGGCTGGTGGATTGCGGAGCCATCACGGCATGTCTGGAATGTGCGACGGGGAAAAAACTTCGTGTTCTGGGGAAACCGGATCCGGGAATGCTCCGCGAGGCGGCAAATCGCCGGGGGGTTGCGCCCGAAGTCTGTCTGATGATCGGGGACCGCCTTTCCACCGATATTGCGCTCGGGAGCAATGCGGGCGCGAAAACCTGCTGGATCGCCACGGCCGGAGAGGAGGCGGATCTCAGAGGACAAAAGGAGATTCATCCGGATCTCACCGTAGCCGATCTCGGAGAACTGGAGACGCTCTGGGCTCGGACGGATCCAGAAGCGGACGATTCCGCAGATTTTTCCGGACTCTCCAGATCGGGCAAAGGGGAAAAAGCCGTTTGAAAACACGCAAAAGAAAGAAAGGGAAAAACGGATGACAAAATGGATCTCGCACAGAGGGGAATCGCTGGATGCGCCGGAAAACACACTCGCGGCGTTCCACCTGGCCATGGAGCGCGGTTCGGACGGGGTGGAAACGGATATTCATCTGACGGCGGACGGCATTCTGGTCTGCTGTCACGATGCGGATACCAAACACACCTGCGGCGAGTCGCGAATCATTGAAGAAACTCCGTTCGCCGAACTGGAAACGCTCGACGCCTCGTGCGGGAAAGAGGGATTCCGCGGGGAACGAATTCCGCGATATGCCGAACTGCTGGAACTTCTCCATCCGGGGAAACTCTGCCTGACGGAGATCAAAGAGAACGATCCCCGCGTGGTTGCGGCCTTTCTGAAGGAGATCGACCGTGCCGGAATTGCAGCGGAACAGATTGTGATGATCTCATTTCACAAGGAAATCGTGCGTCTCTGCAAGGTTCTGCGTCCGGAAATCCGGGTTCAGTGGCTGACCGGCTTCCGGGCACAGGAGGACGGTACGATGTCCCCCTCGCAGGAAACCATCCTTGACACACTGAAGGATGTCCGGGCCGACGGTCTCGACGCAGCGGCCGGCCGGGAGTCCTGCGGCCGCTCCCTGATCCGCGCCGTTCAGGATGCCGGATACGCCGTCAACGTCTGGACCATTGATGAGGAGGAGACCGCCCGCTTCTACCTCTCCGCCGGCGTCGATTTCATCACCAGCAACCGTGCCGCCGGACTGCGCGATCTTTTCCGGGGAAAGGATCCGGACCGATGAATCTTCTGGAACTGTCTCAGACCATCCGCAGAATCCGTCTTGCCCAGGGGATGACGGTGGAGCAGCTGGCGAAGAAAAGCGGCTTCAGCAAGGGGTTTATCTCGCAGGTGGAGAATTTCCGTCAGGCGCCCTCGCTGAAGGCGCTGATCCGGATTGCGGAGGCGCTCGGTCTTCCGGTCAGCACCCTGTTCAGCGAATCCGCGGAAAACGGACCGCAGTACACCTTCGGACGCATCGACGAAGGGGAGGAACTCCACCGCGACGACGGCGAACGCCACGGCATCCGCTATCTTGCGCTCGCCTACCGGCAGATCGGCCGGAAAATGGATCCTTTCCTGATCGAATACACCCCCGGAGACGTGCGCGACTTCCTGTTTCACGACACGGAAGAGTTCTTCCTCCTTCTGGAGGGCCGTCTGAACTACTACCTCTACGATGACAGCGGCCTGCACGAGATGAAAGCCGGCGACACGCTCTACCTGAAAGCCAACATTCCCCACCGGGTCCGCCTTCCGGACGGCTGCACCTTCGCAAAAGGGCTGGTCGTCTACACCGATCCCGCGCTTCCGGGGTCCTGAGCAAAAGAAGACGGTCTCCCTTTTCTCAGGACCCTTTCTCCAGCGATTCGAACCAGAGGGCGGCGGATGCGTCGGACGGCATCCGCCAGTCTCCGCGCGGAGAAAGACTGATGCTTCCGACCTTCGGCCCGTCCGGCATGCAGCTGCGCTTGAACTGCTGGGAGAAGAAACGGCGGAGGAAGGTCTTCAGCCACATAGCGAGCTGCTCCTTCGAGAAGACTCCGGCAAATGCATGTTCCGCCAGGAAGAGCATTTTTGCGGGAGGGGCCCCGTATTTGAGGAAGTGATACAGGAAGAAATCGTGGACCTCGTAGGGGCCGATGATGTCTTCAGTTTTCTGGCGGATGGAACCGTCTTCCGCGGCGGGCAGGAGTTCCGGGCTGACCGGCGTGTCGATGATGTCCTGGAGGATCGCGCGGACCTCCGGAGCGGAGTTTTCGCCGACCCAGGCGATCAGGAATCGGATCAGGGTTTTCGGAACGGAGCAGTTCACGCTGTACATGGAGATATGATCGCCGTTGTAGGTGCACCATCCCATGGCGGATTCGGAAAGATCGCCGGTTCCGACGGCGATGCCCTGTTCCTTGTTGGCGATGTCGAGCAGGATCTGCGTGCGTTCGCGCGCCTGGGAGTTTTCGTAGACGACGTCATGCGTTTCCGGATCGTGACCGATATTCCGGAAATGTTCGAGACAGGCCTCGCGGATGCTGATTTCGCGCAGTTCGGTTCCGAGCAGACGGCAGAGACCGACCGCGTTGTTGTAGGTCCGTCCGGTGGTGCCGAAGCCGGGCATGGTGACGGCGATCACATCCGAGCTCTCTTTCTTCAGCAGTTTCATGGTCTCCACGCAGACCAGCAGAGCGAGAGTGGAATCCAGTCCTCCGGAAATTCCGATCACCAGTTTCCGTGCGGAGGTGTGTTCGATGCGCCGGGCGAGACCGGCGGACTGGATGGAAAAGATTTCGCGGCAGCGGCTGTCGCGCACCGCCGTATCGGACGGCACAAACGGATGCGGTTCGACGGTTCGGAGCAGATCGGACGGCTGCGGAACCGGAGAAACCGGAATCCTCCGGCAGTCGGACGGAGGAGCCATCTCGACACTGTTGGCATACGGGCTGTCCGAAAGGCGGGCTGCGCCGATGCGCTGAAGATCGACATCCGTCTGAAACAGACGGCCGTCGCGGAAGAACCGCTCCGAATCCAGCAGCACGGCGCCGTTTTCGGCGATCACGGCATGGCCGCCGCAGACCGTATCGGTGGTCGATTCATGCACGCCGGCGGAGACATAGGCGTATGCTGCGACACAGCGGGCGCTCTGTCCCCGGACCAGTTCGCGCCGGTAGTCCGCCTTGCCGACCAGTTCATTGCTGGCGGAGAGGTTCAGAATCAGCGTCGCTCCGTTCAACGCCAGACGGGAACTCGGAGGAACCACCGCCCACATATCCTCGCAGATCTCGATTCCGATCCGGAGTTCCGGCGAGACCTCGAAGATCAGATCTCCTCCGAACGGCACCTTGTCGAATCCGGCGAACGGGAACACCTCCGCCTCGATCCCCTTTCCGGACGAGAAGTAGCGTTTTTCATAGAACTCCCGGTAGTTCGGCAGATTGATTTTCGGCACCACTCCGAGGATCGATCCGTTCTGCATCACCACGGCGGCATTGAAGAGCCGTCCGCGGAACCGGACAGGGGCGCCGATGGCATAGACGGCATTTCCCGGCAGAGTTTCCGCCAGTTCCGCGATCCCCTTTTCCGCCTGATCCAGCAGGGCGGAATTGTGAAACAGGTCCGCACACGAGTATCCGGTGACCGCCAGTTCGGGAAACAGAATCACGGATCCTCCGGCAGCGGAGGCCTTCTCCGCCAGATGCTGGATCTCTTCAACATTGAAACGCACATCCGCGATCTTCAGACGCGGCACACAGGCGGAAATCCGGTAAAAGCCATACATAGGGGCACCCTCGCACATCATTGATAAACAGTAACGGTCAATCCGTTTGATCTTTTTTGAGGTACTATTACAGCAAAACCGTTAAAAATCAATGAACAAAGCGGAAAAAAGCTTGACTTTCCCGCATTTGATGGTACGTTCCCCTTTTGATTCGGATTCTTGACGGGAAGGATGGCACGGGCAGGCGTATGGCGAAAAAAAAGATACCGCTCTGGCGGCAGAAGATGGAATATGCCCTGTTCCGGTTTTTCTACGATCTGTTCCGCCGTCTTCCGCTCTCGGCGGCGCAGAAGATCGCGCACGGAGTGTTTCTGCTTTTCTACGGACTGGATGCGCGGCACCGCAGCCGGACGATCTCCCACCTGCTTCACGCCGGCGTGGCGAAGGACCGGAAGGAGGCGGCGGAATCCGCACGGGAAGTCCTGCGGCAGTACAGCCGCCTGTTTGTGGAAATCGTGACGCAGGACCGGCACTATGATCCGCGGAAGATCCGGATTTCGGGACCGGAGCGCAGTGTGGAACGGTTGTTTTCAAAAACGGAGCCGCACCGCAATGTGATTCTGGTTTCGGCGCACTACGGAAACTGGGAGATCAACGGGACGGCGATCCCGGAACGATCGGGTCTTCCGATGTGCTCGGTGGTCCGTTCGTTCGACAATCCGGCGATCGGGGAACTCATCAATGCGAACCGGCGCGGTCCGCTGCATACGATCGTGGAGAAGCGCGGCTCGCTCCGGCCCTTGATGCGGACTTTGAAGAAAGGGGGGATCGCCAATTTGCTGATCGATCAGCACGCCTCCCGGGAAGAGGGGGTGGAGACGGTGTTTTTCGGTCATCCCTGCCGGACGCACATCAGTCCGGCGCTGCTCCATCTGAAGACCGGGATTCCGATTCTCCCGGAGATCACCCGCCGGGTCAGCGACGATTTTGAATTCGAGATCCTCCTCGGGGACCTCATCGAATACCAGCCGACGGGCAACCGGGCGCGGGATATTCAAATCATCTCCCAGCTCTGCACCACCGCGCTGGAAAAACTGATCGCGCGCGACCCGCTCCAGTGGATGTGGGCCGCCCGGCGCTGGCTGGACATCAACCGGCCGTCGGAGTCGACACAGGTGCCTTCCGCCGTTCCGCCCGTCCGACATGCGGTTCATCCGGCAAACTGAGAGACTCTCCTTTTCCGAACCGCTTCAGTAATCGATTCCGCGGGCGGCGGGAATTCCTTTCTGATACGGGTGACGGATCTCCTGGATTTCCGAGACGAGATCGCTCTGATCCAGCAACGCCGGAGGAGCATACCGTCCGGTGACCACGACGTTCAGTCCGGACGGACGGTTTCGCAGGGTTTCGAGCACCTCCTCCAGCGGGATCCAGCGGTAGTGCAGCGCGATATTGAGTTCGTCGAGCACGACGAGATCCCAGCGCATGGAGTTCAGCTCCTTTTTTGCGCGCTTCCACCCCTGCAGAGCCAGTGCGGCATGATCGCCGGGTTCCCAGGACGCCCCGGCTCCGAGCTGATCGAATTCCAGTCCAGAATCGGCGAGACGGGAGAAGAACCGTTTTTCCCCTGTTTCCCGGTCGCCTTTGACAAATTGCAGCACCAGCACCTTCCACCCCCATCCGAGCGCGCGGATCGTGATTCCGAATGCGCTGGTGGATTTTCCCTTTCCGTTTCCGGTGATGTTCAGCAGGAGACCTGCGTTTTTCTGATGTTCCTGCAGCATGATCGCGCTCCTTTCGTGTGGGGACGGAGAAAGTGCGGTGTAGGATGTTACGACAAAAGAATCCCCGTCTGCGGAAGATAGTATATCCGCGGACGGGGAAAAGTCAAGTCCGTTTCCGGAGAAGGCGGCGGACGGGGTCAGCGGCCGAGCGACTTCCAGACCTCCTCCAGATCGACGACGCGTCCTTCGCGGGCGGCCTTGTCGAAACCGAGAGCAAAGACCGCGCTTTCGAGTCCCTCATTTCCGCTGCATTTCGGGGGAACGCCCCTGGACATGGTTTCATAGAGTTCCTTCATGATCCAGGAGTCGCCTCCGCCGTGACCGTCGCCGTCGAAGGGGATCTCGACGATTTCGTCGCAGCCGAGCCGGCCGTAGCGGATGCGGCGGGAGTAGAGTTCGACCGTCAGAGTTCCTTCCGAGCAGGAGAAATAGAGCCGTCGTTCGGGCATCGCGTTGCACATGGTGGCAAAGAAGGTCAGATGCACACCGTTGCGGAACTCCGCCGCGCAGACGGTGTTGTCCATCAGATCGGTATCCTCATGGAAGGGTGTTTCGATGGCATGGGGATCGGGCCAGGTGCAGAACGTCTCCTTTCCGTATTTTTCCATCAGGGAATTGTTGGCCGCAGTGAAGAAGGAGCGTCCGCCGAAGGAGGCCACCTTGGACGGCAGCGCGCCGACGAACCAGAGAATCAGATCCAGATCATGACAGCACTTTTCCAGAATATGCGGTCCCGCCTCGGCCGTGTGCCTTCTCCAATTCCGCATGATGTATCCTCCGTGTTCGGGCCGGATATTCTCATTTCCTTCCACGGCGATGATTTTTCCGAGGATTCCGGAATCCAGAATTTTCCGGACGCGCCGGTAGATGGGAGCATAGCGGAGGACGAATCCGGTTGCGAAGAAGAGACCGCTTTTCTGATGCGCCTCGTAAATTTCCCTGCAGTCCTCCACGGACGTAGCGAGCGGTTTTTCCGAAAAGACATGTTTTCCTGCCGCGAACCCTTCGAGGATCCCCTCCTTGTGATAGACATTCGGAGAAAAGACCATCACCCAGTCGACGCCCGGCGTGTTGACGGCCTCCCGGCAGCTTCCGCAGAGTTTTGCATCGGGCGCGTTCCAGAACTCCAGCACATCCCGGGAGACCGCGGGATCCGGATCGTACACCGACACAATCCCGACCCCTCCCCCGGAATCCCGAAGCAGATTCGAAACCACATACTTCGCGCGGCATCCGTTTCCGATCACCGCCACACCGATTTTCTTTCCGATCATACTCGAACAATCCTTTTCTTTGTTCAAAAACTTGACAGAAAACTTCCTTCTGCGTTATATTATACACTGAAAATCAATTTTTGGAATGGATAAAACACGTATGGACAATAGCAAAATCATCATCGACGATCCCCGCACCTCCCCCCGTCCGATCATCCACCATCTGATCGGCCGGATGCCGGAGTTTCAGAGGAAATACGGTCTGTGGATCATCAACGCGTCGATCGGCCTTCATGCGGGACGGAACGGGTTCGAGCGCTGCCCCGAGCGGAAATTTGAGTTCTACTCCCTCTCCCACCTGTACGACGGCGGAGGCCGGCTCTGGATTGACGGACAGGGCGAACGGAAGCTGAATGCCGGTTCGCTGATTCTGATCACACCGGGCACGCTGAACCGTTACGGAGGCACCGCCGAACTGCCGTATGTGGAGGATTCGATCCGCTTCTGCGGGCCGATTGCGGACGGGATGGCGGAGGCCGGTATTCTCCTTTCGGGGGTTTATGAGCTCGGGACGGTCCGCCGCCTTCCGCCGATTGCCGATCTGGCATCGGATCCCGGACGCGACGCGCAGATCCGGGCCAACATGCTTCTCCAGAATCTTCTTGCCGAGCTCTATTTTCGAAAACGGGAACATTCGCAGAGCAGCCGGATGGAGGAGCTGATCAGCCTGATTCACGGCGATCCCCGGCACTGGTGGACGGTGGAGGAACTGGCGGATCTTGCATCGCTCTCCTGCGAGGCGCTCCGGAGGCGGTTTCTGGAGTATACGGGGATGCTGCCGAAGAGCTATGTGGAGGAGTTCAAGATCCGTTCCGCCGCGGAGCTGCTGCTTTCCACGGATTTTTCCGTCCGGAACATAGCGGAGCAGTTCGGCTATCACGATGTCTACCATTTCAGCAGGAGGTTCAAGATCCGGACCGGCTTTTCGCCGGAGATCTACCGCCGTCACTTTTCCCCGGGCGAAAAGAACGGAAGCGGAAACGCGGACCGGAAACGCGGCACCGCGAAAAAGTGAGAGAGGAAGCGAAGGTTGCACGGGAGAAAAGCGGAAGATTCTCCCGGAAACGGGAAGTCCACCGATTGAAAAAAGAGACAAGAGGACAAGAAATCTCCCCTCTTTTTTTTCTTTCCGTTTGAATTTTGAACGATTCCGGCAAATAGTATCCTCATATCCGGTAAAATTTGAAAAGGAGATTGGATATGAAAATTTCGCAGAAGAATCTCGCCGCCCAGCTTTTCACCTGCCATGAGTACACGAAGACACCGAAGGACATTGCCGAGACTCTGAAAAAAGTCAAGAAGATCGGTTATGACGCGGTCCAGATTTCCGCCCTGGGTCCGATTGACCCGAAGGAACTGGCAAAGATGCTTGCAAAGATCATGCGGAGAAATATCCAGGTAAGTAATACCTTGCAGCCGTTAAAATCAGAACTGAAACTGGTTGAGTATTACCTGAAAATACAGGATTACCGTTTCCATGACAGAATCCATTACCGTATTGAAACGGAGGGGGACATTGAGCCGTTAAAGGTCATGCCGCTTTTGATCCAGCCTTTTGTGGAGAATGCTTTTGTGCATGGACTTGAAGCAAAGGAGAGCGGCGGTGAGATCGTGATCCGGGTTGAAGTGAGATCACATCTCTGGATCACCGTGACGGATAATGGATGCGGAATGTCCATGGAAAAATTAGATGAAGTACGGAGAGGTTTGAACGATTTTGAAAATCTGGACCGGACACATATTGGAATCTGCAATGTCAATCAGAGAATCAAGCTCCAGTATGG
>ERZ824600.5637-NODE-5637-length-10092-cov-2.644316_pt1 | contig 10092 bp, 10 predicted proteins | sample MGYA00519933_ERZ824600 | MGnify/ENA primary metagenome ERZ824600 (study PRJEB31778, sample SAMEA3449178) | human gut metagenome | biome: human gut; feature: human-associated habitat; material: faeces | place: United Kingdom | collected 2010/2012 ... | reverse complement strand
TCTTCGATTTCCTTTTTTCTTTAATGGAGTATATGCGGACAACATGTTTGTTAGTACATAAGTTATAGTAAGCAGATGACAAGAAGGAGCGACATATGCTTATTATAGAGAAGAATGCAGTTTATGAGGTGGATTGTGAGTGTCTTCAGAAAAAACGGGGGCGCTATGCCAATTTAACATGTGAGGAGCGACAGATTGAAAAAGAACAGATTATTGTGCCAACAGGCGGCGTATGCAAAGAATCACTTTCTTATACAGGAAAAGGCGTAACGGTAGCCATTTTGGATACAGGTCTATATCCGCATCCTGATTTTAAAGATCGTATTGTGGGTTGGTATGATGCGATAGGCCATGAGGCGTATCCGGTCGATCCAAACGGACATGGAACACAGGAAGGAGGAAATTAATGTTGCTTTTTTTACAAAGGTGTGCTATTCTGTCTATAACAGATGCCTACAAAGGTTTAGAACAACGAGGTGTGGGGAATGAATATGATAATTAAGAAGGAAGCAGCGACACTTGAAAGAACATCTGCGAATGAAGGAGTGCAGCTGCAGTCGCTGACATTAAGCGAAGGTACTATCCGTTTTGAGCCGGATGTAACTGATTACAATGTAACGGTTGCAGAGGATGTGACGAAGATTTTGGTAAAAGGCGTTACAAGCGATGAGAACAGCTTTTATACGGTAAGCGGAAATACGAATCTTGTGAAAGGAAAAAACGAGATTGTTGTTACTGTTACCGATAAGGATGGCAACATCGGACATTACTACATTCATGTGCAGGTGGGAGAGCAAAAAGAGCAGACATCGCAAAGTGATTCCCAGTCACAGACAAATCAGGCAGCTCAAAGTGTTTCTGAGTCAGTGGCTAAGCCGGGTGATGAAAATGAGCTTCTCTCAAACACTGTTAATGAGTTTAAGACTTTTGCAGAAACTGTTACCTCAGGAAATCTTCAATATGTCACATATGGCGTGCTAGGATGCGGTGCACTGGCAGTTGTTTTGTGGATTGCAGTCTTTATTAGAAGAGCAGCGGCAAAACGGCGCTACAAAAAGGAAAGAAATGAGCGCATGGCTCGCAGAAAAGAACAGGAAAAACAGTGGGAGCTTGCCCGCTCGGCCAGCTCCACATCGTAATCGGCGGCCTGCACCAGACGCAGCAGGATATTCTTTTAAAGCAGGTTGATGAGCTGCTTGAGAAGAAAAAAACGCAGAATACACGAGGACCAAAAGTGCATGACGAAGAGCCAGAGGACTTTGATTATGACGAAGGCTATACAGATGATGAAGACGATTACGGCGATTATGATGAAGAACAAGAGGCCGAGCTGGATCGTTGGTTAGCCGGACTGGATGATGGCCAGGACGAGGACAGGTGATTAGATGATAATAAAGATAGATTTTAACAGTGATGAAGCAATTTATATGCAGATTACTAACCAGATTATTATGGGTATCGCAAAGCGGCAGATCTGTGATGGAGATCAGCTGCCTTCCATACGAAATATGGCAGATGAGATCGGCATAAATATGCACACTGTCAATAAAGCATACACAGTACTCAGACAGGCAGGTTATGTAAAGTTAGATCGCAGAAGAGGTGCTATTGTCAGTGTAGATGTTGATAAAATTGAGGCAATCGAAGAAATTCGAAGAGAATTGTCTGTTACACTGGCGAAGGCAGGCTGCATGCATATATCAAAAGAAGAGATCCACGAGCTGGTGGATGAGATTTACAACAAACATTTGTCAGATGTTCAAAATTAAATTTGTTTTGGACGAAAACAGTTATTTTTGTGAGGAGGAATAACTATGCTTTGTGAGCAATGCAGGATGAGGGAAGCCAGCATTGTCATCCGGGAAGTAGTAAACGGGACTGTGACGGAGCGCAACTTGTGCAGTGAATGTGCATCTCAGTCTGATCTGGGCGGAATCCTTATGGATTCTTCAAGCCCATTTGCAAAACTTTTGTCAGGAATCCTTGGAATCAGCGATTCCAGACGCAGCGAGGAGGAGGACGCATCTAAGCTGTCCTGTCCGACTTGTGGGATGACATACAAAGAATTTGTTCAGGACGGACGCTTTGGCTGTGCGGACTGTTACAATACATTCGGGCTTTTAATAAATAACAGCATTAAAAAGATACAGGGAAATAATTCCCATACCGGAAAGAAACCGCGCTTTTTGGGTGATAAAAAGATTCATGCAGATATGGTAGCTGATGCCAAGAAGCGTCAGAGTTTGCAGGAGCAGCTTGAGATTTGTCAGGCAAAGCAAAAGGAAGCTGTTTTGGAGGAAGATTACGAAAAGGCAGCCTACTACCGCGATGAGATCAAAAAGATTAAGGAAAGGATTCAGGCCGGTGATGAAGTGGTATGAGGAGAAGGATGCGGAAAATGATGTAATCGTTGCAAGCAGAATCCGTCTGCTTCGCAACCTGCGTGATTACAAATTTCCGTGGAAATTAGAGGAAGAGGATGCAAAAAGGCTGACGAAGGAGCTTGAAGAAAAGCTTTGTGGAATCGGCAGCCTTGATGGAAGAAGTTACCAGACATGGGATCTTTTAACGATGACGCAGACAAAAAGAAATGCCCTTCGTGAACGGCGCATGATTAGCCGCCGTGCAGCAAAGGAGCCAGGATATGCAGGACTTATTTGTTCAGCAGATGATGCCGTGAGTCTGACAATCAATTGTGAGGATCACCTTCGGATGCAGATAAGTCATGCAGGTTCACAGCTTCGCCAGTCATGGAAGGAGATGGATAAGATCGATGATTATATAAACGAGCTGTATCCATATGCGTTTGATGATCAGGTTGGTTATCTTACGACATATCCTACTAATATAGGAACTGGCATGAGAGCATATCTTGTGCTTCATCTGGCACTTCTTGATTCTGTCAGCCGTTTTGATGATATGGTTGACGAGATTGGGCGTTTTGGATTAAAATTAAAGCCAGCTTTTTCAAGTGACAGACAGTTAAATGGAAATATGTATGTGCTGTACAATGAAAAGACACTTGGAACAAGCGAGGAGGAAATTTTAGAGCTTCTTGATAAAGTAGGCGGTCAGCTTGCCAGTCAGGAGCGAACACTTCGCGATAATTCCATTGAACAGCATAGGCTTGAGGTGGAGGATATCTGCTATAAGGCATATGGTACGATTCGTTATTCAAAGCTCATGACATTGAAGATGGGCATGCATCTTGTATCACAGCTTCGCTGGGGACAGGAAAAACAAATTATTAGATTCAAGGAATATTGCAATTTTTATGAAATTATGATGGGAATGCAGGAGGCCAATCTGACAGCACAAAATAAGACGACAGGTGCATCAATGCAAAATCAGCTGCGTGCAGATTATCTTAGAAGCTGTCTGCCAGAGCTTGTGCAGCCGTAACTCATCACATATGGAGGAAAAACACTTATGTTTGAACGATTTACAAATCGGGCACAGGAGGTTATAGGTGAGGCAAAAAAAGCCGCTGCGCAGTTAGAACAAAATTATATCGGAACTGAGCACCTTCTTCTTGGCCTTGTGCGTGTTTCGGACAGCGTGGCAAGTAAGCTTTTGCAGGAACAGGGCGTTACAGAGGAGCGTCTTGAGGAATTGATTTCATCGCTCATTACACCGACGGGTTCCGTCAGTGTGCGTGAACCAGATGGATTTTCACCGGAAGCATACCGCGTAATCCAAAGCAGCTACTTAGAGGCAAAGCGCTTTCATTCAAGTCTGGTTGGAACAGAGCATATTTTAATCTCAATGCTCAAAAGCTTCGACTGTGCCGGAACAAAGCTTTTGAATACAATGAAAGTGAATATTCGTCAGCTCTATATAGAGCTTGTATCTGCAAAGGATGGCGATGTGGCAGCGGCAAGGGAAGATGTGGAATCACTGCAGTACACAAGAAACGCAGAAAGTAAAACACCGCTTCTTGATCAGTATAGTACAGATCTGACAGAGCTTGCTAAAGAGGGAAGGATTGACCCGGTTATAGGCCGTGAGCAGGAGATTAATCGTGTAATCCAGATTTTAAGCAGACGTACAAAAAATAATCCTTGTCTGATCGGTGAACCTGGTGTTGGAAAAACTGCGATTGCAGAAGGTCTGGCAAGCCGTATCTATGAGGGAAATGTGCCAGATACTATTGCTGGAAAACGTGTGGTGACACTCGATATGGCTGGCATGGTAGCCGGCTCAAAGTATCGTGGTGAATTTGAAGAGCGCATGAAAAATGTGATCAATGAAGTGCGAAACGATGGTCAGACACTTCTATTTATTGATGAGCTCCATACATTAGTCGATGCAGGCGGCGCAGATGGAGCTATGAATGCTTCTAATATTTTAAAGCCATGCCTTGCAAGAGGTGAGCTTCAGATTGTCGGAGCAACTACTATTGATGAGTACAGAAAGCACATCGAAAAGGATGCTGCTCTTGAGAGAAGATTTCAGCCTGTTATGGTAGAGGAGCCTTCTGAGGATGAGACAGTTGCTATTTTGAAGGGTCTTCGCCATGTTTACGAGGAGCATCATAGAGTTAAGATTACAGATGCAGCATTAGAGGCGGCTGTTAAGCTTTCATCACGCTACATCAATGATCGTTTCTTGCCGGATAAGGCGATTGATCTTGTCGATGAGGCTGCTTCTAAGGTTCGATTAGCAGCATTTGTTGCGCCAGAAGCAGTATCAAAGCTTAAAAAAGATATTGAAAGCTTAAATCAGGAAAAGGAAAGTGCAATTCAGGAAGAAGCATTCGAGAAAGCTGGAGAGATCAAGAAAAAACAGGATAGAAAACAGGCACAGATCAATCGTCTGATGGAAAAGTGGGAGCAGGAAAAAGAAAATACGCGCTTACAGGTAACAGAGCATGAGATTGCAGATGTTGTTTCTACCTGGACAAAGATTCCGGTTCGCTCACTCGAAGAGGGTGAGGCAAAGCGTTTGATGAATCTTGAAAATGTGCTTCATGAACGCGTTGTCGGACAGCAGGAAGCTGTAACTGCTATTTCTAAGGCAATTCGCAGAGGACGTGTCGGCTTAAAGGATCCAAAACGTCCAATCGGTTCTTTCTTGTTTTTAGGTCCAACAGGTGTTGGAAAAACAGAGCTGTCAAAGGCACTTGCGCAGGCAATGTTTGGAACAGAAAATGCAATTATACGTGTTGATATGTCCGAATATATGGAAAAGCACAGCGTCAGCAAGCTCATTGGTTCACCGCCAGGATATGTAGGATACGAAGAGGGTGGTCAGCTCTCAGAGCGTATTCGCCGCAATCCATACAGTGTACTTCTTTTTGATGAGATTGAAAAAGCACATCCAGATGTATTTAACATTCTGCTTCAGGTGCTTGATGATGGACAGATTACAGATGCGCATGGCAGAAAAGTCAGCTTCAAAAATACAGTGATCATCATGACCTCTAACTGCGGTGCTGCCAATATTATGTCACCAAAGCGTTTAGGATTCGGTGCATCATCTGATGCAAAGGCAAACTACGAGCAGATGAAGGCAAAGGTTATGGAGGATGTTAAGCAAAGCTTCAAACCGGAATTTTTAAATCGTATTGATGAGATCATTGTATTCCATCCGCTGTATAAGGAGGATATGAAAGCTATTCTTGATATCATGCTTCGCTCAGTCACATCAAGAGTAATGGAAAACATGGAACTCAAGCTTAAGGTGACAGATGAAGCACAGGACTATCTGATTGACAAGGGCTTTGATGAAAAATATGGTGCACGTCCGCTTAGAAGAGCTCTCCAGACATACCTTGAGGACTCAATGGCAGAGGAAATACTAGAGGGACGTATAGAGCGCGGTGACAGCGTAACAGTTGAAAAGGGTGAGAATGGACTGAAATTTTCTGTGCGCCATAAAAGAAAAACGCCTGTAAAAAAGGCTGAATAAAGTTTAATTTTTGGTTGGAAAATCAAATTTGATATGCTATACTGAAATAGCGATAGGCGGTTCGCCTGTGGGGTGGGCCGCAAATAGTATACGATGCAATGCAGTAGCAAAAATCAGGAGGAAACAGTAATGGCAGGAATTAAGGAATTAATCCGCACTGAGGAAGACAATACATTAAGCTTTGGAAATTATGATCTTCCGACAAAAGGTAAGGTTTCGGATTATGTATTTGACGGAGATGTATATAAGGTAAAGACTTTCCATGATATCACCAGATTAGAGAAAAACGAGACATTTGCCTATGAGTCAACACCGGGAACCGTAGTTACCGATTATAAGGAGACTGAGGATACATTGTCCTTTATCGTAAATGGTTTCCAGGATACACAGATCATCGTTGCAGTAGAGGATGACACTGAGTATCAGGTAAGTGTGGATGATGCCGTAATTGAAAATTATGAGACTAACCTTTCTGGAAAGATCGTAATCTCACTTGAGCTTGAGCCGGGATGTGTAAAGAAGGTTCAGATTTGCAAGAAATAATGAACTCGCTCATATAGTTCATACATAGCCCAATATGGCAAATCATGGGGACGGGATTTGTGGCTGCTTGAGGCCAGATCCCTGTCCTCTTTTTTTAGGAGGAATGATGAAGGCAAAACAAACCGCTTTTTTTTGCAAAGAATGCGGATATGAGTCCGCAAAATGGATGGGGCAGTGTCCGGGATGCCGTCAGTGGAATACTTTTGTTGAGGAGCCTACGTCAGGAAGTTTTGCCACAACAAAATCAGGCGGCGCAAAAAAGCAGGGACTAGAAGCATCAAAGCCGCTTCGCCTTGAAGAGATAAGTACAGATGAGGAAGACAGAAGCAGTACAGGGCTTCATGAGCTGGATCGTGTTTTGGGCGGTGGTCTTGTTACCGGTTCTTTAATTCTTGTTGGCGGTGATCCTGGTATTGGAAAGTCAACGCTTCTTTTGCAGGTATGCCGAAATCTTGCTGTATCTGGCAAAAAGGTACTGTATGTGTCAGGTGAGGAATCTGCCCGTCAGGTAAAGATGCGTGCGGATCGTCTTGGCGGTTTTTCGGGTGAGTTATTGCTGCTATCGGAGACAAATCTTGAAAAAATTGATAATACGATCACAAAGGAAATGCCGCAGGTAGTAGTGATTGATTCTATTCAGACTATGTATCGCGAAGATATCTCATCAGCGCCGGGAAGTGTCAGTCAGGTAAGGGAATGTACTAATACCTTGATGCAGATTGCAAAGGGCAGAAATATCACGATTTTTCTTGTCGGTCATGTGACAAAGGAAGGTGTGGTTGCCGGACCTAGGGTGTTAGAGCATATGGTAGACACCGTTCTTTATTTTGAGGGAGACCGTAGTGCAATGTACCGTATTCTTCGTGCAGTAAAGAATCGTTTTGGCGCGACAAATGAGATGGGTGTATTTGAGATGGTGCAATCAGGCTTGAAGGAAGTTGCAAATCCTTCTGCTTACTTGCTTGAAGGAAGAAGTCTCGACAGCAGTGGAACAGTCACAGCCTGTCTTATGGAAGGAACGCGCCCAATTATGCTTGAGGTGCAGGCACTAGTCTGCCGGACAAGCTTTGGATTGCCAAGACGCACGAGCGCCGGAATGGATGGAAATCGTGTAAATTTATTGATTGCTGTTTTGGAAAAACGAATGGGTATGGCACTGTCTTCATGTGATGCGTATGTAAATGTCACAGGAGGAATAAAGATTAGTGAACCTGCGCTGGATTTGGCAGTCGTTATGGCAATTGCAGGAAGTTTTCGTGATCGCGTGATTGATGCGCACACTGTTATTTTTGGAGAAGTCGGACTGGCAGGAGAGATTCGTGGTGTAAGTATGGTGCAGCAGCGAATCAACGAAGCTGCAAGACTCGGCTTCACATGTTGTATTTTGCCAAAGATCAGCGCGAAAGATATTAAAATTCCAGAGGGAATGAAATGTATTCCAGTTGCAACTGTAAAAGAAGCCGCGGGGCTGATCGAAAGAATGAATGGGCGAGAATAGGGAAGATAATGTGAAATAGGGTTAGAGAAATCTGGCCCTATATTTTATTTATTGAAATTTTTACAACAAAAAAGACATCCATAATGGATGTCTCTCAAGCAGGGGTAACAGGATTCGAACCCGTATTTACGGTTTTGGAGACCGTTGCTCTACCATTGAACTATACCCCTTTATGTTTGTCAGCTTTTGTAGCCGACTTCTATATACTATCATATGAATAATAATTTGTCAACACTTTTTTTGAAAAAATTCCGAAAATTGATAAAATGTATTACAGTTCACTCGTCATGTTAGATCTGGACAAATTTCATGCTTGCATAGAAATTTGACAGATCAGCAGGACCAAACAATAGCAAAAACCACTGGAGATCATTCCCCAATGGTTTTTATACAAATTTATGGCTTTTATGCGTTCTTGTAGCGATTGTACTCGTCTACGCAAAGAATCTTTCTTGCCAGTTCGACTTCTTCCTTGGTTGGAGTCGGTACACCTTCAAGACCATACTTGATTCCAAGCTCTTTCCATTTGAATACTCCGAGTGTATGGTATGGAAGTACATCGATACGATATACATTATTTAAGGTGCTGATGAACTCATGAAGTTTTGTCAGTGACTCTTCGTCGCTGTTGATGCCTGGTACAAGCACGTGACGGATCCAGATTGGCTTATTGATATCGGAAAGATATCTTGCCATGTCAAGGATATTCTCGTTTGTCTTGCCAGTCAACGCCTTGTGCTTTTCTGGATCAATATGCTTTAAATCAAAGAGAAGCACATCGGTATTTGTCATCAGTTGCTCTAACTGTCCGAAGAATGGCTCTTCTCTCGTAAATGGCTCTCCTGCGGTGTCGATACATGTATTGATCTTTAACTTCTTTGCCTTTGCAAACAGATCGTTCATGAACTCCATCTGTAAAAGTGGCTCTCCTCCACTTACAGTGATGCCGCCCTTGTCGCCCCAATAATTTCTATAACGAACTGCCTTTTCTAAAATTTCGTCAGCTGTTAAAAGCTGTACGTCTTTCTTTGCCCATGTATCTGGATTGTGGCAATATTTACAGCGCAAATTGCAGCCATTTAAAAATACGAGATAACGAACTCCTGGTCCGTCTGCAGAACCAAAAGATTCCAAAGAATGAACAATGCCTTGAATCATAATTTTTTTCCTTTCTTGTTTTGTGAACTTCATGTCTTCACGTTTACTATTATTTTGTAGTAAAACAGGCGGGAGTGCCAAAGCACCCTCCGCCTGTATTAGTTTTATAAATTTACAGCAAATCTATTCTGATTTGTTCAGATCGAAATCAATCGAGTCTGTCACTACTCCTAATTACAGGAAGGAATGGCAAGTTCTCTTGATAACGTCGTCCTGCTGCTCCTTGGTCAGGTCGATGAACTTAACTGCATATCCAGATACACGGATTGTGAAGTTAGCATACTCTGGCTTCTCCGGATGTGCCTGGCAATCCAGAAGCTTCTCAACACCAAATACGTTTACGTTCAGGTGATGAGCACCATTTGCAAAGTAGCCATCCATAGCCTGTACAAGGTTGTTTACGCGCTCTTCGTCAGTGTTTCCAAGTGCACTCGGGTTGATGGTCTGGGTATTGGAAATACCATCCAGAGCCCACTCGTATGGCAGCTTAGCAACAGAGTTCAGAGATGCAAGCAGACCGTTCTTCTCAGCGCCGTAAGACGGGTTAGCACCTGGAGACAGTGGCTCACCAGCTGGACGACCATCCGGAAGAGCACCAGTAGCCTTACCATAAACTACGTTAGAAGTAATGGTCAGGATAGAGGTTGTCGGCTCAGAGTTACGATAGGTGTGACGCTTCTTGATCTTGGTCAGGAACTGTCTTAACAGCTCTACAGCGATGTCATCTGCACGATCATCATCGTTACCGTAGCGTGGGAAGTCTCCCTCGATCTCATAATCAACAACCAGACCGTCCTCATCACGTACAGTCTTAACCTTTGCGTACTTAATAGCACTTAAGGAGTCAACTGTGTGAGAGAATCCTGCGATACCAGTAGCGAATGTACGACGTACATCAGTATCAATCAGAGCCATCTCAGCTGCCTCATAGTAGTACTTGTCATGCATATACTGGATCAGGTTCAGCACGTTGACGTACAGGC
>ERZ824600.5636-NODE-5636-length-10094-cov-3.366072_pt1 | contig 10094 bp, 9 predicted proteins | sample MGYA00519933_ERZ824600 | MGnify/ENA primary metagenome ERZ824600 (study PRJEB31778, sample SAMEA3449178) | human gut metagenome | biome: human gut; feature: human-associated habitat; material: faeces | place: United Kingdom | collected 2010/2012 ... | reverse complement strand
AATGTATTTCTTATTAAAATGGTGTAAATTAGAAAAAGTAACACCAAATAGAGAAATAAAATTAAGTTTTAAAGGAAAAGTAGTATTTGACAAAAGAATAAATTCACCAGAAGTATTTAAATTAACATTAAATGATGCAAATGAAATAGAAGAAATTGAAAATATCCCATTTGATGACTTGGAGTTTGATGATTTTAATAAATAACAGGAGGTAAATATGTGTACAGCAGTAACATATAAAACAAAAGATTTTTACTTTGGTAGGACATTAGATTATGAATTTTCTTATAAAGAAGAGGTAACAATAACACCAAGAAACTACGAATTAAAATTCAAGAATAAAGAAGCAATAAACAGGCATTATGCAATAATAGGAATGGCTTATGTAGCAGATAATTATCCATTATATTATGATGCTATAAATGAAAAGGGCCTTGGAATAGCTGGACTTAACTTTGTAGGAAATGCGTATTATAATGATATTCAACAAGACAAAGACAACATAGCACAATTTGAATTTATTCCGTGGATTCTAGGTCAATGTACTACAACTAAAGAGGCGAAAAATCTGATAGGGAAAATGAATTTGATAAATACACCATTTAATGATCAATTACCATTAGCCCAACTACATTGGATAATTTCAGATGCAGAAGAATCAATAACAGTAGAAGCGGTAAAGGATGGAATTAAAATATATAACAATCCAGTAGGAGTATTAACAAATAACCCAACCTTTGATAAGCAATTATTTGCATTAAATAATTATATTAATCTGTCAAATAAATCACCTAAAAATACATTTGCAACAAATTTAGAATTACAACAATATAGTAGAGGAATGGGAGCAATCGGGCTTCCAGGAGATTTATCATCACAATCACGATTTGTTAGAGCATCATTTGTAAAAATGAATTCTGTATCAGGCGAAGATGAAAATGAAAGTGTAAGCCAATTTTTTCATATACTTAATTCTGTTGAACAGCAAAGAGGCTGTTGTCAGTTAGAAGATGGAAAGTATGAAATTACAATTTATACTTCATGTTGTAATGCAACAAAAGGAATTTATTATTATACAACATATAATAATCATCAAATTACAGCAGTTGATATGCATAAGGAAAATTTAGATGGGAATGAAATTGTTAGATATCCATTGGTAAATAGTGAACATATAAAATATCAAAACTAATTTATTAAACACAAAATTCAAATGTTTTGTGTTTTTATTTTATAAAATAGTATATTTAAATAGACTAAACACTTGTAAAAAAATGTAAAATATGATATAAAAAATGTGAAAGATGTCGAATATGAATATCAAGCACATTTACATTTTTCATCATACAATATGTTTACAGAATTTAAATAAAATAAATTTGTATACAAGGAGGTGAAAATATGAGAATAAAGTTATATTTTATATTAGAAAATAATAAAATGCCAATTGATTATAGAAAAAGCATAATTAGTTTTATAAAATTGTCATTATCTGAATATAGTGAAAATGAATTTAAAAAATACTATAACCAGAAGGATAATATCATAAAACCTTATGCTTTTTCTGTCTTTTTTAGGCACCCACAAATAAGCGCACAAGAAATAATAGTAGAGGATAAACAATTTGAAATGAACATGACAATAGAAAATTATGAGACTGCAATTATACTATATAATGCTTTTAATCATCAGAAATGCAAGAAATTTTCAATTAATCAGAACTCATGGACATTACAAAATATTGTACTTATACCAGAAAAAGAAATTAAAGATAATAAAATAGTTATAAAATTTCAAGCGCCATTATGTACGAGAGAAAGAATAGAAAAAAAGGATTACTATTACTCTTATGAAGATGAAAAATTTGAAGAAACATTAAAAATGAATGTTAAAGAACAATTGAAAATAACAAATATTCCATTAGAATTAGTAGATACACTAAAAATTACTCCAATTAAAGCTAAAAAAGTAATTATAAAATTTTATGAAAAACAAATAGAATGTTCAACAGGAATTTTTGCATTAGAAGGAGATATAGAACTTTTAAGTTATTTATATAAAGCAGGGATAGGAAGTAAACATAGTGTTGGATTTGGGATGTTCCAAATTGTTTAAAAGGAGGTGCAAAATTGCAGATAAAAGTATACTTAAATGATTGGTTTTATAATGCTGGGATCGTTGGATTTTTAAGAATTCTTGAGGATAATGATGATGAATTTGCAATTAGAAAAAATAATTATATTGAGTTTGATACAGAGAATTTAAGAAATTTTCACAAATACTATTTTAATTATTTTTTCAAAAAATATAATGTTGCAGAAAGTGTAAAAATTAGAACCGAAAGGCCACTTGAATATTTAGAAAATAATATAGAAGTAGTTCCTGAGGATAAAGATAAGGAAAAAGAACGAAAAGAAAAAATAAAATCAAATAAGAAATATATTAAAGATACGATAAAAAAACAATTAGATAAGATTAAAAAAATTGATGAAACTACATATGAAGAGATGAAAAAACAATATGAACGAATAGATAAATCGAGTACTAAACAAGAAATTATAGAAATAAAAGAAAGATTGATTTCAAATATTGAAAAGGATAATATAAATAAAAGATTAACATTAAATTTATTTAAGAGTATATTAGGTAATACATACTTTGGACAAAAAAGTTTTTTAAATGTTATTAAATCAGCTCTATCATATGATGAACAACAAAACTTAATGCATAAAGATTATATTAGTAATATCGTAGAAACGGGATTTATTAATGATATTATGCAGAATAAATATAATATAGATCAAATAAAAGAATATATTAAAAATGCGAAGGAAAATGGCAATATAACTACAGAAATGGAAAAGGTGTATTTAAAGATAGAAAAAGATTATATTAATAAATCCAAAACGGTAGAAGATATACAAGAATACTTAAAGAAAAAAGTTATAAAACAATGTTCGATGTGTGAAAATGAAATTGGATTAACAGAAAATTATTCAGAGGCTAATTTTGTGCCACTTGCAATAAGTAGTGATAATTCAAGAAATTTTTTTTGGAATCAAAATGTAAAAATGCCAATATGTGATGTATGTAAATTAATTTTATTTTGTATTCCGGCAGGAATGACAACAATAACAAAAACAGTAAAAGAAAATGGAGAGTATAGAGAAAAACAATTACTAAGTTTTGTGAATTATGATACAGGAATAGATAGACTCTATAAAACAAATATTAACTTTGGAAACAAATCAAGATATGAGAATAAAAATGAAAATCCATATTCAGAATTAATATTAGACATTGTAGAACAAGACGAAAAAGTAAGTGCATGGCAATTGGATAATATATTTGTAGTTGAAATTGATGCTGAATATCTTGCATATAGCAGAATCGAATATTTTAATATAAAAAGATATATGTCAATATTTTTTACACAATATGCTGAAAAAACATTATCAAAAATATGGGATTATAAATATAGATTGCAGATAGTAGACTATATAATGAAAAATAAAGATATAAAATATATAATTAACGATAGATTAAGAGAAGAAATAAAAAAAGGTGAAAAGAAAAATGGTTATAATTCATTTTTAGCAACACGAGTAAGAATGATATTAAACATCTTAAAAAAGGAGGGAAAAGAAGTGGAAGATATAAAGAAAAATGATGACAAATTATATGTTATTTATAATTTAGGAGTTCAAATTCATGAAGAACTAAAAAGTAAGGGAGAAGACAATAAACTAGATGGATATACATATAAAATGTTAAACAGTATAAAAGCAGGAAATAAAAAGGAATTTATGGATATTGTAATAAGATTACATATGGCAATGGGAAAAGATGTGTCACCAATTTTTATAGAAACTATGCAGACAACAGGATTAGACTTTGAGTCAATAGGGCATAGCTTTTTAGCAGGATTAATATCTAATAAGTATGAGAGAAAAGAGGAGGAAAAGGTTGAAAAATAATTACAATTTTGGCTACGTCAAACTGCATTTAAAATTCAATCAACGTACAATTCGTACGCCTCATGAATTTTAAATTTGTTTTCCTTGCCAAAATTTAATTCTTTTCCAACTAAGATTATACCTCAAGAAAGGAATGAAAAAAATGGAAAATATAAAAAATAAAAAAGGATTATCAATTACTCTAGTATTTAATGCTAGTAGCCTTAACTATGGGGAAGGAATAGGAAATATATCTGAATTAAAAAAATTAACAAGAGGAGATGGAAGTGTTTATACATATGCTTCTAGACAAGCATTAAGATATGACATAGTAAGACTTGGAAACAAATTATTTAATTGGAATTTACAAGTAGTAAATAAAGAAAAAGGAACAATTCAATTTGATGATAAATTGACAATTCAAGATTCACAAGAGATGGATCTTTTCGGATATATGAAAACAGCAAAAAATGATGGTTCAAATATTAGAAGTGCAGCAGTTAGATTAAGTAATGCAATATCATTAGAAGATTATAAAAGTGATATGGACTTTTTAAATAATAAAGGATTGGCAGATAGAATTAATGAATTTCCAAACCTTGCAAATGTTGAACAACACCTAAGTTATTATACATATACAATAACAATAGACTTAGAAAAAATAGGAAATGATGAAGAAATAGAACTATCAAATGAAGAAAAAACAGAAAGAGTAAATCAATTATTAGATATAGTAAAAATATTAAATAGAGAAATAAGAGGAAGAGAAGAAAACTTAAGCCCAGTATTTATAATAGGCGGAATGTATGACATAAACTCACCATTCTTTTTAGGAAGAATAAAATTAAATGGAAAAAAAGGTGAATTTAGCATTGATACAGAAATGTTAAAAGATACAACAACATTAACAATTGGAGATAAATCAATATATGATGACACAAAAGTAGGATTATTAAAAAATACATTCAAAAATGAAACAGAAATAGAAGAAATTTTTGAAGGAAAGACAACAAATATAGAAGAATTTTTCAAAGACTTAAAAGAAAAAGTAAACGAATATTACAAAGCATAAAAGAAAGGATTGGTATAAATGAAAATATTAAAACTAAAACTATACCAAGAAACAGCATGTTATAAAAAGCCATTTGCAACAAAAGTGGCCGAAACATATCCATTGCCACCATATTCAACAATCATAGGGATGTTCCATAAAATACTTCAGGCTCAGCCAGGAGAATATTTTCCAATGAACATATCTGTACAAGGAAGTTATGAAGGAATATTTAGTAACTATCAAAATTTAAGAATGTATAAAGGAAAAGACAAAGTAACATCAATGCCGAGAAATGTGCATCAATTATTAGATGTAAATTTAATTATTCATGTACAAGCAGAAGATGAAATAATAGATAAAATTTATCAAAATATAATAAATGGAACAGAAACATTTACATTAGGTAGAAATGAAGATATAGTAAGAATTGATGCGATAAAAATTTTAAAAAATGTTAATGAAGTCGAAGAGCCTACTATTCAAGAAAATGCATATATACCAGAATGGATCGATAATGAGGTTAATGGAATTAATTATAGATTAAATACAACATATATAATACAAGATGACATCAGAAAATGGAATAAAGTTAATGTGAAATATGTTGAAAAACATACAAATCAGTATATAGATGAAATGTTACAAGACGAAGATGGAGACAATATCTATTTCTATAGTGAAAGGATTCAAAATGAATTATAAATATTATGCAAAATCAAATCCAATAGAAACAATAAAAGAACATACTGATAAATTATTAGAAAATTTGAAGATTCTAAAAAGAACATATGGGGGAAAAATAGTACAAGTAATTGATATGCCGGAAGAAAGATTTTGGCAATTAATGGAAATAATATGTGAATATCATGATGTAGGAAAAGTTTATTCTGGATTTCAAAATGCTATAAGGAAAAATATTGGAGAACCATTGTTAAAAACAAAATTTAATAATGAAGAAATGAAACATGAACAAATATCTCCAATGTTTGTACCATATAAAGAATATGAGCTAACTAAAACAGAAAGAAAGCTAGTGTATCAAGCAATTTACTATCATCATGAAAGAAATAATACAATACATATAGATGGAGATTTGTTAAAAGAAGTAATAGAAGAAGATATTAGACCCAATATTACTCAAATAGAAAATGACTTACAAATAAAAGTACCAGAATTAAAAACAACATATTTAGGGATAGTAGAGGGACAAGCTAGAATAACTGAATTTGATGACATATATAAAGATTATTGCATAATGAAAGGCTTATTACATAGATTAGATCATTGCAGTTCAGCATGGATACTAGTTGAAGATGAAACAAGTGATGAAATATCAGAATTTGTAGAAAAATTTATGAAGGAAAAAGATTTTGAACCAAATGATTTACAACAATTTGCCCAAGCAAATCAAAATAAAAATATTATAGTAATTGGTTCAACAGGAATGGGAAAAACAGAAGGAGCATTACTTTGGAGTAATAGTGATAAGACATTCTTCACATTACCATTAAGAATAAGTATAAATGCAATATATGACAGAATAAAAGAAACAATAGGATATAATCATGTTGGTTTATTACATTCAACTGCAGTTGACTATTTAGATGAAAAAAATGAAGAAAACGAATTTGAAAAAATTGACCAAGCACGAAATTTATATGAAAAAATTACAACATGCACAATAGATCAAATTTTTCCATTTGTCTTCAAATATAGAGGTTATGAAAAAATTTATGCAACATTAAGTTATTCAAAAGTAGTAATTGACGAAATTCAAGCATATTCACCAGAAATAGTAGCAGTTATTTTAAAAGGGTTACAAATGATAAATAACTTAAATGGAAAGTTTATGGTAATGACTGCAACACTTCCTAGAATATATAAAGATAAACTTGAAGAAATGGGAATAAAATTTGAGTATAATGAATTTATAAAAGATACGGTGAGACATAAAATTCAATTAGTGGATTCAGTGATAAATCAAGATATAGAAGAAATAAAAGAAAATTCTAAAAATAAGAAAGTATTGATAATTGTTAATACAATAAATAAAGCAATTGAAATATATGAAAAACTAAAAGATGAAAATATATCAAATGTAGAATTACTACATTCAAGATTTATACAAGCTGATAGAAATGAAAAAGAAAGGAATATAAAAGAATTTTCTAAAAATAGAAATGAAGCAGGAATATGGATAACAACGCAAATTGTTGAAGCATCATTAGATATAGATTTCGATATGTTATATACAGAAATGTCTTCATTAGATAGTTTATTTCAAAGATTAGGAAGATGTTATAGAAGTAGAGAATATAGCGGAGACATGCCAAATGTAAAGATATATATCAAAGAAACAAGTGGAGTTGGATATATATATGATAAAGAAATTTATGAAAAAAGCATTGAATTATTAAAGCCATATAGTAGTCAAATACTAAAAGAAAAAGTAAAAATTGATTTAGTTGATAAATTATATTCAAAAGAAATGCTACAAGGGACAGAATTTTACAAGAAATTTAAAGAGGCATTTAAAATATTGGATAATATTATAGACTATGATACAAGTAAAAAAGATGCACAGCATATTTTAAGAAATATTGATAATATAGATGTAATTCCAAAAAATATTTATGATGAAAATCTAAATTTATTTGCTGAATATGAAAACGAAAAAGAGAAAAAGAAAAAATATGAATTAAAAAGGAAAATTGATAAATTATTTATATCAATTAATAGTAAAAATAAATGGAAATTGAACAATTTCATAACAGAATGTCCGTATGTGAAAGGAAAATATATTATTGATACAAAATATGATAAAGAAATTGGACTTCTTTTAGAAGCGGATGAAGGTTATTCAATGGATTCGCGAGAATTGTAATAGGAGGAATATATGAATATTACAGGAATAATGGTTTATTATTATTTTATATGTGAGCGAAGATTATGGTATTTTACAAATCAAATAAATATGGAACAAAATAGTGAATTGGTACAGATTGGAAAAATAATAGATGAAACAACATATAAAAGAGAAAAGAAAGGAATTTTAATAGACAATACTATAAATATAGATTTTATAAATAATGGTGCAGTATTACATGAAGTCAAGAAAACAAAATCAATCGAAGAGGCAGGAATTTGGCAATTAAAATATTATATGTATTACTTGGAACAAAAAGATATAAAAAATATTAAAGCTGAAATTGATTTTCCATTATTAAGAGAAACGAAAAAAATCATTTTAGAAGACGAAGACAGAGAAGTATTAAAAAATGTTGTTAAAAATATAGAAAATATTGTAGAACAGGACAAGCCACCTAAAATAATTGATTCAAAGATTTGCAAGAAATGTTCTTACTATGATTTATGCTATGTATAAAAATTGTATAGGAAGGAATTGTTAAAAATGAAACAATCATATTATTTATACAAAAGTGGGAGGCTTCAAAGGAAAGATAATACACTGGAAATAGTATATAAAGATAATACTAAGAAAAGTATACCTGTTGAAAGAGTAGATGATATATATGTTATGACGGAATTTGATTTCAATACAAGCTTATTGAATTTCTTATCACAGTTTGGAATAAATGTACACTTTTTTAATTATTATGGATTTTATACAGGGACATATTATCCCAAAGAGGCTCTTGTATCAGGGAAATTGTTAATTAAACAAGTTGAGCATTATAATGATATAGAAAAAAGATTAAATATTGCAAAAGCTTTTATAGAGGCTGCATCATATAATATTTATAGAAATTTAACTTATTATAATAATAGAGGAAAAGACTTAAAAGATTATATGAATGAAATAGATTATTTAAGAAAACAAATAAAACTATGTAAAGATGTACCTGAATTAATGGGGATAGAAGGAAATATTAGAAAGGTTTATTATGATTCATGGAATATTATAATTAACCAAGATATAGCATTTGAAAAAAGAGTAAAAAATCCTCCAGATAACGCAATAAATTCATTGATTTCATACGTTAATACAATTATATATACTAGAGTTTTAAGTGAAATTTATAAGACTCAATTAAATCCTACTATAAGTTATTTACATGAGCCATCTGAAAGAAGGTTTTCACTTTGCTTAGATATTGCTGAAATTTTTAAGCCGATTATAGCAGATAGATTAATTTTTTCTATGTTAAATAAAAGACAGATAACAGAAAAAGATTTTGAGGAAGGTCTTAATTTTACTTATATAAAAGATAGTGCAAGAAAGGATATAACAAGAGAGATTGATTTAAGGCTACAAACCAAAATTAAGCATAAAAAGTTGGACAGAGAAGTGAGCTATGAATATTTGATGAGATTAGAAGTGTATAAATTAATTAAACATTTGCTTGAAGACGAAGAATATGAAGGTTTTAAAATGTGGTGGTAATATGTATGTTATTTTAGTTTATGATATAAATTTGGAAAATAAAGATGGACAAAAGGTATTGAGAAATGTCTTTAAAACATGTAAAAAGTATTTGGTACATATTCAAAATTCTGTTTTTGAAGGTGAGTTACTAGAATCTCAAGCTATTAAGTTGAAATCTGAACTTGATAGATATATTAGAGAAGATAAAGATAGTGTGATTTTGTTTAAAAGTAGAAGTAGTCGATGGTTAGAAAAAGAGTTTCTTGGAAAAATAGAAGATGATAAAACAGATAATTTTTTGTAGAGTATAAAATTTTAATGTTCTGTCGACCTATAATAACGCTTAAATTGCATGTATACGACAGTGTAGATATTTCCCTAATTATTAATGATTTTTAGAAAGGTTATGGATTTTTTATAATTTTTGGAGTAGTATATATAGTATATAGACAGATTTGAAACTTGAAAGTGCTCACACTGGGGCTTTTGATGAGTTCCTGTATTAATTTAAATATATTAGAATGTAAATTTGATATTTATACGTGTTGTGTTAGATGCGATAAGGTATTAATTTAAATATATTAGAATGTAAATTTTACTGCGAAGTCTTTTGTTATCAATACCTCTAAGTATTAATTTAAATATATTAGAATGTAAATAATTTCATTATGCTAGATTTGGTACTGGATATATTGAG
>ERZ824600.5630-NODE-5630-length-10099-cov-7.408005_pt1 | contig 10099 bp, 10 predicted proteins | sample MGYA00519933_ERZ824600 | MGnify/ENA primary metagenome ERZ824600 (study PRJEB31778, sample SAMEA3449178) | human gut metagenome | biome: human gut; feature: human-associated habitat; material: faeces | place: United Kingdom | collected 2010/2012 ... | reverse complement strand
TAGCGCTGTTCTGCCATTTCGGCGTTGAGTGCGTACTGCTTTCGCACCTTTTGAATATTTCGCCTATGGCGCTGTGGCAGGGTTTTGTGGCACTGCCCTCTTCCGTTACCGAACTCGCAACCGAAGAGCGCGAACAGGGTATTGCGTCGTTCAGGTGCAGCAGCTTCGGCGACCTATCACATCTTTACGCCGGCAATGAAGAACCTTCATTCTATGCGCGTTTCTGTGAAAACTACTCTGCCTTTGACGAACGTCACGAAACATCCCGCTGAAAGGAGAATTTATGAAAAGAACTTTTGAATCAGAATTGCCCGAGGGGTATTATGCAATTTATGAAATTGACGCTAAAAACAAAAAAACGGCAGTGCTTTTGAATATTGCCGCACTCGCTGTTGCCGCGATTTGTATTTATCTTTCGTTCCTGATTGTCCGCCCCTTGAATTTCTTTGAAAATTACAGCCTTGCCCGTGCTGTTGTTTTTATCGCTGCAATGCTTGTCTATATTGTTCTGCATGAACTTGTGCATGGCGCGGCATATAAGATTCTGACAAAGCAGAAACTTACATTCGGATTGACGCTGAGCGTTGCATACTGCGGTGTTCCGAACATTTATGTGTACCGCCGCACTGCGCTTATTGCATTGCTTGCGCCGTTTCTTATTTTTATTCCCGTTTTTCTTCTGCCCGCAATATTTCTGCCTGACGCTTGGGATAAGCTTTGCTCCTTAATTCTTCTTTCGCTTCATTTAAGCGGGTGCTCAGGCGATATTTACGATGCATTTCTTTATTTGTTCCGCTTTAAGGACGAAACGGTTCTTATGCGCGACACGGGACCCAAACAGACGTTTTACGTGAAATAAAATAACCGCTCCGAAAACAAACGGAGCGGTTAAATTTTATAAAGAATTATTTTTTCATAGCCTCTTCACAAGCAACTGCAACAGCAACGCTCATGCCTACCATCGGGTTGTTGCCCGCGCCGATAAGACCCATCATTTCAACGTGAGCGGGAACGGAGGACGAACCTGCAAACTGCGCGTCGGAATGCATACGGCCCATAGTGTCGGTCATACCGTAAGAAGCCGGTCCGGCAGCCATGTTGTCCGGGTGCAGAGTACGACCAGTACCACCACCGGATGCCACTGAGAAGTACGGCTTGCCAGCCAATACGCGTTCTTTCTTATAAGTACCTGCAACCGGGTGTTGAAAGCGGGTCGGATTCGTAGAGTTACCAGTGATGGATACATCCACGCCTTCTTTCCACATGATAGCCACACCTTCGCGAACATCGTCTGCACCGTAGCATTTTACTTTGGCACGGGGACCGTCGCTGTATGCGATTTCACGAACTACTTTCAGTTCACCTGTATAGTAATCGAATTGAGTCTGAACGTATGTAAAGCCGTTGATACGAGAGATAATCTGTGCAGCGTCCTTGCCGAGACCGTTCAGGATGCAACGCAGAGGTTCTTTACGTACCTTGTCAGCTTTAGCGGCAATCTTGATAGCACCTTCGGCAGCAGCGAATGACTCGTGACCTGCCAAGAAAGCGAAACATTTGGTTTCTTCACGCAGCAACATGGCTGCCAAGTTACCATGACCGATACCAACCTTGCGGTCGTCAGCTACAGAACCCGGAATACAAAATGCCTGCAGACCGATACCGATAGCTTCAGCAGCTTCAGCAGCGTTCTTGCAGCCCTTCTTAATGGCGATGGCGCAACCTACAACGTATGCCCATTTTGCATTTTCGAAACAGATGGGCTGAGTTTCTTCACAAGTCTTATAAGGATCGAGACCATGAGCTTCGCAGATAGCATTGGCTTCTTCGATGTCTTTGATACCGTTTGCGTTCAATGCAGCAAGAATCTGCTTGATACGACGGTCTTGGCTTTCAAATTTTACTTCTCTAATCATATGTCTTTCCTCCTTATATTATTCGTGACGTGGGTCAATGTGTTTAACTGCACCTTGCTCTTCAGTGAAGCGGCCGTATGTACCGGTAACTTTCTTCAATGCTTCATTGGCGTCTGTACCTTTCTTGATTTCATCCATAAACTTGCCCAGATGAACAAATTCGTAACCGCAGATTTCGTCGTTCTTGTCCAAAGCGATAGTCTTGATGTAACCTTCTGCCATTTCCAAGTAACGAGAACCCTTAGCCAACGTTCCGTATAATGTGCCTACCTGGCTGCGCAGACCTTTGCCCAAGTCTTCCAAGCCAGCTCCAATCATCAAACCGCCTTCAGAGAAAGCAGACTGAGTACGACCGTAAACAATTTGCAGGAAGAGTTCGCGCATAGCTGTGTTGATAGCGTCGCAAACGAGGTCAGTATTCAATGCTTCGAGGATAGTCTTTCCCGGGAGGATTTCTGATGCCATAGCAGCAGAATGAGTCATACCGGAGCAACCGATAGTCTCAACCAAAGCTTCCTGGATAACGCCTTCCTTTACATTGAGGGTTAATTTACATGCACCTTGCTGAGGAGCACACCAGCCAATACCGTGTGTCAGACCAGAGATGTCAACAATTTCTTTAGCTTTTACCCATTTACCTTCTTCGGGAATAGGAGCCGGTCCGTGATTAGGACCTTTCTTCACAACACACATGTGTTCCACTTCGTGTGAATAAGTCATAATTAGCTCTTTTTTTAAGTGATATAATTAAAAAAAACGTAGTCCACTTTTATTAGTCGGGTGCAAAGTTAGTTGTTTTCCCCGTTTCTGCCAACTGTTCAATTTGACTTTTTTATTAAAAAGAAGTAATAAGAAGCTGAATTTCTGCGGAATGTAAAGTGGAGTTTGCAGTTGACTGTTTTTTCTCGTCTCTGATAGGGTTTGTGAATCAATAAGGTATGTGCTTGTTAATCAGGAAGTAATTTTGCCAACCCCTTGCTTGCGTCTTGGCAAACTTTTGCCATGCCTATGGCAAAGTTTTGCCAACACGGTGGCAAAGTCTTGCCAATGGTAAGGCAAAATCCTGCCAACTGGTTGGCAAGGCGAAGAAAATAAAGGGGAGTCCGTGTTTGACTATGGCTGCAAAGTCTTACCTTTGTGGCACATTAAATAAAATACAAACTATGATAGAAGTTACAGATGTGGCATTGCGCCAGGCTGCCGGTGAAGGGATGGATGCATTCATCGGCGTATTCACCGGTGCTTATAAGAAAGAAATAGGCGGAGAAATGACTGCCGGGACGATGTCTTTGCTTACCGGTGAACAGCATTCATTGTTGGCCTATCAGATATTCCGTGATGAAGTGATGGAAGGGGGCTTCTGCCAACTGATTCAAAATGGTTATGGCGGTTATATTTTCGACAATCCGTTTGCCAAAGTGATGCGTTTGTGGGGAGTGGGCGATTTGAGCAAGTTGGTTTATGCTGCCAAGAAAATATACGATAGCCATCGTGACGACTTGGAACGCGAACGCACAGACGAGGAATTTATGGCAATGTACGAGCAATATGAGGCTTTCGATGAACTGGAAGATGAATTTTTGGAAAAAGAGGAGGAATATACAGCTTTGGTTGCCGGCTATGTGGATGAGCATTTGGAGCTGTTTGCCAAGATTGTGTGATAGAGAGTAACGAGGAAAGGCATATTAGCCTATACCCATTCTTGCCTTTCGGTATTGGAGAGATGTGCTATCTGAAAGCTAAAATATGCGAGCTATGAATGCCGGGATGAAAAATGGAATTAATTTATTGATGATTCTTGTATTGTTTATCTCATGTGTACAAGAAAAAGAGGACAATAATGTCTTAAGACGTGTGGAAGCGTGTATGGAATTATTTCCTGATAGTGCCTTGTCGCTTCTGAGTCAAATTGAATGTCCCGAATGTATGAGAGGACAACAGAGAGCAGATTATGCTTTGCTTTTAACGCAGGCTTTGGATAAAAACTATTTGGATAATTTGCAGTCAGACTCATTGATAATGATAGCGGTAGAATATTATAAACAGGAAGGTGATAAATTGAAGGCAGGGAAGGCTTACTTTTATTATGGAAAAGTGATGTTGTTAAAGGAGCGCTTCTCAGATGCTATGCAGGCTTATCTGGAAGCATCGAGTCTCTTGGAAGAAACTAGGGATTATAAAGTACAAGGGATGGTCTGGGAATATATAGGGTATTTGAACTCGGTTCAAGGATTGTATGAAAATTCTATAGACAATTTTAAACATTCTATCAGGTACTATGAACTGGCGAGTGACAGACGTCGTATTTTATATGGTTATAGGAATATGGCAAGAGGCTATTTTTCGGTACATCATAATGATAGTGCAGGTTGGTATGCTGAAAAAGGGCTTGTGTTGAGTGACACTGTTAGTGGTATGAAGGCATCTTTTCTACATTTATTAGGACTTATTGCCAATAATGAAAAACGATATCCACAAGCAATAGAGTATTTTTCAAATGCAATGGAAGTTTGTGATAATTTAAATGATAAATATCGTTATAGTTTGTCTTTGGGACGTGTTTATTCTGAAGTAGGTCAAAAGAAAAAAGCTGAAGATTGTTTTGTTTCTTGTATCAATGCAACTAATATTTTTGTGTCTTCGGGTGCATATTACTATTTGGCTGATATGCATAAAAAAGATGGTAATTATTTGAAAGCGTTTTTGTATAAAGAGAAGTCTGATTCATTATTAGAGGTGACTCGTAATGCTGAACTGCAAAAGCAGTTGTTGGATTTGCAGAATAAGTATGAAAATGATAAGCTTATTTTGGAAAATAAACAGATAAGGCTGGAAAATGAGAAACAGACTTATTTTTATTTGTTTTTATTTGTATTCATATTAGGGTTGGGCATCATCGCTTTCTTTCTGGTTAGGAAAAGGTATCGAACAAAATTGTTGCGTAATGTCGAGATTATTGGAAATAATAATGCAATTATTAATAGATATGCTTGTAGAATTGCAGAATTGGAGAATGTGAGCTTACAAGAACGTCAGGCTAAACAAGAGGAAATAGGAATCCTGAATAGAAAAATCCTTTGTTTAATAGCAGAAAATAAGCGAGTATGTGAGAATTCGAGTGTTGACGCCTTGTTTGTATTAGAGGAATTGAAGCAAGGAAATTTGATTATTAGTAATATGACTATTGCTGAACGGCAACATATATTTGACTTTTTGGATTTGGTTCATGCGAATTTTATTACTCGACTTAAACAAGAGTTTGATTTAACAAAAAATGAATTATTGTTGGCTGCGTTGCTGAAAGTGGGATTCTCTAACAAGCAATTAATGATTGTTTTTGATTGTGAAATGAAATCCATATATAAAAACAGACAAAGACTAAAAGCAGATTTAGGACTTACTAAGAATGATTCTTTAGAGCAAATGGTAATGATGTATTGAGAAAAAAACGTTTTTTTGTCCTATATGTTTCTTTGTAGTGTGTTGATATATAATTTATTACCTACCCTATTTTTGTCCGCATAGTTATTGCTGAATTATTGTTGAATAGTCCCTAATTTTGTATAAATAAAAAATGAAAGACTATGAAACTGAAAATTATCTTATCTGTATTGTTGTTATTTTCTTTATTAAAGGTCGATGCTAATCCTTTGGTCGACATAAGTATTACTTCTGGAAAAGAAGAAGTCTTTTTGCATTCAAATGATATTCCTTTTGAAATTCTGACTACGGGAAAAGAAGATGGAAGCCGTTCCGTTATACCATTAGTGCCATTTGTTGTATTCGTTGAAGATTCTAATTATTCCGTGGAATTGGATTTTATGGAAGGAATCGGGGTAGTGGAAATTGCCATTTCCCAAAATGGTTCTGTGATTTATTCTTCTTCCGAGAATATTCTATCTCCCCTTCGGAAATATTTGCAACTTCCTTTCGGAGTATCAGGGGAGTATTGTATAGAAATTAAAGGAGATAATGGGGCATATGCATATGGCTGTTTTGAATTATGATATATTGTTAACTAAAAAATGTAATGCTTATGAAAAAGATTAGTTTATTGTTGGTAGGAGTGTTAGCTCTATTTTCTTGTGAGCAAGAGGAATTGGATAACTTTGTGGAAAGTAGTGGTGTGGGGCAGGTGATGACAAGGGCGATAGGTTCTAGTGCGGATTTTGATCCGATAAGTGAGCTTGCCGAAATTCCAGTGAATATTTTGAATATTGGAAACTCTAAACAAAAGTATCTTACTTGTAAAGAGAAAGGTACTGAAATTTGTTTAACAGATAAAGATGATGGATCTTTGAGGCAGAGATGGTATCTGAAGTATGGAAGAACTATTGTTGTTGCTGGGGGAAATAATAGAGTGACATCCGATACATATGGAGTTGTTACTCCTAATAACTATTTATCTTCAGAAATACCTGATAATCTTCGTTTGAGTTATTGGAATAAATCAACTTTTGATTCACCTTTGGCTGGACCTGGCTTAAGCTTTAATTGTTTGGCTGATGCTAATTGTATGATATATACGATGTATGGAAACTTTAATACTGGTTTGTCTTCTTATTATTTGCAATCAGAATCTTCAACGTCTTCCTCTGTAAAGTTTAAAACGAATAATTCCTCAAGCCTCGCTTTATGGGAAATAGTTCCTGTTGGTGAATATGAACTTGTTGGTTTAGAGTATGTACGGACTACGGTTGACAGCTTTGAACCTACAGAAGTGATTTGTGACCATGATGAATATACAAATGAACATTTAAGCGTTGATACATGGAACTATTCTTTATCTACAAGCTATACAGAAAAATCTGATTTTTCAAAAACAGAAGGAGTAAGTGTCACTATTTCAGGAGGATTGAACGTGGGTATACCTAATGTGGTAGGAGATGATTCTTCGCTTGGAGTAAATGTTTCTGTACAGCAGCAGACAAATAAATCTTGGACTTATGGTACAAGTGATAGTAAAACGGTAACAAAAACGAGAACTGGACAAATCCCGATTCAACCAGGTGAAACTGTAAAACTTGATGCGGTGTTAGTCATGTACAAAGGTAGTTTGACTTACGTTGCTACATTAAGGAAAATAGGGGATACTAAAACGTTTAGAGTTAAAGGAAAATGGAGTGGAGACTGCTTTTCTTCTTTTGAAGCTAGAACATATAATCCAACAACAGGGAAATTGGTAGGAGAATATGTTTTAGAATAATGTGATTATCTAAATTATGGTTGTTTATAAATGTTAAATAAATATTGGGGCTTGCAGTATTTAGATTAATCTTTCATTTAATCTTAAAAACAATGAAAAAACGAGGAGAGTACTATATTACTCAATTCTTTTATCTAAATTTGCAAACTCTAATATTTATAGGAAAGATGAAACAATTAAAATTCTTGATGGTTGCCTTGACATTGTTGATGGGCATTTCGTTTACTTCGTGTCTGAATTCAGATGACGGAGAGTATGATGACATTTATGGCATGGTTTTAGTGAATAACTATATGGGATTACTCTCTTTTGAAGATGCTGCGGGTAACACTTATCAACCTACACCGGCTTCTGTTACTCAATTTGAGGCAAATTCAAGTTTGAAGATTTCAGATTCTCGAATGGGAATCATCTTAGGAAAGAGCATAGAACCTGAGACGAATGAAAAATCTAAAACTACCAACTTCACTTTGAAGAATTTTCAGCCTATTTCTTTTGCAAACGCTGTCGTATCAATGACAGCAGAAAGCTTGGTTGTTGATGCGCCGGAAACAGCACCGGTGATAACTTTGAAATTGGAAAATGGGTCAGTTCAGCCATTTTTGTATAACAAGGATATACTTGTAACTCCTATAGCTTGGAGACTGCAAAATGACAACGATAAGTTTAAGATGCATAAATTTGCTTTAGCTTGTGTACTGGATGAAATTGAAGCAGGGGCCACAGACCTTGTTTTCTATCTGCGTCATGATAAGGGTGCTGATGATAAGACAGATGTTTATTATTCTAATTGGTATGGGTATGATATAAAAAATGCTTTAGAAAGGTTTAAAGAAAAAGCAGGAAATCTTCCTACTAAATTAGTTATTAAGTCGCATGAAAGTGGAAATAATAGCAATACAGAAATACCGGAAAACTATACGGAATATACTGTAGAATACAAAATTGCGTCTACTAATCAATAAATTGATATTGAATTACAAAGATTTATTTCATATAGCAATACTACTGATTTCCTCTCCGGCTCGTGCCTGGGAGGAAATTAGTTTAGAGGATAGACGAAAAGTATTTACTGCTTTTGTCTATCCTATGATTGGTTTATGCGGGTTGTCCGTTTTCATCGGCTCTTTGATGAAGATGGGATGGGACGGGCCGCAAAGCTTTCAATATGCCATGACACAATGCTGTGCGGTGGCTGTATCCTTGTTTGGAGGATATTTTTTGGCAGCCTATCTCATCAATGGGTTGCGTGTCCGCATGTTTATGCTGGACAGTGATATTCCTTTGGCGCAACAGTTTGCAGGTTATGCACTGGTAGTGGTGTTCATGCTGAGGATTGTTATCGGCATATTGCCTGATTTCGGCATTATGGCTCTGTTGCTCCAATTCTATATCGTGTATGTTGTGTGGGAAGGAAGCAAAAAGGTGATGCAGATAGCGGAAAAAGACCGTTTGCGTTTCACCATTCTTTCTTCTATTTTGTTAATAGCTTGTCCGGTGGCCATTGAATGGATATTCAATAAGCTGACGGTAGTGCTAAACTGATAAATGTTATGAAACAAGCTCCTGTAAATATAAAGAATAAGCGTGCTACGTTCGATTACGAACTGACGGACACCTATACGGCTGGCATTGTGCTTACGGGCACAGAAATCAAGTCCATCCGGTTGGGGAAAGCAAGCTTAGTCGATACGTTCTGTTACTTTGCCAACGGCGAATTGTGGGTGAAGAACATGCATGTGGCCGAATACTTCTATGGTTCGTACAACAATCACAATGCACGCAGGGAGCGCAAGCTTTTGTTGAATAAGAAGGAACTTGAAAAACTGATGCGCGGCACGAAAGATCCGGGTTTCACCATTGTTCCCGTGCGCTTGTTTATCAATGAAAAAGGGCTGGCCAAACTTGTGGTGGCACTTGCCAAAGGTAAGAAGCAATATGATAAGCGCGAATCACTGAAGGAAAAAGATGACAAACGCGATATGGCGCGTATGTTTAAAAGATAATATGAGTAAACTTGGTAGTTTGGTGCGTGAGCGCATCCTTATTTTGGATGGTGCAATGGGCACCATGATACAGCAATACAACTTGACAGAGGGAGATTTTCGGGGTGAACGCTTCTCGCAGATTCCCGGACAGATGAAAGGTAACAATGACCTGCTTTGTCTGACACGCCCCGATGTGATACAAGACATTCACCGCAAGTATCTGGCGGCAGGTGCAGATATTATCGAAACAAATACATTCAGTTCCACCCGCGTCAGTATGGCCGATTATCATGTGCAGGACTATGTGCGTGAGATGAATCTTGCCGCAGTGCGCCTGGCACGCAAAGTGGCAGATGAGTTTACTTCTCTTACTCCCGACAAACCCCGTTTTGTGGCAGGCTCCGTAGGACCGACGAACAAGACCTGCTCCATGAGTCCCGATGTGAACAATCCGGCCTTTCGTGCCTTGAGCTACGATGAACTGGCCGATGCCTACCGTGAGCAGATGGAAGCATTGCTCGAAGGTGGTGTGGATGCTTTGCTGATAGAAACCATTTTTGATACGCTGAATGCCAAGGCTGCTATTTTTGCCGCCGGGCAGGCGATGGAAACTGTAGGAGTTCATGTACCCTTGATGCTCTCTGTGACTGTTTCTGATATTGGAGGGCGTACTCTGTCGGGACAAACTTTGGATGCTTTTCTCGCCTCCGTGCAACATGCCGATATTTTTTCAGTTGGGTTGAACTGCTCCTTTGGCGCCCGCCAGCTGAAACCTTTCCTGGAGCAGCTTGCTGTCCGTGCACCTTATTATATCAGTGCTTATCCCAACGCCGGACTGCCCAACAGTTTGGGCACATACGACCAGACTCCTGCCGATATGGCACATGAAGTAAAAGAGTATATCCATGAGGGATTGGTGAATATTATCGGTGGTTGTTGCGGAACGACAGATGCCTACATTGCCGAGTACTCCTCGCTGATTGCCGGTG
>ERZ824600.5625-NODE-5625-length-10105-cov-3.876119_pt1 | contig 10105 bp, 10 predicted proteins | sample MGYA00519933_ERZ824600 | MGnify/ENA primary metagenome ERZ824600 (study PRJEB31778, sample SAMEA3449178) | human gut metagenome | biome: human gut; feature: human-associated habitat; material: faeces | place: United Kingdom | collected 2010/2012 ... | reverse complement strand
GGCTTTGAAATCTATGATTTTACACCGAACAGCCTTGGAGATTATGATTTTACAAAAGGAAGCGGCTGGATGTATCAGGTAAACGGCGTTTACCCGAACTATGGCTTAAGCGATTACTGTTTCCAGAACGGCGATACACTGCGGCTGCGTTTCACGCTGGCATACGGAGCTGATATCGGGCAGGACATGACCGGCGGTTCAGATAACTGGGGGTATGAATGGTAATGAAAAAGGGAAATGATCAAAAACAAAATGCAGAAAAAAGAAAAAACAGAATGACAGCCCTGCTCATGGCACTGATCCTGTGCGTTGGGATGATTTCCGGCACAAACAAGGAAGTACGGGCACAGTCTGCATCCCAAAACAGTGAGACGCAAACAGCTTCTGAATCAGACGTTACGACAGAAAATACAGCAAATATAGCAGAAAATACAACAAAAAGTGCAGCAACTGTCACACATTACGAATACACGACAGAAGAAGTAAAAGAAACCATCCAGGGTATTTTTGAGTGGGCTAAGAGCCTCACAAATGCTGACGAGCTGATCGATAAGACCTTTCTGGAAGGGGCGGATACTTCGCTCAATGACTGGTTTGCCTTTGCAGCAGCGAGAAGCGGATACAAGGAAGACTATAAAAGCTATCGAAAAGCGATGGAAACAGCGATCGCCAAAAAATATGGCACAAAAAAAGAAAAACAAAAGACGAAGACGCCAGTTTCAGCAGAAAGTGATTTTAAGTGTTCTGCTTGTTATCATTATCGGATTGATTGGCGTGCTTGGATATCAGATGCAGAAGAACGAGAAAAAACAGACGGATGGAAACGCAAGTGCATCCTCTTCGGTTTCGTCATCCTCTCTTGCTGGGGACAGTTCAGAGCCGATATCGGATTCCAGCCCGGAGGAGGAGATTACACCGACGCCTGAGCCGGTACAGCAGATTTCGTCAGATGGTCTGAACAGTCAGCATGCCCTGCTGGTGCGGGAAAGCGATCTGGCTGAGATGATGAATCTGGGCGGAGATGAGAGAATTTATCCGGCGTCGATGACAAAGATTATGACAGCGCTGCTTACCATTGAAAATCTTCCGGATCTGAACGAGACGATTACGGTTCCGGAGGACATCTTCGAGGAACTGACGGCACAGGATGCGTCGGTAGCGGGATTTAATCCGTACGAACAGCCGACGGTTCGTGATCTTCTCTATGGTGTGCTGCTTCCATCCGGCGCAGATGCCTGTGAGACATTGGCGAGAGCAGTCGGCGGATCGGAAGAAGGTTTTGTGGCCATGATGAACCAGAAAGCAGAAGAACTGGGGCTTACCAATACGCATTTTGAGAACTGCACGGGACTGCATAACGACAACCATTATTCTACCTGCCGTGATATTGCGGTGCTGATGAGTGAGTGTCTGAAGAGTGATACGTTTCGCGAGATCGTGACGAGGGAGGTTTACACAACGGAAGCTACCGCATCACACCCGGAGGGAATTACGCTGTATGACACGATGCTCCACCGGTTTACCAGCTATGAGATGAGTACGACACTGGAGAACGGGGCAGTCATTGAAGGCGGAAAGACCGGATTTACCGATGAGGCGGGTCAGTGCCTGGTCAGCTTTGCAGAATATGGAGGAGAAGAGTACATACTTGTTACGGCAGAGGCCATGACGGATTCGGGATCTGCGGTGGACAGCATCGCGGATGCGAGTACGGTGTATGGAAGATTACAGTAAATACAGGTGAAAGTGAGAGCTGGAAATGGGAGAAAATTCCCGGTTCCGGCTCTTTTTTTTGCGTGAAGCAAGTCGAGAAAATAAGGTGTGGATAACATTAGGGATGTTTTGCACGGAATGCGCAGAAAAGAATTATGTTTTCCACAAAAGAAAGAAGCACAGGGGAAAAATTGTGGATAACGGAAAGGAAAAATCCAGTTTTTGTGTATAGATCGCGCCGGATGGGAAATACTGCTTACTGTAGAAAAGCAGGAGGAGAGCGAGAAATCGAAAAACGCCTCTGAAATGCTTAAAAAGATATCAGCAGAGGTGGTAAGAACATGAAAAGAGACAAGTTGAGAATCGGCGTGATCACAGCGGCACTGGCAATGATGATTGCAGGCGGAGTGCTGACCTGGCAGCAGGATGCGAGAAATGGTAAGGCAGATCAGGCGAAACAGGGAGAGACGGCACAGCTTACAGAGGACGAAAGCACCGGAACTACAGAACAGCAGACGGAGGAGACGGCGGGAGATGCAGACGGAACGCGTGCCGTACAGGATCAGGCAGATGATGTGGAAAACAGTCTGGAACAGGTGCCGGAAATGGAAGCGGCGTGTGAAGAAGAGGCGGCGGGAAATCCAGAAGCAGATGCAGAGACGGCTCAGAATACACCGGAAGAATCAGATGGGAATACAGAAAGACAGGACGCGCAGGCGGTAAACGGAACAGCGGCGGATCAGAACGGAGAAACAGGATCAGGAGAAACAGCGGCGAATGAAGAAACGAGTGCAGCATCCGGAACTGTGGATTCTGCAGAAAATCAGGAAACGGCAGTTGAGACAGCAGGGGCTGCACAGGATCTGATGTTCAGCGAAGCGACAATCATGGAACTGCCGGTTACTGGAACAGTTCTGATTCCGTATAACATGGAAAATACCGTTTATTTCCCGACACTGGATCTTTACCAGTGCAATCCAGGCGTTGTTTTCTCGGCGGCAGAAGGAACTCCGGTTCTGGCGGCAGCGGACGGAGAAGTTGTGAGTGTGGAAAATGATGCAAGAACCGGCCTCACCGTCACCATGAATCTTGGAAATGGATACGAAGCCATCTACGGACAGCTCACAGACGTTTCCCTCGAGGCAGGCCAGAAAGTTCAGAAAGCAGCACGGATCGGAGCAGTTGCAGCACCGACGAAATATTATGTAAAAGAGGGAAGCAATCTTTTCTTTGAGATGAAAAAAGATGGAAAAGCCATTGATCCTATGGTATATCTCCCGGCAATTTCGGAATAAAAAAGAGGACCTGCACGAAATGGGATGCGGGAAAGTATTATAAAGTGTAGGATTCGCAATCGAATCTTTTTTACAGGTTTTGAATACAAAAAAGGCGGCGCAGACCGCGGATGGTAAAATACCGTTTTTCGATTGCTTTTTATAAAAAAGGCTGGCTGAAAACAGTCAGCTTTACATATAACAAACAGGATTGTTTTGATATAGAAAAAGGGCGGAATAAAAGGAAAGTAACCGGTTACAGAAAATGTGAAAGTTTGTCATTTTAGGGGTTTCGTTTTTGAATGTTATCGGTTAAAATAGATGTAGTGGACAGATCCTGAAAACAAGGAGGATTAGAAAAATATGGAGCTTTTATTTATGGACCCGGTGTTCAAAGAAGCAATCTGGGGTGGAACAAAGTTAAGAGACGTATTTGATTACGAAATTCCGAGCGATACAACCGGCGAGTGCTGGGCGATCAGCGGACATGCCAACGGAATGAGCCGTGTGGCAGGCGGAAGATTTGATGGAAAAACATTAGGTGAGCTCTGGAAAGAGGAGCCGGAAATTTTCGGAAATTACCCGGGAAGCCAGGTTCCGCTGCTGATCAAGATCATTGATGCAAAAAATGATCTGAGCATCCAGGTTCATCCAGATGATGCTTATGCAGGAGAGCATGAGAATGGATCTCTTGGAAAGACCGAGTGCTGGTACGTGCTGGACTGCGAACCGGGTACAGAAATTGTTATCGGACACAATGCAAAAGACAAGGCAGAAGTGGAGAAAATGATCCGCAATCATGAGTGGAGCGATTTCATCCGCAAAGTGCCGGTACATAAGGGAGATTTCTTCCAGATCAATCCGGGATGCGTACATGCCATCAAAGGCGGCACACTGATTCTGGAGACACAGCAGAGCAGCGATATCACCTATCGTGTATACGATTATGACAGACTGCAGAACGGCAAACCGAGACAGCTTCATGTAGAGCAGAGTATCGATGTTATCGAGGCTCCGTTTAAACCGGCAGATATCGATACCTTTACAGAGGAAATCCCGGGCGCGGTACATACCCATTTTGTAACATGCAAGTTCTACTCTGTAGATAAATACGACATCGACGGTGTATTCACCTTGGATGCGAAAAAATATTATACTAATGTAAGTGTAATCGCCGGAGAGGGTACTGTAAACGGTATTCCGGTTAAGAAAGGTACTCACTTTATTATACCGGCTAATTTTAATGGATGCAGATTTGAAGGAAAACTTTCTGTAATCTGCTCAAATCCAGAAGCATAAGAGAGGAGAAAAACACAATGAGACTTGGAGCATTAGAAGCAGGCGGAACAAAGATGGTCTGCGCAATTGGAAACGCAAATGGAGAAATTTATGAGAGAATTTCTATCCCGACCGAGACACCGGAAATTACCGTTCCGAAAATGATTGAGTATTTCAAAGAGAAGGACATTCAGGCACTGGGAATCGGTTGCTTTGGACCGATCGACCTGAACAGAAAATCCGAAACATATGGTTACATTACCACAACTCCCAAATTAGCATGGAAGAACTACAACATCGTAGGCGCTTTCGCAGATGCACTGGACATCCCGGTTGGATTTGATACCGATGTAAACGGTTCTGCACTGGGTGAGGCTACCTGGGGAATCACAAAAGGTCTGGACAACAGCATTTACATCACCATCGGAACGGGCGTTGGAATGGGAATTATTTCCAATGGCAAGCTGTTGCACGGCATGCTTCATCCGGAAGGCGGACACGTTCTGCTGACCAGACATCCGAAAGATACTTACGGCGGAAAATGCCCGTATCACAGCAACTGCCTGGAAGGCCTTGCTGCAGGTCCTGCCATTGAAGCACGCTGGGGCAAAAAAGGTATTGAGCTGGCAGACAAAAAAGAGGTATGGGAGCTTGAGGCTTACTATATCGGACAGGCACTTGTAGACTGCATCATGCTGCTCTCCCCGCAGAGAATCGTTTTGGGCGGAGGCGTTATGCATCAGGAGCATATGATGCCGCTCGTAAGAGAAGAAGTAAAGAAACAGCTGAACGGATATCTTGTAACAAAAGAACTTGAGGATCTCGACAGCTACATTGTACTTCCAAGCCTGAACGACAACCAGGGTATCATGGGCGCATTGAAACTGGCGGTAGATGAGCTGGCAATGCAGTAAAAATAAAAATGAGAAAACCGTTCGGAGAAATCCGGACGGTTTTTTGCTTACAGGAAACTTCGTTGAATTTTCCTGCGAAGCAGGACTCTTTCTTATTTTTTTGATTGCGCCTAAAAGAACCGAGTGTTAAAGTTACATAGAATACAGATGAACAGAAGGAACGGAATTTGAAATGGAACAGGGGAATTTTACATATATTCTGGAATGCAGCGATGGATCTTTTTATACAGGCTGGACCAATAATTTGGAACGCAGAGTAAAGGCACACAATGCTGGAAAAGGAGCGAAATATACAAAGAGCCGCAAACCGGTAAAACTGGTGTATTTTGAAACCTTTTTAACAAAACAGGAGGCTATGCGGAGAGAATGGGAAATTAAGCAGCTTTCGCGGGTAGAAAAATGGAAGCTGATTCAAGCGAAGAAGCAATAAAAATACAAAAACAGACGGCTCAAACAGGCACAATGGTATGCGTAAGCGAGCAGTCTGTTTTTTTGTGTCAAAGCAGGTCGAACATTTTCAAAAGAAAATAGATATTTTGACTTGAAAAATAATTTTATCCTGCTATAATAAAAGAAACAATGATAAGTAGTAATGAAAACTACATAAAGTAGTAATTAAAATACACAGCGTTTCTGACAGGAAAGGAGTGAGTAGAATGAAGTATATCAGAAAAAATGGAATCAAGGATCCTGGCAGTGCGATTACACATGGGATTGCGCTGATCCTGGCGGTGGTGGGAACGCTGCCATTGCTTTTGAAGGCGGCGCGGGAGCCGGATCATCTGCATGTGGTTGCGATGGCGGTGTTTATGCTGAGTATGATTTTGCTGTATCTGGCGAGCACCGTGTATCACACGTTTGATGTAAATGGGAAGGTAAACCGTCGACTGAAGAAGTTTGATCATATGATGATTTCCGTGCTGATTGCGGGAAGTTATACGCCGATCTGTCTGATTGCGCTGCATGGACGGACGGGAATTGTACTTTGTGCATTGGTGTGGGCAGCTGCAATTGGCGGAATTCTTGTCAAGGCATTCTGGATCAATTGTCCGAAGTGGTTTTCCTCAGTGTTGTATATCGCAATGGGATGGCTGTGTGTACTGGCATTTCATCCGCTGTTTCTGGCTCTTTCACGGCCGGCATTTGGATGGTTGCTGGCGGGTGGCATCATTTACACGGTCGGCGGGGTGATTTACTCCTTAAAAATGCCGGTGTTTAATGCAAAACATAAAAAGTTCGGAACACATGAAATTTTCCATCTGTTTGTGATGGGTGGCAGCTTCTGTCATTTTGTTGTGATGTATTATTTTGTGGCGGCGATGCCGGTATAAAAACTTGTTTGAAGATAAAACAGTAATGCAAAAATAAAATACTGCGGAACGTATTTTCGTTATACCCGGGTATTAACATTTATTTGGGAAAACTTTACGCTCCGCAGTACTATTTTTGCATTATTTTTTCTTTTGACGGTATTCACTCGGAGAAATTCCGTAGACTTTTTTGAATACCTGTGTAAAATAAGAAAAATTCGTGTAGCCGATATTCGTTGCAATTACACTGACCGGGAGATTGGTTCCCTCAAGCAGGGAAATCGCAATTTTCAGTTTTTCCTGCACGATATAGTCAGAAAGTGAAATTCCTTTTACCTTTTTGAAAAGCCGGGAGAGGTATTCCGGGTTCATGTATACCTGATGTGCGATTTCGGTGCGGGTAACATTCTGGTGAATATTTTTCTGAATAAAATTTACCACCTGGTCGATCTGTGAAACACCTGGTTCTGCGCTAATTTGAAGGCTTTTTAGATAATCAACGGAAAAATCAAGCAGTTTATGCATCTCTTCTATAGAATGACAGGAGTTGTTCAGAGCGTGAATATCGTATTCTTTTTCAAAAACACCGTGTGCACCGATGTGGTGATGGTTCAGAATCTGATAGAAGAGCTGAAGAAAATCCTGTAAAAAGAGACTGAGCATTTTCTGGTTTACATGACCGGATTCTTTTTGGCGGAGCAGATAATCATGCATGTCTGCACGGACGGCATCGTAATAACCAGAGGAGAGCATGACATTCCAGTGGACAAAATCCGGAGGGGTGTAGGGAACCTGGGAAATACTGGATTTCTGATAAAAAATACCGCTATAGTTTGCCACATTTTCACTGCGCTGTTCCAAAAGCTGCTGTATTTTATCTGGTAGCAGAAGAAAATTTGCAGAATGAGCACAGTAGCATGCTATTTTAAAGTGGAGATACTGTGAAGCGGCTTCCACAAAAGTATGCAAATAAATTTGCACCTGATCTTTTGTAAAATTATCGGTTTCGTATAAAATAAGGGCAAAAACCTGTTCGTGGACATGGCAGAAAAGCAGTTTTTTAGTGAACGGCTTAAACAGCTCGGAAATGACATTCTGCAGGATAGAGCGGAGGAGAGAAAGGTCACGAACTGGATGTGGCGTGTCCTGTTCGAGAATATCAATCAAAGTCAGAACACAGGAACGGCCGGGATCGAGTTTTATGGAGATCGTGTCCAGAAAACTCAGGATATTCTGCGGTTCTGCAGGCTGTTTCTGCAAAAATTCATTTAAAAGCACATCAAGAAGATCCATTTCGCGTTTGCTGAAATAGTTTCCATATTCACTGTAAAATTTTTCCTTTTTTTCCTTTTGAATTTGCAGGACTGCTTTCTGAATGGAAACCTCAATTGCACTGTAGGGAGCGGGCTGAATCAGATAATCGAATCCGCCGAGTTGCAGTGCTTTTTGTGCATAGGAAAAATCTTCATGTGAGGTGAGAAAAATACATTTGATTTCTGGAAAATGCTCCGCAACCCATTCATAAAGTTCAAGACCGCTGCCGAGCGGCATTTCGATATCGCAGAGCATGATATCCACGGAATTGTTTGAAAGAATTTCACGCGCACGGATAATGTCGTTAGCATAGAAAACCTGTCGGATGGAAAGCGCATCCCAGTTGATGCCGGAATGAATACCGGCGACAACATCGGGTTGGTCATCAATAATCAATACATTCATTCGGGATTCCTCCTCTTTCTAGGATAATGAAAACAAATTTTCGTTTGAGAGTAAGCTACTTTTAGTTTCTGAACTGGTATTTGGTTCTTCCTGGATGGGCAGGATAATTTCTGTCAGGGCGCCGGAGGAATTGTTCATACAGATCAGTCCGGCCTGATCACCGTAAAGTAAGGTAAGTCGTTGACGGAGATTGTGTATACCGATGTGCTGTCCGGTTACTGCATCTTCTGTATGTTGCAGAAAGGACTGCAGAAATTCGTCCGGAAATCCGGTTCCGTTATCCTGAATACTGATATTTAAATAATTTCCTTCTTCAGTCTCTGTCAGCTGTACGGAAATGTGTACATTGAGCGGCTGGCTGGAGATTCGCCCATGCTTAAAAGAATTTTCGACGAATGTTTGAATGCAGAGCATGGGAACCGGAAACTTTGAAACAGCGGGATCGGCAGAAATGGTCAGCTCAGAAGAATCTCTTGTGTTTAGCTTCTGAAGTTTATAATAATTCTGTACCTGATTCAGTTCCGTCTGCAGTGGCACAAGACTGCTGTTGTCGCGGAAGGTATAGCGGATATACTGGGAAACATATAAAATCATTTGCTGTGCATCGTTTCCTTTATTCTGTTGAATCATACCGTAAAGAGTTTTCAGGCAGTTCAGATAAAAATGAGGCTTCAACTGAATTTGAAAATATTGCAGCTGAGATTTTTGAATGATCAGCTTATTTTCATAAGTGCGGATTTTCAGATTGTGAATTTCATCCATCATTCGGTTAAAAGTGGAATTAAAGACGGAAAATTCACGGATAAACTGTGTTTCCTGCAGTTTTGAGTTCAATTTACCGTTTCGAATATTCTCCATGGTAGCGATTGCATCTCTTAATGGAGAAAAGTAAATTTTGATGGCCAAAAAACACATGAACGGAATCAAAAGCAGTGCCAGCACAGAGGCAATGATGGCAAACATCTGTGTCGCATTTAAATAAAACTGGCTTCCCTGGTAAGGGGAAAGGTAAAGCATGGTAATATCAGCATATTTTAAGCGATCCTGTACAACAAAAAAGTTTTCTTTTTGTCCTTTTTTGATGTGGTTATTGTCTTCAGGCGAAAAGGTCAGTTTATTTTCTGTAATGGTTTTAGAAGGATTTAATACGGTTCCGTCGTTGGAAAGATAGACGAGTGAACTAGTTTTATGCGTCTGTGTGGCGAGGCGAGATGGAGCCATGACCAGATCAAAATCTACGAGAGAAACACTGTAGGCATTGGAAAAACCGATAAGGCGAACCAAAAAGTATTTATCACCGACTTTATCGTAAAACCAGGATTTGGGAGTTGATTCAAAATCAAGGGATTTTACGTAATTCTGCATTGTTATTAATTCTTTATAGGAATAGCAGTCCTGATAGGCACAGCGGCAGACATCATTGGGAGCAGAATAAATATAGACAGCACCGAGACATTCTGTCAGAGCAAGCTGTTCCCGTGCTTTATTCACAATGGAGAGTGTATTTAAATGAACATCGAGCGGATCAAGTTTATATTTTAGTTTCTGATAATTCCAGTTCGTAGCCCAGTTCTGTGCCATTGAGGTTTCTATCTGGGAAAGATCTGCTTCTAACTGTTCCTGATAGAGAAACAGAGCATTTCGATTTGCAGAAGCGATTTCGCGGTTCAGCAGGCGAAGTGAGTAGAAATCAAAAAATATCGTCAGAAATGTAAGCGGAATAAGCATGATAAGGCTTATAAAGGTGAAAAAAATTTTTGATGAGATGTAAAAATTTTTACGAGATAACATAAGAACCTCCCAAAATATAACAATATAAGAAAAATCGTGTGAGCGTTTCAACTGTTGGAACATGCCATTTATTCTAATATAGATGTCGTGTGTTTTCAAGAAATAA
>ERZ824600.5624-NODE-5624-length-10105-cov-4.955622_pt1 | contig 10105 bp, 7 predicted proteins | sample MGYA00519933_ERZ824600 | MGnify/ENA primary metagenome ERZ824600 (study PRJEB31778, sample SAMEA3449178) | human gut metagenome | biome: human gut; feature: human-associated habitat; material: faeces | place: United Kingdom | collected 2010/2012 ... | reverse complement strand
ATTAAGTGAAATAGCACTAAATTATAATGTAAGTAGAACAGCTATTCATAAGCTGATAAAATCATGTGAAATAAAATTAGAAGAATATGAAAATAAACTTGGAATAATTAAAAGAGACGAAAAAATTAAAAAATATTTAAAAGAAATAAAAGATGAAAGGGTTTCTAAAATATTAGAAATAATGTGATTTATGTTTGGAAAAATATTATATATTGGCGATAATATTGCTCGCGTTTCTTTAGTAGAAGGATCTGTTATCAGCGATATAATGAATTTACATGTTATTTTTGAAGATGAAAAAAAACAAATATTAGGCGAAGTAGATGATATAAGCGATAAAGAAATTAAAATATCATTTTTAGGAGAAATAGTTAATGGTAAATTTATAGGTGGTGTAATTAGAAAACCTAGTTTAACAAGTAAAATAAGACCAATTGATCCTAGTGAAATGCGTATGATTGTTGGTGAATCAGGAAATGATACAATGCTTCTTGGATATTCACCACTTTATGATAATTGTCCTGTAAGAGTAAAATATAATGACTTATTTAGTAACCACATGGCTATATTTGGTAATACAGGTTCTGGTAAATCGTGTGGAGTTGCAAGATTATTACAAAATGTTTTTAACAATAAAGAATATTTACCATTTAGATCAAATATATTTTTGTTTGATGCTTATGGCGAATATCATAATGCATTTAGAGATATGAATAAGTATAATGTTAATCTAAATTTTAAATATTATACAACTAATTTACATGATACAGAAGGAGAAATATTACATATTCCATTATGGCTTTTAGATGTTGATGATATGGCTATATTATTAGGTGCAAGTAACCATGGTCAAATTACTATTCTTGAAAGAGCATTAAAATTAGTCGCGATTTTTGCTGAAAATGGTGAAGATGCTCATAAATATAAAAATCATTTGATTGCCAAAGCTATTATGACAATTTTATATACAAATCAAACATCTGCTTCTAAAAGAAATGATATATTTAGTATTATCCAGACTTGTTCGACACCAGAATTTAATTTAGAATCAATTATTCAAGGTATTGGATATCAAAGAAGATTTAGAGAATGCTTTATTATTGATACAGCTGGCAACTTTTGCGAAAGTGTCTTAATTACACAATATATTCAAGGATTTATTGATGAAGAATTAGAAAAATATGAAGCAACTAAAATGGGCTATTATACACTAGAAGATTTTGAACAGGCCCTATCATTTACATTGATAAGTGAAGGATTTTTAAGAAATGAGCAAACTTATGGTGATGCTGTTACATTAAAAGTAAAATTACATGCTTTAGTAATAGGGGAAAATTCTAATTATTTTAAGGTTCCAACTTATATTACAAGAGAAAAATATATTGCTTCATTAATATCTAATGATAATAAAAAAGTTCAAATTATTAATTTTAATTTGGAGGAAGTAGATGATCATTTTGCTAAAGCAGTAACTAAAATATTTACAAAAATGTTATTTAATTTTGCAAAATCATTAAAGTCAAGAGCATCTATACCATTTCATATTTTTTTGGAAGAAGCACATAGATATGTTAAAAATGATGAAGATTCATATTTAATTGGCTACAATATATTTGAACGTGTTGCTAAAGAAGGAAGAAAGTATGGTGTAATGCTAAATTTAATTTCTCAAAGACCAGTTGAATTATCAGAAACAGTTATTTCGCAATGTAGTAATTTTATGATATTTAAAATGAACCATCCAAGAGATTTGGAATATATTAAAATGATGCTTCCAAATATTAATAATGAAATAGTAGAAAAACAAAAATCATTACAACCTGGTACATGTGTTGCTTTTGGTAAAGCTTTTAAAATACCAATGATTGTTAAAATGCAAATGCCTGATCCAGCACCATATAGTTCTAGTTGTGATATTTATGAAACATGGAAAGCAAATAGGGGATAACGATAAGTTATTCTCTTTTATTATTGAATAATTTATGCTATAATTATGATGTAGGGGGTAATTTTATGCAAGAATTTAAAAAATTAAATTTATTTGAAAAAAGAAAAATGACTATTGAGGAACTTGTGAAATATTATGCTGAGTATAGAATCTATTGCTATAATAAACACGACAAATTAAAAGGAATTGAATTGAGAAAAAAAATTCATTTTCTAATTAATATAATTTTAGAGATTGACAAAGTAATTTCTAGAGAAAAAATTATATTAATTGGAAATGAAAATAAAGCATTAAAAGATATACCAAAAATATTTGCTTGTACACATATTGGTGGAAATGATATTCAAAGAACATTTGAGGTGATTAAGGAACCAGCATACTTAATGCTTGGAGACCCAGGTATTTTATATAAGAAATTAATATATCAGGGATTAAAATTAAATGGTGTTATTCCATTAGAAACCAAAAACAGATTAGATAGAAAAGTTGCATATAATAGGTCAATCGAATTACTTGAAAATGGAGGTAATTTATTAATTTATCCAGAAGGTGCTTGGAATGTTTCGCCTAATGAGATAGTTATGAAAACTTTTGTTGGAACAGTTAGAATGGCTAAAGAAACAGGTGCTCAAATAGTGCCAATAGCAGTTGAACAGTATGGGAAAGATTTTTATTTTAATATTGGTGAAAATTATGGAATTGCAAGTAATTCAAATAAGGATGAAAAAGAACTAAATAATGAATTGCGTGATAAACTCGCAACACTTAAATGGCAAATTATGGAAACACAAAAAACAGTTAAAAGAGAAGATATACCGGATGATTATATACATAAATTTCAGTCTGATATAGTTGAAAAATGTAATTATGGGTATGGTTTCTCTTTAGAAGATGCCTTGAATGAAAAATTTCACGATAAGACTGTTATATCAGAGGATGAAGTATTTAACTTTTTAAATAATTTAAATATTAATAAAAATAATGCATTCTTGTTAAGAACCAAAAGAAAAATATTAAAATAAAAGGGAGTTGTGGATTTTATGCAAGCAATTATTTTACAATTAGTTGGACTATTAATAGTCTTTACATTATTAATGATGTTTTTTTCAAAGCCTAATGTTGAAAATAAAGAAACAGAAATATATTCAAAATTATTAATATTGAATTTTATATTTATTTCTATTGGTATAATGACTTATTTTGTTGCTCATTCTACTAGTAATTATGCATACATAGGGATTTTACAAAAAGCATATATGAGTATTTTAGCATTATTAAATATGTATTCAATGTTTTATTGTATATCTATACATGATAAAAATAATAAATGGAAAACATTAAAAAATATATTATTTGCAATAACAATAATATCGATATTATTAATTATATTTTTACCATTGAATGTAATTTATAAAGGTGATTTACTAGATGGCGAGGGACCATCTTATGATGTTGCAATTTGTCATACAATTTTGAGTTTTTGCTTTTTTATGATTGCAACGATTTATTTTCTAATTAAAAGATATTCAATAAAGAAGATTTTACCATATATTGTTTTGATTTTTCTTTATTTTTCAGGCTTTCTTATAAGAAAATTTAATAAAGAATTAATATTTGAAGGATTCTATTACTCTTATATCTTATTTATAATGTTTAATACAATAGAAAACCCTGATATGAAAATGGCGAAAGAACTTTCTTATCAAAAAGAATTGGCATTAGATTCATCAAAAAAAACATTAGAATTAATTGAAGAAATGGCCAATGAATTGAAATCAACTGTAAAAGAACTAGAAATAATTGGTAATACTAGAATTGATAAAAATAATATGAATGAAATTAATAATTTATTAGCAAATTTCCAAGAAAAGGCAATTTTATTAAGTGATAGGATAAGTGGCGTTTTAGACCTAGCACTGATAAAAAGCGAAACAAAGTTTGTTTCGTGTAAATATGAAACATGTGATATGTTTGACAGATTAAAACAATTATTAATGACTGAAGAAAATAATCTTACTTCAAAACTAAAAATAGAAATAAACAGTGATATTCCAAAAGTGCTTTATGGCGATGAAGAAAACAATATTAAATTAGTTCTATTTTTCTTTGATTTCTTATCATCAATAATTGAAAACAAAAATATGAAATTAGAAATTAATAGTATTAAAGTTGGTAATTTTTCTAAAATAAGGTTCAATTTTATTACGAATGACAAAGCAGTTCAAAAATACATAGTAGAAGATAGATACACAAAAACATTAAGAATATCTACTTATAAGAATGTTAAATATGAGATACTAAAGAACTTATTAACACGATTAAATGGTACGCTAATAATAACAAAAAATGAGAAAAGCATAATTTTTTCTATCAATATAAATCAACGAGTAGCAAGTGAATACGATGTTATAAGCAATAAAAAAGAAAATAAGAACGTAAAAATAGGCTATAAAAATTTTAGTGGTAAAAGAATATTAATTGTTGACAATAATAATTTAAAACTTAAGGAACTTAAAGTATTATTAATGCCTTACAATGTAGAAGTAGAAACAGCACATAATCTATCTGAAATGTGTAATTCGTTAAATGAGAATAAAACTTTTGATTTAGTGTTTATTGATGACATTATACCTGGTAATAAGATTAGCGATTTTTCAAAAGAGGTTAATAAAGATGATAACATATTATATTATCTAAAAAGAGAAACGAAGTATCCAATTGCGACAATTGTAATGACTACTCAAAATAGTCAAAACTATGAGAAAAAATATTTAAAACTAGGTTTTACTGATTACATACAAAAACCTATCAATAAAAAAAATTTAGATGATATTTTAAATAAATATTTTATTGCATGATGCAAATCAGGATACAGATAAATCACATTATAATTCTACTAATGTAAGGTATATGATAAAATATAAAATAAAGGAGAAAGAATGAAAAATAAAAAGATAATAATTATTACAACTATAATAGTTTTACTTATTTCTATAAGTATAATACTATTTGTAAAGTTTAATAAAGAAAAAAAGTATGATGATCCAATAATTAAAGAAAAAGCAGTTTATTCAATAAAAAGTAATTCACTAGAACCATTTGATTTATATTTTTTACAACTAGAAAATAAAAAAGAAAATAAAATTTATAGTCCACTTTCTATAAAATATGCTTTATCAATGCTAGCTGAAGGTTCAGAAGGAGAATCAAAAAAGCAAATATTAGATATAATTTATGATTATAAAACAAATAAATATGAAAATAACAAAAATATCTCTCTAGCAAATGCATTATTTATTAAAGAAATATACAAAGATAAAATAAACAATAATTATAAGACAACATTAATAGATAAATATAATGCCGAGGTAATAATAGATTCGTTTATGTCTCCAGTAAACATAAATTCATGGGTAAATAATAAAACATTAGGTTTAATAAATAATCTATTTGATGATATATCAGAAGAAAATTTAATTTTAATCAATGCCCTTGCAATTGATATGGAATGGGAAGATAAATTTATTCATGCATATCCCAATGTTCCAGTTAGCGTAAATTATAAACATGAAAAGTTTTCATGGTTTGGACCAGATGAAGTAACAGAAAAAGAATTTAACGACATAGAAGAAAAAATTTCAGGTATGGAAATAATTGCATCCGTTAATAAATATGACATTGTAAATGTACTAGGAGAAAACAAAATAAGAAAAACAGTCAAAGAAGAACTTATCAAATATCTAAATGAAAACAATTTAACAATTAGAAATGTGTACAATGAAGATAATAAAACAGATGAGGAATTATTTGAACTATATCTAGATAACTATATCGAAGAAATAAATTCTAATTATAAAAAAATAGATGCAAGTACAGACTTTTCTTTTTACACAGATGAAAATATAAAAGTATTCGCAAAATCCCTAAAAGAATATAATGGTAAACAATTAGAATATATTGGAATTATGCCATTAAATAAAAATTTAGATGAGTATGTAAAAAATATAACTGCTCAAGATATAAATAATTTACTAGGACAACTAAAAAAAATTGAATTAAACAATTTTAAAGATGGCGTAGTTACTAAAATAACAGGGTTTATCCCAAAATTTAAATTCGATTACGAATTAGATTTGATGAATGATTTAAAAACTCTAGGAATAAAAAATGTATTCGAAATTGGTAAAGCCAATTTAAAAAACATAACATCAGATGAACTATATATAAATAAAATTTCCCATAAATCAAATATAGAATTTACACAAGATGGTCTAAAAGCGGCAGCTATAACTTATGCAGGCGGCAAAGGAGCTGGAGAAACATTTAATTACTATTTTGAAGTACCAGTAGAAGAAATAGATTTAACATTTAATAAACCATATATGTTTATAATAAGAGATAAAAAAATACAAGAAGTATGGTTTACAGGTACAGTATATAATCCACTTCTATATAAAGAAGATAATACAAAAAATTAAGAGTTTATAAAACTCTTTTTATAAAAAACTTTATTTTTTAATAATTATTTGTTAAAATTAAAAAGAGGGTGATTAATATGTTTGAATCATTAGGAGAAAGATTACAAAATGCAATAAAGAAAATAAAAGGGTATGGAAAAATAACCGAAGATAATATAAGCGAAGTAACAAGAGAAATTAGACTTGCTTTATTAGAAGCCGATGTCAATTATAAAGTTGTCAAAGAATTTATTGAAGATGTAAAAACAAAAGCATTAGGTGAAGAAGTAAAAGCATCTTTAAACCCAGGAGAAGTATTCGTAAAAATATTAAAAGATGAGTTAGTGGAATTACTTGGTGGAGATAAAGAAGATTTAAAAATGAATGGTAATCCTACCATCTTAATGTTAGTAGGTTTACAAGGTTCTGGTAAAACAACAACAATTGGTAAATTAGCCAATCTATTAAGAAAAAAATACAAGAAAAAACCATTATTAGTAGCATGTGATATTTATAGACCAGCTGCAATTGAACAATTAAAACAACTTGGAAAAGAACTTAATATTGAAGTATATGAAGAAGGAAAAAATAATCCTGTTGAGACAAGCAAAAATGCTATAAAATATGCCAAAGAAAACAATTATGATTATGTATTAATTGATACAGCAGGTCGTTTACATATTGATGAAGTATTAATGGAAGAATTAAAAAATATTCAAAATAGTGTTAATCCGGATGAAATATTACTTGTACTAGATAGTATGATTGGACAAGACGCTATAAATGTAATAAATGGATTCAATGAAAAATTAAATTTAACAGGTGCGATTTTAACAAAACTTGATGGTGATACTAAAGGTGGTGTTGCTTTATCAGTTCGTCATTTAACACATATTCCAATAAAATTTATAGGAACAAGTGAAAAATTAGATGGCTTGGAAGAATTCTATCCCGATAGAATGGCAAGTAGAATACTTGATATGGGTGATCTAATGTCAATGGTTGAAAAAGCGGAATCTGTTATTGATGAAAAAGAAGCAGAAGAATTAGCTAAAAAAATGAAAAAAGGTAAATTTGATTTGGAAGACTTTTTAAAACAAATGAATCAAATAAAAAAATTAGGTCCGTTAGAAAATTTACTAAAATTAATACCAGGTGCTAATAAAATGGGACTAAATAATGTCCAAATAAATCCTAAAGATTTAGCGCACGTTGAAGCAATTATATTATCAATGACACCTTATGAAAGAAAACATCCAGAAGTATTAAAAGCAAGTCGTAAAATGAGAATTGCTAAAGGATCAGGTAGAAGTGTTGAAGAAGTAAATAGACTTTTAAAACAATTTGAACAAATGAAAGAGATGATGAAAAAACTTCAAAATGGAAATATGAAGTTACCATTTTAATATGAAAACGGAAGAAATATTATATAAACTTTCTAGATCAAAATTTAGAAATAGTTTTAAATTAAAAGAAAAAGATAAAATTTATATTGAAAAAAGGTCATTGAATAAGATAAAAGAACATGCTTATGAATTTATAAATCAAAGATTAAAAGATAAAAGATTAGTAAATGATGGCAAACAAACACCAACTCATGGACATCCTGTTTTTATCACTCAACATGCAACAGCTACATGTTGTAGAACATGTTTGGAAAAGTGGCATCATATTGATAAAAACAAAATTTTAACAGATGAAGATATTGATTATATTGTAAATATAATAATGGAATGGATAAAAAGACAAATATAATAGTTATTTGCTCATACAAAAAAATAAAAAACCTCATACTATAAAGTAGTTAGGAGGTTTTTATGTTATTTGGTTTTGGAAGAAGAAACTATGGATGTGGATGCAATCAAAATATGGATCCATGCCGTCAAAATGAAGTAATCGAACCTACAATTACAAAATGTGTTGAAAAAGAATTTTATCATGAAGTACCACAAGAGTGATAATTTATGATAAACAAAAATATTAGAGAGAAAACTAGTACAAACTAAAGGCATTTTGATAAAAATGTCTTTTTGTGTGACATAATATTTATAGGTGATGTATCAGTTCGGTGTATATAATATAATGGGTGGGAAGACAACTAACATTGGAAGCAAAATCGCAAGACTATGTTTAGGCGTAGTTAAACAAGAATTCGAGCCGTAATGCAAAAGTGAGATATTGTAAATGGTAAAATAAAATGTAGGAAATCGGTAAATTTAAATATCGGTTTCCCTAGACTTTTTTAATGGTACAATTACTATTGAGGTGATTGTAAATGAATGAAAAGAAGAAAGAATCAATATTATTGTTACTCTTTTCAGTTAGAACATTGTTTGATAGATTATTATAGTTTAAATTGGAGTGAAAGATATAATTATGGACCTATTGATAATTATTTTATTACTGAAAATGGAAGTACTATTTTGTTTAATGTTTTAAGTAAAGAAAATAGTAATTATAAAATTGAATATTGCTTCATTAGTTTTATTTGAGTCTGATTTCCATTTAATTAAATTGTAAATAGAGAAAATAAAAAGTAAAATAAATACTATTTTTTTCTTCATATAGCTATTCCTTTATAAGTGGATTAAAGTTTTCAATAGCATCAACTAATTTAGGATGCTCAATAACAAAATGTATAGTCGGGTTAGAACTTTTTGAAATAATTACATAATGATCTTTAATAAATGTTATAGTTATGTTTTTAAATGTTTTATCATTTATATGATTTATTTCATAATTATTTATTTTTTTTGCATATTCATTGGTTTGTTTCAAATGCTCTATGTACTCCTTATATGTATAACATATCTTTTTATCTATGAATAAATTATTCAATGAAAGCAATGGGGTATCATTTTTAAACTCATTTTCTTTAATTACATAAATGTAGTCGCTTACTTTATTCTTATTAAGAATGCTATTCATATATTTTAATTCTTCTTTTTTGTATCTAACTATTTTATCAATATCTGCTTTTGAAAGTTTATTTCTTTTTAATATTTTCATTAGTAATTCATCTGAAAATGTAAATAATGGTAGTGAAGAAAGATATCTTTTTCTATCACACTCGATGCTTTCATCTTTTTTTAAAAAAAATTCGTATTCTCTTATATTATTTTCTCTATAAATTTGCATAAGTGGCTTTGCTTTTTTTTGTAGTAGGTTTGCCTTTTCTTTATAGTAGTTAATTTCGTTTTTATTAGTAGTTAAATAATACATACCTTTATTATGAAATCCTTTTATGCATTCTCCAGTTAAAGCAGCTACTCCGGATACATAGTTTAAATTATTATATATATTATTTTTAAAATCTTTTAAATAGTAAGGAGATATTTGACCTGTCATATAAATTGGGATCCAACTTTCAAGCCCTAGCATCATTTCATTAAAAGGTCTATCTACATTGTGGATAATATTTAGATGGTGTCCTTTTTTTAAACACATAGCAATTGCAAACATCCATTTTTTACCAAATTCTATATCCTCAGCCATATCTTCCATTGGCATATCGCTACACATGAATATATCTTCTTTTGATTTAGATAAGACAGTACTTTTAAAAAAGTTTAACTCGCCTTGTTTCATTTCTTCAAGACCATAATAATGCTTTGTTTTTGCTTTATAAAATGGAATGCTTGGAATTTTTAATTCATCAAATTTTATTACTTTTATATAATCATCTAGATTAAATGAATCA
>ERZ824600.5623-NODE-5623-length-10109-cov-2.436543_pt1 | contig 10109 bp, 8 predicted proteins | sample MGYA00519933_ERZ824600 | MGnify/ENA primary metagenome ERZ824600 (study PRJEB31778, sample SAMEA3449178) | human gut metagenome | biome: human gut; feature: human-associated habitat; material: faeces | place: United Kingdom | collected 2010/2012 ... | reverse complement strand
ATTAATATTTTTAAGCCTCTTGCAATAGTACTTCTTTCTATAATGGCATTTGGTATGATTTTTTCTGAAAATATATCAAATTATATTGAAGGAGGACTTTATAGGGATAAAATAATATTATCTAAACATACTAAGTATCAACACATAGTAATGACTAAGCATAAGGATGATTTAAGACTGTATATTGATGGAAATGTACAGTTTTGTTCTTTAGATGAATATAGATATCATGAAGCTTTAATTCATATACCAATGGCAAAGGCTAAATGTAGAGATAATGTTTTAATATTAGGTGGTGGAGATGGTCTTGCTGTAAGAGAATTATTAAAGTATCCTAATACTAATATTACCTTAGTGGATTTAGATAAAGAAATGACAGACCTTTGTAGTGAAAATCCACAAATTACAGCTTTAAATGAGGGTTCTCTTAAGTCTAGCAGATTAACTATAATTAATAATGATGCATATAAATTTTTAGAAAAGAATAATAAAAAGTTTGATGTAATTATTGTGGATTTACCAGACCCTAATAATGATTCTCTTAATAAGCTTTATTCAAATGTTTTTTATAGGTTATGTAAAAGTGCATTAACAGCAGATGGCATAATGACAGTTCAATCTACAAGTCCCTATTTTGCTCCTAAAGCATTTTGGTGTATAAATAAAACTTTAGAAAGTGAAGGGTTTTATGTAAAGCCTTATCATGTTGAAGTGCCTGCTTTTGGTAATTGGGGCTTTAATATGGCATCTAAGAAGGAGTTAAATTCAGATTTTAAGATAGATGTAGATACTAAGTTTTTAAACAATGATAATGTTAATTCTTTATTTGATTTTGGAAAGGATGAACTTTTAAGTAGTAATGTTGAAATTAATTCCCTTTCCAAACCAGTTCTTATTCAATATTATTCAGATGCAGTTAAGAATTGGAGGTAATCTATTGGAATTAAAAAATTAAGTGAAAGAAGGATATTCATAATTAAAATATAGTTATGAATATCCTTTTTTATAATAAATATTTTTGTGTTTTGAAAAATGATTATATTATGATATATTTATAAGTGAGTTTAAAATTGGGAATAAATATAATGTTTAAAAAATATAAACTATAGAAATGGAGAAAAAATGATGAAGAGAATATTAAGCATATTTTTATTATTTTTATCCCTTTTTTTTGTAGGGTGTGGAAAAAATAATGAAGATGTTATTCGTATGGGAACAGGCGGAACAGGTGGAAATTATTATAACTATGGAGTAAATTTATCTGAGGCTTTGTCAAATGAAACAGATTATGGTATGGAGATTATTGCAAGTCAAGGGTCAACGGCTAATCTTAGATTAATTAGTAAAGGCTATCTTGATATGGCTCTTGTTCAATCTGATATTCTTGCAGATGCTGTAAATGGAAAGGGGAATTTTTCTAATAACCCATTAACAGGTTTTCATGTAGTTACTGGTTTGTATACAGAGAGCTGTCAAGTTATAGTTAGAGAAGATTCTAAAATTAATAGTATTGAAGACCTTGCAGGAAAGAAGGTTTCTGTAGGAGAAGAGGAAAGTGGAGCTCAAAAAAATGCTTTAGATATTTTAGAAGCATATGGAATTTTAACTAATGTAACAATTTCTTATAACTCTTATACAGAGTCTGCTAATGCTTTAAAGAATGGAGAAATAGATGCATTTTTCTGTACCGCTTCCATTCCTAATACAGCAGTAGTTGACCTTTCAAAAGAAATGGATATTAAAGTGTTACCAATAGATGAAAATGTAAAAAAACGCTTAATAGATACTAATACTACATATACAGAAAGTGTGATTCCAGCTGGTACATATTCAGGACAAAAAGAAGATATAAAAACAGTTGGAGTAACAGCAGTTCTTATTGCAAGTGATGAATTTTCTAAAGATATTGAAAATGATATTGTAACTCTTCTTAAAAAAAGAAATGAAAAATTACAAAAAATAAGTTTTGGTATATCTGTTAATAAAGAAGAAAAAACAGGGGCAAAAAAAGTAGATTTAAATATGTATATGACACTTGCATTGGCAATTGGAGTATTGTATTTAGGTAAGTTTTTAAGAAAAAAGATAAAGATACTTGAAACTTTTTGTATACCAGCTCCAGTAATTGGTGGACTTATATTTTCAATAATATCTTGTATATTATATGTAACAGGAATTATAGAATTTAATTTTGATGAAACCTTTAAAGATATATGTATGACTATCTTCTTTACTTCTGTAGGATTTCAAGCAAATCTTAAAGTGCTTAAAGAAGGGGGAAAGCATTTAGTAATATTTTTAATTTCTATAATAGTGCTAATTATAATGCAAAATGTTTTATCAGTAGGTATTTCTAAGGTTATGGATGTAAGTCCATTAGTTGGATTGTGTACTGGTTCTATTCCAATGGTCGGGGGACATGGTACTTCAGGTGCTTTTGGACTTGTGCTTGAAGATTTAGGACTTCCAGGAGCAACTACTTTATGTACTGCAGCTGCTACCTTTGGTCTTATTATGGGCTCACTTATGGGAGGACCTATTGGAAGAAGGCTTATAGATAAAAATAATCTTATGAAAGATTATGTATATGAAGAAGAGACAATTGAAGAAGAGGAAGAAAGTCCTTTTAAAGGTGTAACTATGCATGCCTCTGCCTCTTATCAAATAGCTATTGCAATGGGAATTGGAACAATTGTATCTTTATTATTATCTAAAACAGGTATGACATTCCCAGCATATATTGGTGCTATGATAGTAGCAGCTATTATGAGAAATATTGGAGAATACTCAGGAAAGTTTTCTCTTCATATGGAGGAAATTAATGATATTGGTGGAATATGTCTTTCAATGTTTTTAGGAATAGCTATGATTACATTAAAGTTATGGCAACTTGCTGAACTTGCATTACCATTATTTGTTTTATTAATTGCTCAAACAGTATTTATGGCTTTGTATGCATATTTTATAGTATACAATATTATGGGACGAAATTATGATGCAGCAGTTTTATCAGCAGGTACTTGTGGCTTTGGTATGGGAGCAACACCTAATGCTATGGCTAATATACAAGCAATAACAGAAAGGTATGCACCTTCAGTTCAAGCTTATTTACTTGTTCCAATTGTAGGAAGTATGTTTGCAGATTTTATTAATAGTTTAGTAGTTACATTTTTTATTAATATGGTTTAATATATACTGTTTTTTAAAGGCTTACAAGGTTAACTTGTAGGCTTTTTTTAATTGTTAAGTATAATAATACAATTAAAGCGTTTTTAGTTATATAAATGTTATATTTTTTGACAAGATATTTCATAATAAAAGTTTATTATGAAATAAAAATTAAAAAATATAAAAAAATGTTGAAAAATATATTGAAACATTAGAAAAAAAGTGATATACTGAAAACGTAATCAGGGGGAAAGCATACAATATTATAAGCTTTTCTAAAGATTAAAAATAATACATAGCGTGTTACTGATTGAATCAGGCATTAGCTTAAGAAAATCTAAAAATTAAATATTTGTTATATAACATAAATTTTGGAATAATTAAAAAAGGTATAATGTGTTTTTATAAATTAAATTTATTTAGGGGTAAATTGTGACTATATAGCAGATATTATTTTATGAAATTTCTTAATGCTGATGTTTTTTTATTTTAGTAACAATAAATAATAGATAGGGGGTATAAAAAATGGTAGGAATTATTCTTGCTAGTCACGGAGAATTTGCTAAAGGCATATTGCAATCTAGTGAAATGATTTTTGGAGAACAAGAAAATGTAAAAGCTGTTACATTAATGCCAAGTGAAGGACCTGATGATTTTAAAGCAAAACTAAAAGAGGCAATTGCATCATTTGACAACCAAGATGAAGTTTTATTCTTAGTTGATCTTTGGGGCGGTACACCATTTAATCAAGCTAATACTTTATTTGAAGAACATAAAGATAGCTGGGCAATTGTAGCTGGTATGAATCTACCAATGCTTATTGAAGCTTATGGTGCTCGTTTCTCAATGGAATCTGCCCATGAAATTGCAGCTTATATTCTACAGGCAGGAAAAGAAGGCGTAAAGATTAAACCAGAAGAATTAGAACCAAAGGAAGAGAGTAAAGCTTCTGAAGTATCAGTGGCACAATCTAATGCAGGGGCACCTGGAAAATTTGAATACGTTTTAGCACGTATTGATTCTCGTTTACTTCATGGTCAAGTGGCAACTGGTTGGACAAAGGCAGTTAATCCTACAAGAATAATTGTTGTTTCAGATGCAGTATCTAAAGACAAGCTTCGTAAAAATTTAATACAACAAGCTGCTCCTCCAGGAGTTAAGGCCCATGTTGTTCCAGTTAGTCATATGATTGAACTTGCAAAGGATGATAAACATTTTGGTGGACAAAGAGCATTACTTCTTTTTGAAAATCCACAAGATGTACTTAGGGCAGTAGAAGGAGGAGTTCCTTTAAAGACTATTAATGTTGGTTCAATGGCACACTCTATAGGTAAGGTACAACCAAATAGAACTCTTGCTTTTGATCAAAATGACATTGATACATTTATGAAATTAAAGAAAGCTGGACTTAAATTTGATGTTCGTAAGGTGCCAAGTGATTCTAAAGAAAATATGGATGAAATAATTAAAAAGGCACAAGAGGAATTAAAAAAGCAAAAATAAATCTAATTATTTAGATGAAAAAGGAGGAGAATAGTTATGACTTTAAATATAATTCAAGTTATATTAGTCCTTATTATAGCATTTTTAGCTGGTATTGAAGGTGTTTTGGATGAATTTCAATTTCATCAACCAATAGTAGCATGTACATTAATTGGGTTAGTTACAGGTAATTTATTACCATGTTTAATTTTAGGTGGTACACTTCAAATGATTGCATTAGGTTGGGCAAATATTGGTGCTGCAGTTGCACCAGATGCAGCATTAGCCTCTGTTGCTTCAGCAATAATATTAGTTCTTGGAGGACAAGGTAAAGATGGAGTTTCTTCAGCAATTGCTATAGCAATTCCTTTAGCAGTTGCAGGATTATTATTAACAATTGTTTGTCGTACAGTTGCTACAGCTTTTGTACATTTTATGGATTCAGCTGCTAAAGAAGGAAAGATAGGAGCAGTTGAAATGTGGCAAGTAGCAGCTATTTGCTTACAAGGTATACGTATAGCAATTCCAGCAGGATTAATATTAGCAATCGGAGCTGGTCCAATTACTAAATTACTTAATTCTATGCCTGCTTGGTTAACAGATGGTTTATCAATAGGTGGTGGAATGGTTGTAGCTGTTGGTTATGCAATGGTAATTAATATGATGGCAACAAAGGAAGTATGGCCATTCTTTGCAATTGGTTTTGTATTAGCAACTGTTACTAATATTACACTTATAGGACTTGGAGCAATAGGATTATCTTTAGCACTTATTTACTTAAAACTTTCTAAACAAGGTGGTTCAGGTAATGGCGGAAGCTCAAATATTGGTGACCCTGTAGGGGATATTATTGATAAGTACTAAGGAAGGGGGAACTTAAAATGGCAAAAGAATTAAAATTAACAAAAAAAGATAGAATTTCTGTTTGGTTACGTTCATTTTTCCTTCAAGGTTCTTGGAATTATGAAAGAATGCAAAATGGTGGTTGGGCATTTGCAATGATACCAGCTATTAAAAGATTATATAAGACTAAAGAAGAACAGGCAGCTGCATTAAAGCGTCATTTAGAGTTTTTTAATACTCATCCATATGTAGCCTCACCAATACTTGGCGTAACATTAGTATTAGAAGAAGAACGTGCAAATGGTGTAGAAGTAGATGATGCAACAATTCAAGGTGTTAAGGTTGGTATGATGGGACCTTTAGCAGGGATTGGAGACCCAGTTTTCTGGTTTACTGTTAGACCAATTTTAGGTGCATTAGCAGCTTCACTTGCTATGAATGGAAGTATTATTGGACCAATAATATTCTTCTTTGCTTGGAATATTATACGTATGGCATTTATGTGGTATACTCAAGAACTTGGTTATAAAGCAGGTTCTCGTATTACTGATGATTTATCAGGTGGATTATTACAAGATATTACAAAGGGTGCATCTATTTTAGGTATGTTCATTTTAGGTTCATTAGTTAATAGGTGGGTATCAGTTTCCTTTGCTCCAACAGTATCAAAGGTTACATTAAGTGAAGGTGCTTATATTGATTGGAGTAGTCTTCCAGCAGGAGCAGAAGGTATTAAACAAGCTCTTTTACAACAAGCAGCAGGTTTGTCATTAACTAGTGAAAAAGTTACAACATTACAAAATAACTTAGATTCATTAATCCCTGGACTTGCAGGATTATTACTTACACTTCTTTGTATGTGGTTACTTAAAAAGAAAGTATCTCCAATTGTAATTATCCTTGGATTATTCATAGTAGGAATTGTATTCCATGTAATTGGTTTAATGTAAGATTTTTAACTTAGCCTAGGCGTTTTGCCTAGGCTTTTACAATAGTTGATAGGAATATATTTAAAGTATATAATAAAAATAAATTGGAATATAAATAGAAAAAGGGGGCATTTTATATGGTTCAATCACTTAACAAAAAAGTAGATTTAGTAATGGATTCAACAGCCTTTACAGGAGTTTCAGATTATGGCAAAGTAATGATTGGTGATAAAAGTTTTGAATTTTATAATTCTCGTGACCCACGTAAATATATTCAAATTCCCTGGGAGGAAGTTGATTGTGTTATTGTATCCATATTACTTAAGGGAAAGTGGATTCCAAGATATGCAATTAAAACTAAGAAAAATGGTACATATACTTTTGCTTCTAAAGAAACGAAAAAAGTACTTAGAACCATTAGAAATTATGTTGGAGCAGAGAATATAGTTCGTTCTTTAAGCTTTTTTGAAGTAGTAAAACGAGGTATAAAGTCAATATTTAAAAAAAAAGTAGATAGGAGTTAAAGAATAATGGGATGTGTATATTTTACAAGACATGGACAAACTGTTTGGAATGTTGAAAATAAAATTTGTGGCTCTACTGACATTGAGCTAACTGAACTTGGTCATAAACAAGGAATTGAAGTTGGAAAATTTATAGCTAATAGTGGTATAAAAATAGATGAAATATTATATTCACCTCTTATAAGAGCAGCAGAAACTGCAAGACATATTTCAGAAGAAACTAAAATACCTTGCAAAATGGAGATACGCCTTAAAGAGCAAAATTTTGGAAAATATGAATCAACTCCACGTAATAGTGAAGAATTTAGAAAAGCAAAGGAAAACTTTATTTATGATTTTGAAGGTGGAGAAACAATGTTTCATTTATGCCAAAGAGTATATAATCTTTTAGATGATATAAAAAAAGAATCAGATAAAAAAACTTATTTACTTGTAGCACACAATGGCATATCTAGAATTATAGAATCTTATTTTAGAAATATGACTAATGAAGAATTTGCCTCCTTTGGCATAAAAAATTGTGAAGTTAAGAAATATGAATTTAAATAAAGAAACATTAAGCTATATTTAAATATATGGCTTTTTCTTTTAAAAAGTATTTATACAAATTATAAAAAAATGACAGAATTATATTATAAAATAACTTAATAGAACAAGAAATGAAATTTTATTTATATATAATTAAATTAAGATGATTGTTATAGGAGGAAAAATTTATGGAAAAAAGATGGTGGCATAGTTCAGTAGTATATCAAATATATCCAAGAAGTTTTAATGACAGTAATGGAGATGGAATAGGAGATTTAAAGGGAATAATAGAAAAGTTAGATTATTTAAAGGAACTTGGAATAGATGTAATATGGCTTAGTCCAGTGTATAAGTCTCCAAATGATGATAATGGTTATGACATAAGTGATTATTATGACATAATGGATGAGTTTGGAACTATGGAAGATATGGATAACTTATTAAAGGAAGCAAAAAATAGAGGAATAAAGATAGTTATGGACCTAGTTGTTAATCATACATCAGATGAACATAAATGGTTTATAGAAGCAAAAAAATCTAAAGATAATGAATATAGAGATTATTATATTTGGAGAGACCCAGTTGATGGAAAAGAACCAAATGGTTTAGAATCTTGCTTTAGTGGTAGTGCTTGGGAATATGATGAAACTACTAAACAATATTATTTACATTTATTTAGTAAGAAACAACCAGATTTAAACTGGGAAAACGAAAAGGTTAGAAAAGCAGTTTATGATATGATGAATTATTGGGTTGATAAAGGCATTGGCGGTTTTAGAATGGATGTTATTGAACTTATAGGAAAAGTTCCTGATAAAATGATAACTGGTAACGGACCTAAGCTTCATGAATATTTACAAGAGATGAATAGAGAAGCATTAGCAGGAAATGACCTTTTAACAGTTGGAGAAACTTGGGGTGCAACTCCAGAAATTGCAAAGCTATATTCAAATCCAGCTAGAAATGAATTAAGTATGGTATTTCAATTTGAACATATTGGATTAGACCAAATAGAAGGAAAAGAAAAGTGGGATGTAAAACCATTAGAACTATTAGAGTTAAAGAAAGTATTATCTAAGTGGCAAACGTCTTTAGGAGAAGAAGGATGGAATAGTTTATTCTGGAACAATCATGACCTTCCTAGAATAGTTTCAAGATGGGGAAATGACAAAGAATATAGAGTTGAAAGTGCAAAGATGTTAGGAACACTTCTTCATGGTATGAAAGGAACTCCATACATATATCAAGGTGAAGAACTTGGAATGACTAACATAAGACTAGAAAATATTGAAGATTATAATGACATAGAATCAATTAATATGTATAAAGATAGAATAAAGAAAGGATATAGCCATGAAGAAATAATGAATTCTATCTATAAAAAAGGAAGAGATAATGGTAGAACTCCTATGCAATGGGATGATTCAGAAAATGCTGGATTTACTACAGGAAAACCATGGCTTTCTATTAATGAAAATTATAAAGAAATAAATGCTAAAAAGTCTTTAGAAGATAAAAATTCAGTTTTCTATCACTATAAAAAATTAATAGAAATAAGAAAAGCAAATGAAACTATAATTTATGGTGATTATAAATTATTATGTGAAGATGATAAAAATATTTTTGCATATACAAGAGAATTAAATGGAGATAAAATATTAGTAGTTTGTAATTTCTATGAAAAAGAAGTTGAATTTAAATATGACAAAGAGTTTAAAAATGCAGAAATTCTATTAAGTAATTATAATGATTCTAGCTTAGCAATAGATAAATTAAAACTAAGACCTTATGAAGCAATAATGTATAGAGTATTATAAAATTTAATTATAAATTTATTTTTAAAGAGGCTGTTGCATAAAAAGTTTCAATTACAATATAGTACATTTTATATATCTAAAATGTACTATATTGTTTGAAACTTTACTAATGGGACAGCTCCTTTTATTTTATATCTTCAACCATTATTTCTATTTTTACACAATATTGATTTTCATCTTTAGTTGAAAGTTCATTTAGAGGATATTCTTCATAGGCATCACTACATATATGTAAATTATTTTCCTTAATAAATGTATATAATTTTTTATAAAAGGTTGTTGCCGGATGAAAAAAATGTATTACTTTCGCACCAAGTTTTGGTGCGGAACCTTCGGTCATGGAGGTAACGCTTAATAGGGAACCCGGTGTGAATCCGGGACTGTACCCGCAGCTGTAAGTTCCTGTACAAGGGATTTTGTACTTCAAATGTCACTGGTTATAAACTGGGAAGGCAACAAAATCCGGAACAAGTCAGAAGACCTGCCGAACAAGATAAACCATAGCTTTCGGGAAAAAAAGCGAGAGGGAAAAGACGGATTTTACCTTAGACTCATGTTGCCCAAAAGACTATGTTAATAATGCTTTATTCATTATTAATATATAGTTGTATGAAAAAAGTTGTTGTATTAGCATTGTTGCTGTTTGTGTGTGTCGGTTCGCTTCTCGCTCAAGAGAACGACAAGCGAAAGAAAAAGAGTATCACGGATTCTTTATTCCGTATCGATCAGGTGGATGTGATGCAGAAAAAGAAGAGGATTGATTTGTTGGGATTGGATGTGCCTTTACGTTTCGTTCCGATAACGGTGAGCAAGTTGTC
>ERZ824600.5613-NODE-5613-length-10123-cov-8.832936_pt1 | contig 10123 bp, 7 predicted proteins | sample MGYA00519933_ERZ824600 | MGnify/ENA primary metagenome ERZ824600 (study PRJEB31778, sample SAMEA3449178) | human gut metagenome | biome: human gut; feature: human-associated habitat; material: faeces | place: United Kingdom | collected 2010/2012 ... | reverse complement strand
TGTTCTGTGCATCGACTCCTCCGAGGGCTACTCCTGCTGGCAGAAAAAGACTATCGACTTCATTAGAGAGCGCTACGGCGACAGCGTCAAGGTCGGCGCAGGCAATGTCGTTGACCGTGACGGCTTCCTGTTCCTTGCCGAGGCCGGCGCAGATTTTGTCAAGGTCGGCATCGGCGGAGGCTCGATCTGCATTACCCGTGAGACCAAGGGCATCGGCAGAGGTCAGGCAAGCGCACTCATTGAGGTTGCAGCCGCAAGAGATGAATACTATGAAAAGACCGGCGTGTACATCCCCGTATGCTCAGACGGCGGCCTTGTCCACGATTACCACATGACGCTGGCTCTTGCAATGGGTGCAGACTTCCTCATGATGGGCCGCTATTTTGCCCGCTTTGACGAAAGCCCCACGGCAAAGCTCGTTGTCAACGGAAGCTATGTCAAGGAGTATTGGGGCGAGGGCTCGAACCGTGCCCGCAACTGGCAGAGATACGATCTCGGCGGCCAGTCCAAGCTCAGCTTCGAGGAAGGCGTTGACTCGTATGTCACCTACGCAGGCCCGCTGCACGACAACCTTGAAAAGAGCGTTTACAAGATAAAGTCCACCATGTGCAACTGCGGCGTGACGAACCTTGCCGACTTAAAGCGTGACGCAAAGCTCACGCTCGTGTCCTCGGTCAGTATCGTTGAGGGCGGCAGCCACGATGTTATTCTTAAAAGTTCACATTCCACCACCTGATTTTTTAAGCTCCTCGTATCTAAAGCTCTCCTTACAGAAGGAGAGCTTTTTTGCAAATTAATTCACATAATTTTTGTAGGAATTGTTGACAAACCCGGCAAAATGGCGTATTATGATGACAGGGAAACCCCAGTTAAATAATAGGAATTAACTAAGGAGCGATGACGATGAAGATTATGTCCGCTAAGTGTATTTGTTGCAGCATCTGTACCTGTCGATGTTGCTGTCGTCGCATGCCTTGATTTAGGAGAATACCTTCTATTAGTGCGACGGCTTTGTGCCGTCCTTTTTTGTTGCTGTTATTTAATTTGAAAGGATAATTGAAATGAAAATATATAAGTCTATGGAAGAACTCATCGGTGCAACGCCGCTGGTAGAGCTCAGAAACATCGAGCAGGAAGAAAAACTTGCGGCAAGGCTGCTCGTCAAGGTCGAGAGGGGAAACCCCGCAGGCTCCGTTAAGGACAGAGTTGCAAAGACGATGCTTGACGATGCCGAGGCAAAGGGCAAGCTTAGCAAGGGCGGCACGGTCATCGAGCCGACAAGCGGCAACACCGGTATCGGCATTGCGGCTATCGGCGCTGCCAGAGGCTACCGTGTCATCATTGTCATGCCTGACACCATGTCCGTTGAGCGCAGGCTGCTCATGACGGCTTACGGCGCTGAGCTCGTGCTCACTGACGGCAAGCTGGGCATGAAGGGCGCAGTTGACAAGGCAGAGCAGCTCCGCGCAGAGATACCCGGCAGCATCATCGCCGGTCAGTTTGAAAACCCCGCAAACCCCGCAGCACACCGCACCTACACCGGCCCTGAGATATGGGAGGACACCGACGGCAAGGTCGATGTATTTGTTGCAGGCGTCGGTACCGGCGGCACGGTCAGCGGTGTCGGCGAATATCTCAAGAGCCGCAACAAGGATATCAGAATCGTGGCAGTTGAGCCCGCAGGCTCGCCGCTGCTTTCCAAGGGCGAGGCAGGCTCACACAAAATTCAGGGCATCGGCGCAAACTTCGTTCCCGAAAACTTCAACCGCACGGTCGTGGATGAGATAGTCACCGTCACCGACGAGGATGCATTCGAGGCCGGCCGCCAGATAGCTCGCAGAGAGGGCCTTCTTGTCGGCATAAGCTCGGGCGCTGCGCTGCACGCCGCCATCGAGCTTGCAAAGCGCCGTGAAAACTACGGCAAGACCATCGTAGCCCTGCTGCCGGATACCGGCGAAAGATACCTCAGCTCAGCAATGTTCAAGGAGAACCGATAATATGTTCCGTGATTTGTTTGAAACCGTAAACGCATATCTGGCAAGAGACCCTGCCGCCCGAGGCCCGTTGGAGGTGCTGCTTCTGTACCCCGGCGTCAAGGCGATAAGCTATCATCGCAAGGCGCACTGGTGCTATGAGCACGACCTCAAGTTTCTTGCAAGGGCGATCTCTCAGCTCAGCCGCCACCGCACCGGTATTGAGATACACCCAGGTGCAAAGATAGGCAAGCGCCTTGTTATCGACCATGGTATGGGCATCGTTATCGGTGAGACCGCCGAAATTGGCGACGATTGCCTCATCTACCACGGCGTGACCCTCGGCGGTACCGGCAAGGACAGCGGCAAGCGCCACCCGACGATAGGCAACAATGTGCTCATCGGCACCGGCGCAAAGGTGTTGGGACCGTTTAAGGTGGGAGATAACAGTCGAATTGCGGCAAACTCCGTTGTGCTCAGCGAGATACCGCCCGACAGCACCGCAGTCGGCGTTCCGGCAAGAGTAGTCAAAAGAGCCGGCGTAAAGGTCGACTATGCAAGCGAGGTCGATCAGGTCAATGTCTCTGACCCTGTCGCCGAGGAGCTTACGGCCATCCGCCGTGCGCTGTGCGATATCAATACAAAGCTTCAGACCATGGCAAAGTGAAAATTGCAAAAAAACGCCCCATCAAACGATGGGGCGTCAAATTTTATTCGGTTCTCAGTGCAACAACGGGGTCTTTGTTTGCTGCGACCTTGGAGGGGATAAGTCCTGCAATGACGGTAAGTCCCATGCTTATTAGCACGAGGATAACGGCGGCTGACGCAGGCAGCACGGCGTTTATCGAGTAAATGCCGGTCAGACTGTGGACTATTGCGTTTATCGGGACGCACAGCAGAATAGTTGCCATTATGCCGATGATGCCCGCACCGAAGCCGACGATGATGGTCTCGGCGTTGAACACACGGGAGATGTCCCGCTTGGATGCGCCGATGGCGCGAAGAATGCCGATCTCCTTGGTGCGCTCAAGCACGCTGATGTAGGTAATAATGCCGATCATGATGCTCGATACGACAAGACTGATGGCGACAAAGGCGATGAGAACGTAGGAGATTACATCAATTATCGTCGTGACGGAACTCATGATGAGCCCGACATAGTCGGTGTAGTTTATTTTGTCGTCCTTCTCGACGCCGTCGTTATAGTCCTCGATTATATCCGCAACTGCATCCTTGTCGGCGAAGGTGGAGACATAGATGTTAACGGCGGCAGGGGAGGCAAGGTCAACATAGCCTAACTTGCGCAGATTATCCTCATAGCTGGAGTCGGAAAAGGTCTCCGGCATGAAGTTTTCGTAAATGAGCTTATAGCCCTCGGCGGTGAAGTAGCACTCGTCGAATGCCTCGGCAAGCGCCTTTGTCGACAGCTTGCTCATGTTGCTCTTGACCTCTTCGGCGTACTTTTTGGTGATCTGCTCGGACATCATCTCACGCATATAGGAAAACAGCGTCTCGTCGTCCATGGAGGCGAGCATTTCCTTGTACTCGGGGTAGTTTTCAACGACCTTCTTCTCGATGTCCTTACGGCTGACATCTTTAAGCCGCTTATCAATGGTAGAGTCAATGTATTTCTGAGGAGCAACGGACATATACGAAATGTAAATTTTTGCTTTTTTCTCGGCGCTGAGCTTCTTTGTGTAGTCGGTAACGGCCTTCTTGATCTCTTCGTCGGTCATAAGCTCGTTGCTTTCCTTGAACGGAAGACCGGTAAAAATGTCGGTCGCAGGGTCGTCAAGCTGCTTCTTGACAAAATCCTTTTCCTTGGTTTTTTCGACGACCTTCTTTGTGAGTGCGTTGGTGTATCCGATCGCACCGTTCATCATGCCGGAAACGGCGTCTTCGCTCTGCCTTACAACACCGACGATCTTCAGCTCCATTGCGTTGTTATACAGTGTTTTGAGACCCAGCTCATCCGAGCTGATATCCTTGTATTTTTTCGTCACAGGATCGAGCTGATAGCAGTCGGCAGGGAGAATAAGACGGAAAGTCTGCTTGCAGATATCGGCATAGCTCCAGCTTTCGATCTTCGATGTATCCGCCTCCACGCCGGTCATGTACTGCGTCATGGCGCTGAGCATATCATTTGCCGATTTCAATCCGAGCGCATACAGCACAAGATCGGAGACCTCGTTGTTTTCGTCAACTATCAAAACGACTTCATTGCTGCTCTTGGGCCATGAACCGTACAGCACATCATACTGCTGCTTGAGCAGCGGGCTGACAAGCTCATCACCATCTCCGGGCAGCATTTCCTGCCAGACTACAAACTGGCTCTGCGTAGAACTCATTCCGGATGCGTTCATCATGTCGTTCATGGACGAGCTTACGGATGCTTCGGCGTCCTCACCGATAACTGCACTGCGCATCTTGCTCATAAGAGTCATAACATCGGACTGTATTATCTTACCGTCAACATCTTTGGTATAGAGGTTCATCGGCAGATTGTAGCTGTACTGGATGTTCGATACATGCTCACGGAGGGGGGAGTCCTTGCTCATCTGCTCGTCGAGGTATTTCTTAAATGCCTTCAGATTGTTCGACTGCACTTCGGCGCTTGTCATTGCACGCATCATGTCATTCATGATGGTATTTGCATACACGGCGTCGTTGTCGTGCTTGTTACTGCCGTTTTCGTTATTTAGCCCCATCATCGTGGTCATGAGCTCGGTCATGTCGACAGACTCGGCCATGATCGACAGCGGGTAGGACGACAGAGTGTCCTCCTGCACCTTGTCAATGTAGTTGTTGACGCCTGTGGATATCGACAGTATCAGCGCAATGCCTATGATGCCGATACTGCCTGCAAACGAGGTAAGTATCGTGCGTCCTTTTTTGGTCAAGAGATTATTCAGCGACAGGGAAAGGGCGGTGATATAGCTCATTGCGGTCATCTTGGCAGACGGAGCGGTTTTGACCGTGACCTCGGTGTCATACGGCTGCGAGTCATCGGTGATAAGGCCGTCCTTGAGACGGATTATGCGGGAAGCATAGCTCTCGGCAAGGTCGGGGTTGTGTGTGACCATGATAATGAGCTTATCCTTGGATATCTGCTTGAGTATCTCCATTATCTGCACACTCGTGTCCGAGTCGAGCGCACCCGTAGGCTCGTCGGCAAGAAGAATGTCAGGGTCGTTTACCAGCGCTCGCGCTATGGCGACTCTCTGCATCTGACCGCCGGACATTTGGTTCGGCTTCTTTGTAAGCTGATCGCCGAGCCCGACCTGCTCAAGAGCGTGTATCGCACGAGAGCGCCGTTCGGCTTTTGAAACACCCGAGAGCGTCAGCGCAAGCTCAACATTCGAAAGCACTGTCTGATGCGGAATAAGGTTGTATGACTGAAATACAAAACCTATGGAGTGGTTACGGTAGCTGTCCCAATCAGGGTCGGTATAGTCCTTGGTGGAGCGGCCGTTTATGATAAGGTCGCCCTCGGTGTAGGTGTCAAGACCGCCGATGATATTCAGCAGCGTGGTCTTGCCGCATCCGGAGGGACCCAAAATAGCGACGAACTCGCTCTCACGAAACTCAAGGTCGATGCCCTTGAGCGCATGAACAGTCTCCTCTCCAACGGCGTAATCCTTAGTAATGCCCTTTAGCTTAAGCATGCAGTGTTCCGTCCTCAGATAAAAAGTATAATAAAGTATTATCTTCCATAAAGGCTGCAAAGTCAATAGATTTCGCAGAAAGTTAACAAGCTTTGATTGACAATTTGAGAATGATGGGTTAAAATCATAGAGCAACATGCCTCCGTAGCTCACCCGGATAGAGCGTGCGCCTCCTAAGAGAACCAAGAGCGTTCCCCGCCAGAGGGGCGGTCGCCCTTAAAATTAAATATGCGCCAGTAGCTCAGTTGGATAGAGCGTCCGCCTCCTAAGCGGAAGGTCGGGGATTCGAGTTCCTTCTGGCGCGCCACAAACAACGCCGAAAGCCTTTGTTTTCAAGGGTTTTCGGCTTTCCTTATTTTTCGCCGTGTTTGGCTACTTGCTAATTGCTAATCGCAGACTTTGTATTTCGTGTTCAAGACCAATCACATTTTCCGTATTTTTACGGCTGGTATTTTGCTAATACGCACCGCATTATCGACGGCATTTTCATTCGGTTTTCAGGCCGTTTGCTAATACGGTGCGTTTTGCTAATTTGCTCTCTGCTAATAAAATCAGGTGTTATTAGCAAGCTGGACAGACTCCAAAGCCTTTTTGAGTAGTTCGGGATTGCTGGCAAGCAGGCTCGCAAGAGCTTCTGCATCGAGCGCGGGTGCGGCAGCAACGGGTGCTTCTTCTGCCTTGCCTTTGTAAAAGGATTGCTCCATCTCATCAGCAAGGCGACGGCGATCCTCATCAAGAATGTGCGCATAGCGCTTGGTCACCATATCGGGAGAGTTCCATCCGCCATCACCCTGTACCGCTTTCAGATCACCCTTGGAAAGCCGAAGCTTTACGCCCGTACTCGTATGCCGTAAGCTGTGAAACACGACATTATCGACATTGATCGTCGGGTCGTTCAGACCAATAAGGACTTCTTTGAACCGTTTGTTCAGATGCTCCGTCATAATCGGGCGGCCGTTGGCTTGGCAGATAATCAGGCCATAATCCATATAACCGTCGTCGCCAAGCTCCAGTTTCAGCTTCATTTGCATCTCTCTGAGCTTTTCGAGCTTCTTTGCAACGGTTTCAGGAATGTAGACGGTACGAATACTGCCTTCCGTTTTCGGCTGCTTTAAGACAATCACCGTCCGTGTGCCCGGATAGAGATTCGGAAAGCGGAAAAGGATGTCCATTTTGGGTAGCTTTTCAATCAGTTTCTTATCAACACGGTCAATCACACGGTCGATGTATAGCACCTGATCACTCCGGCTAAAGCGCTCCCACTGCGTTCCACCGACCTCGCCGCCGCGCATACAACAAGCAAACGCCAGTTGTATCGCACAGTGCATCACATATAAGTCGTAGATGTCGGTGCGGTCGGTAAAGTCCAATACTCTTTGCAGTTGTTCGGGAGTCAATGCATCCCGTTTAGCTTCCTTGTGCTCCGGCAGTGTCGCATCCAAAAACGGATTTTTTGCAATGTACTCCCATTTTTTCGCCTGATTGAAAGCACATCGCAGAACCTTGTGGATGTCATGAATGGTTGAGGGGCTGATATGCTCCCGCTTTGGTTTGCCCATATTGGTTGCCGGCTCTGCTTCGTTCAGCAGGAAATGATAAAAGTCATCGACGGTCTTGGTGCGGATGCTGCGAAGTTTTTTGTCGCCCCAATAGGGATGGACATAATTTTCGAGCAAGCCGACATTTCCGTCATAGGTTGATGCCACCCACTTTTTCTCACCGTATTTTTCGATGAACTCATACAAGAACTCGCTTACGGTAATATCATTGTGATCCACATGGGTGTTCTGTTCTTTCTCATATTCAATCGTTGCTTTGCGGGATTTGGCTGCCGAATAGCTCAGCCCCGATTCCCATACCTGATGACGATTTGAACCCTCGCCCTCATAATAAACGACAGAATATGTTTTACCTCTCTTTACGATTGAAGCCATATCAAATACCTCCGTTATCAGTGATATTGTCAAGCCACTCATCGAAAGAGAGTTTTGAAATTCTTATGGTTCTGCCGATACGGACGATTTTGAACTCTCCCGAATTGCACAGTTCATATGCTTTTCTGCGCCCGATATTCAGTATGGAGCGTATCTCATCGACAGAGTATGTCCGCTTTCCGACAGAGTGTTTCGGTACAATCTGTTCCAACCACATAACTCCTTTCTCACAAGCGACTCGATTGTACCTGCTTGTCCTGTAAGACAAGAAGATTATATCACCCGAAAGGCGGAGCGTCACTTGTGCAAATTCAGTTTTTCCCGATAAAACATCTGCTATTTGCGGACAATCTCATAATCCAGCCCTTTTCGGCTGTTGCAGTAGGTGCAGGTGTCTTTTGCCGTTTGGTGCGGGTCGATCCTGCGCAAATAATAAGCACCCGTGCCGTAGAAATTATCGGCGCAGGTGCTGCAAAGGCAGAGGATCAGTTTTTTCGGGACGCTTTCGATCAGGCCGATGCTGACCGCCAGCGCATGATTGATGCCGCAAATGTGCTTTTCGGACAGATGCCCGATGAAGTTGCCCAAGCGGCGCTTATCGACGGTGCGCAGTTGTTCCAGCAGGACGATGGAGGGCAGTTCCAAGCCGTCCTCGGCGTCGATGTAGTAGTGGGTGGGAAGTTTGGCTTTCACGCCGGTTTTGCTCGTAATGGAAGCGATAATGACCGTTGGGCTGTGTTTGTTCCCGACATTGTTCTGGATGATCACGACGGGGCGGTAGCCCTCCTGCTCAGAGCCGATGCCCCGGCCCAGATCGGCGTAATACATATCGCCGCGCAAATATGTGTGGTTCATTCTGTGATGACCTCCTTTGTGTATTTAGGCGTTTCCGCCTATGTAGAGGTCAAGCGGCAGAACAGAATTAAGGTCGGTGAGAGATAAAACATTCTCCGTTTCGTCTGACCCGTCCCGCCGCTTGACCGTAGTATTTTGAAGAAAATCCATTTGTCCTCGACACCCCGATTTTCTATTGGGAAGTCATCAAGCGGCCGATGGCTGTCGGCTCCACGGGGATTTCACCCTCACGAGGTTCTCTCGCAACCGCCCCCATTGCCTGCGACGGCTTCACGGTCGAAATGCCGCTTATCACGCTCGGACTGTGGCTGGACGGGAGTATCGTTAGCCCTATTGCCGGTCATCGCCGGGGCGGGAGCCACCCGCCCGTGTTAGCCAACTGTATATCGCTCCCCGCAATGCGGATCGTGGCGCAGCCGCTAATGTGGCTCATGCTTTCGCAATGGCAATAGGAATGTGCTTGATGAATGGGTATTCGGTTGTCAAAGATCACCCCTGCTTGCCAAAAAGGAAAACAGGCAGAGAGTTTTCGTACCTCTCCACCTGTTTCCTCACTTAAAGGCTATTTGTGTAGTCTGAACTCAAAAATTTTTGAAAAACTTTTTGAGCTTTTCCACGGCGATGTCTACGCTGAATTTCACTGCTCGTTTGGTGCAGCCCTCCATTCCTGCGATCTGCTCAAAGGTCAGACCTTGAAAGTAGTAGAGGATCAACCTCCGCTTTTGTATTTCGGGCAGTACGGAGATCGCCCTATGTAACTGCGCATCGTCGATCACATTCTGCATGATGTCCGCCAGTGTAACGGGCAGCTCATCCGGTTTCGGGTAGCCGAGGGAGAGGGTCAAAGAGCCTTGCGCGTCTGCGTCAATGAGCAACACCCGCTTGTTCTGCTGGGCAAGCCCGATGCCGAGGTTAGCGGTGGTCGTGGTTTTGCCCACGCCGCCCTTTTGGTTCGTCACCGCGATCACTTTGCAATTCGCCATATGGGTTTCCTCCTTTGCATAAATTTAGCCGCCTGCGGCGAAGCAGACGGCTATGTAGAGAAGCAAAACGACCGCTTGCTTTTACGGCAGGCGGTCGTTTTACGGTAGGACACAAGAGGACACACGGTTCACATTTTCAGTTGAACGCTTTTCCATCCCCAAATTATTCTGCTAATACTTTTGCAATACGGCACGAAAATTAGCAGGATATTGAGGGAAACGCACTGATTTTCAAAGGAACTCAAATCATCGAAAATCCTTGATATTCCAAGGCTTTTCGGACATTACAGGACACACAGGTACACGGTTAAAAACGAGATTTTTTGAACTCCTAAGCGCAAGGTAGTGAGTTCGAGTCTCGCCGGGGGTGCCAGAAAGTGCCGAAAACACTGTGTTTTCGGCACTTTTACTTTTTATTTCTCAATCATTTTTCTTGAGTGAGTTTTATTGTTTTTGGGGAACAAATCAAAATCGAACTTTTACCGTTCCCCGACCTAAATCTTGCTAATTACGATTAGCAGAAAATCGCCGTTTTGCTAATTGTCTGCTAATCAAATTGTTAGCAAAATTCTGCTAATTTGAGCAGGCGTATGTTACATCCATAGACTTTTTGAATTTTTGAAGAAAATATGTTATATTTTTTGTAATGTTTTGTGAGTTGCAACGGTGTACAAAGGGAACATAATAAAAAACTTAATAATGGACTGCCAATC
>ERZ824600.5606-NODE-5606-length-10132-cov-2.769078_pt1 | contig 10132 bp, 9 predicted proteins | sample MGYA00519933_ERZ824600 | MGnify/ENA primary metagenome ERZ824600 (study PRJEB31778, sample SAMEA3449178) | human gut metagenome | biome: human gut; feature: human-associated habitat; material: faeces | place: United Kingdom | collected 2010/2012 ... | reverse complement strand
CTCACGGAAAAACGGCACCATGCTCGAACCTTTTACGGGAACAGGAACAGAGGTGCTGCCGTCTTTAAGCATTGCGCAGACCGAATCAAGGTAGGCTTTTGTATCAAGCTCCATGTCAATCTCCTTCGCGTTTTCTCTTTGCGATTTGACTATACCGTGAAGAAAATGCTTTTCTGCAGATCGACGCGCCGGACGTGCGCAGTGCACGGCAATACGGCTGCAAAGCCGCAGAAAATAAGATCTTTGCAAGTATTATATCATCCTTGCGGGAATATTGTCAAGATTTTCGGCGCGGAGCACTCACATGTTGCGGTTTTTCCTTGCCTTACCGAGGCGCGACATCGCGCGGGTAAGCTCGATCTTCGTATGGTTATGCTCGAATATACTCTTCTGAACGCGAATGCGCTCAAGCGCCTCCTGCTTTTCTTTTGCAGCCTTTGCGCGCGCCTCGGCGGCTTCCTTTGCCGCCTTCTGCTTCTGCGCCGCCTCCTCTTCCATCTGCCTTTTCCGCGCGGCAAGCTCCTCCTGCGCCTTTTTGGCGCGCTCCTGCTGTTCCTTTTGTCTTTGCTTCAGAGCCGCCGCCTGCTCCTCTTTCTTTGCGCGGAACGCCTTGTACTCCTCATCGTAAAGGTTGGAAAGCAGGGAGGTCAGCTTGTCCTCCCCCTGTGCCTTTTTCGCCTGCTCTGCGGCGGTTCTGGCATAGGAGGACGGCACGCCGTTCGTGTTTCCCGCCAAGCTGTACAGGGTATCTTCGGCGGCATCCGCGCCGCTCCTGGAATAGCGCTTGACCGCCTCACGGTAGCGCTCGGTTCTTTCGGGATTGAAGCTGAACTCATCCCCCGTGTAATCGGGGTTCAGCTCCTCGGTCCCGCCGTCCTCGGTTCTGGCATATCCGTACTTGGCGCGGATCTGCCGTGCGCCGTTATCCGCCAGCGCCCTTTCCTCGTCGGTAATCGCGATCGTGCTGTCCACGGTGAACTGCATCAGTTTTTCCAGGTCGCGCCGGTCAGTGATCCGTTCCCAGTCATCCTTCGCCATCAGGTCGTACAGACCCGTAGTCTTTGCCCGCTTGAGAATTTCCTCGATCTTTGCTTTTGCCATACGCATCACCCTCCTTCGTTTTCTGTGTAGGTGAACTCTGCGGATTGCAGATACCACCCGCCCGTCGTATCAAGCTGCAGGCTGAAATTTCCGCAACGCCGCGCCTTTACGGGACAGTCGAGCACAAAGCTCCCCTTGCCCGTACAGCTTCCGAAGGAAACAGTCTCCCCGTCCGAATACACGATCTTTGCGCTCAGGGACGATACCGACTCAAGCAGGGTGACATGGAGCACGGCGTCCATCAGGGTCACGCCCGTCGCAGGCACGTCGGGGAACGGCGAGAACCGTACCGAGCCGACCAAGGCTGTCTCTTTGGTAAAGCCTGTCGGGGTCTGCGCGTCGTTGGGATAATACCAGAGACTGCCCTCGTCGGTCAGCATGTACAGACCGTTACAGTAGGCAAACGCAGTGGGTCTTTCACTGCCCTGCTCAAGCCATTCGCCGGTGTAGGTATCGTAGCAGTAAAGATGCTTGTTTTGCGCAGTATTCCAAAAGCCGACCCAATAGCTTCTGCCGTCCGAGCCTGCCGTCACATCGCGGAGATCCTCGGTATCGATGGGCGAATTCAGGCGCTTCGGCGCGCCGCCGCCCCATACCATGAAGCCGTTTCTCGACAGATAGTACAGATACTGCCCCACCACGCACAGGGAGTTTCCCGCGCCGCTCTTGACGCCGGGAAGGCTGGTCGCGACCACCTCGTAATTCGACGGTCTGGTACCCACAATGCGGTATGCGCCGGTCTCGGTGAAGAACACCGGACTGCCGTCATACGCACATCCTGCGGTGATCGGACCGGGAACCGAAAGACGAACCGCATACGAATCCGATGCCAGACCCTCATATGCATACCAGTTGTACGGGTCGCCCGCACGGGATGCGTAGATCATGTTACCCTGAGAGCACCAGAAGCGGTTGTTGCACGCAAACACGATATCCGGCTTCGGCGCCTTCCGCGATAATTGGACGAAATCCTCACGGTATCCGCCTTCAAGCTCAACGGTAAACGCGTTCTCGTCAAAATACAGGACCCTCTTATCCGCCGATTTGCCGCGCAGGATGTAGGTGCCGTTGTTTTCGGGAAGGACCGTACAGCCTGAGATCTCAATCACGTCGCCGACCTCAAAAAGCTCATCCTCGCCCAACACATCCAGCGCATTTGCCTTCGCCGGCTGACCGTTAAGATAGCCGTCCTGAAAAATGAAGGAGCCGCCCATCCCCCGCTCGATGGTCGTGAGTTCCTTTGTCTGCACATCGTAGCAGTATTTTTCCGGAAAAATGAGAACATAGCGGTCGTCGGCAACCATCATGCGGTTGTCCTTGTGGTAAAGCTCAAATTCCGACTCCCCGTCGTAGTAGAACGTATTGTCGCGAATCCAGCAGGGCTTGCGGAATGCCGTGAAGAACTGGCAGTTATCCATATTCTGCATCTGATAGCGGTAATTGCGCGATCCGATCTTCGGATAGCGGTCAAACGATACGTTTTTGGAAGCCGCAAGACTGTTTCCCTTTTGCGTCCAGGGCGGACGAATCCCGGAAAACTGCTGATACCGCACTTTTTTCACGGCGGCTGAGGACGCATTCGGAAATTTCACAGACTGCCACCTCCTTTCAGCCGTTTCAAAAGCTCATCAGCTAACTCGCTCAATCCGGCGTCGGTAAAATTGTCCGCATCCAGATGGTTCACGGAATACTGAAGATCGTTCCGCAGCTTTGCTAAGTACTGCAGGATCGATTCGGTATCCACTTCACCCTCGGTGAATGTCGGAAGCTCCATGTGAACTATCATACAAAACCTCCTTTCTCGGTTTGCGGTGACATTATACCGCTTCATACCCTACACGTAAAATGAGGAAAATGAAAAAATAACCACTGCGGATACTGCCTCTGTCGTCAGTCGGTCTGTGTCGCGAAATGTGAATAAGACGTGAATGCTGTAACAATTTGAATTTTGCATTGACTAAACCCCGAAAATCGGCTATAATAGAGCGTGTAAGACAACGCGGGAAAACGGCATAAGATACGTTTTTATGAATTTGAGAAAACTCGGACAAAGGAGGGTCAACCCCTTGAAGATCACCATTGTATGCGATGTGTTGGGTGAAGAAAATAACGGAACCTCGGTCGCCGCAATGAACCTGATCCGTTATCTCACGGAAAAGGGACACGAATTGACCGTGGTATGCCCCGATGAAGACAGGCGGAGTCAGCCGCAGTATGCCGTCGTGCCGCAGATGCATTTCGGTCCGTTCGATTCCTACGTCAAAAAGGTAGGCGTCTCAATCGCAAAGCCGAACAAAGAAATTTTAGAGCGTGCCGTCTGCGGCGCGGACGTGTTGCACCTTGTCACGCCATTTTTCTTGGCGGGACATGCGCTCGAGATCGCAAGGCGGGAGGGCATACCGATCACAGCTTCCTTCCACTGTCAGGCAGAAAATATCTCAAGCCACCTGTTCCTTCTGAACAGCAAACGGGTGAACCGCAGTATTTATCACATTTTATATCGCCGCATTTACGCAAAGTGCGACGCAATCCATTTCCCCACGCAGTTTATCTGCGATGTATTTGAATCGACGGTGGGCGTCACCACCAATCATTACGTCATCTCCAACGCCGTCAACGCGCGCTTTGTGTCACAGCCGACGCAAAAGCCGCAGGAGCTGCGCGATAAATTCGTCATTCTTTTCACGGGCAGATACTGCCGTGAAAAATCCCACACCGTACTCATCGACGGCGTTGCGCTCAGCCGCCACGAAAAGGACATCGCCCTGATCTTTGCGGGGACAGGTCCGCTGGGGGACGATCTGCGCCGCCACGCGAAAAAGCTCACGAATATGCCCGTTTTTCGGTTTTTCTCCCGCGAAGAAATGCTCCGTGTCTTAAACTACGCGGATCTGTACGTCCACCCTGCGGAAATAGAAATCGAAGCCATTGCATGTCTGGAAGCGATCGCGTGCGGACTGGTTCCGGTCATCAGCGATTCGCCGCGCAGTGCGACGGGCGCGTTCGCCTTGGACGAGCGCAATCTGTTCCGCTGTAATGACCCTTTGTCCTTGGCGGAGCGCATCGACTATTGGATCGAGCATCCCGACGCGCGCGAGCAATGCAGACAGGCGTATTTAGGATACGCCGCCAAATTCGACCAGAACGCCTGCATGGTGCAAATGGAGCAGATGCTCATTGACACGGCGATGCGCCGTGCCCCTGCCGTATCCGAGGATTCCGCATCGAAAGCATGATCATGAAGAAAAAGATATTTTATTATAAAGATGAACTGAACGACGATTTCGCCCCGACGCGCGACCTGCTCAGCGGGTACACCACACCGAGCGATTTTCAGTATCTGCCCGCAAACTATGCGTATCGGGTGCTTTCGTCCGCCCTGTACCGATGCGCCACGCCCATCGCCTCCCTGTGGTGCAGACTGTACCACGGCGTTGTGATCCATAACCGACGGGCTGTGTTTTCGGTGCCGTCCGGATTTTTCCTGTACGGCAACCACACCCAAAGCGTGTGCGATGCCTTTCTCCCCACATTGATTTCCTTCCCGCGCCGCAGTCGCATCGTCACCTCGCCCAACTCCGTTGCCACGGGACTGCTCCGAACCCTTGTCCCCATGCTCGGCGGGCTTCCCCTGCCGTCCGATATCCGCGGCGCACGGAGATTTCTCAATGCGATGCAGACCTGTGTGGAGCACGGGGAAAGCGTCACCATTTATCCGGAGGCGCATGTTTGGCCTTACTATAACAAGATCCGACCCTTCCCCGCCGATTCCTTTTCCTACCCCGCACGCATGAAGGTACCCGTGATCGCCTTTGTGGTGACCTACCGCCGCCCGCCGCTTTTGCAGGATGCCCGTCCGCTCATCAGCGTTACCCTTTCCGATCCGATCCTGCCAAAAAACTACACGAACGCGCGTGAACTGCGAGATCGGGTGTACAGCTTCATGCAAACGACGGCGGAAGAGAAAAAGAGCGTCGCGCGGTACGATTACGAAAAGACCGAGTAATGCCGAACCGACAAGCCAAAGGACGTGAAATATCGAATGAACCGCACATCCCTGCTTATCTCTGCCTGTCTTTTGGGCGAGGCATGCCGCTACGACGGCAAGTCCAAGCCCCTCCCCGCCGATATCCTGACCGCGCTCCGACGGAAATACCGCCTGATACCGGTGTGCCCCGAGCGGGACGGCGGTCTGCCCACGCCCCGTCCTCCGTGCGAACGGCGCGGCGATTCGGTGATCACGCGTGACGGCGCGGACTGTACCGAGGCATATGCCGCAGGCGCACGGATCGCCCTGCAAACGGCGGAGGACAACCGATGCGGACTGGCTCTGCTCAAGGAGAGAAGCCCGTCCTGCGGCGCGGGAGAGATCCACGACGGCGGCTTTGCGGGAAGTCTGATCCGCGGAAACGGCGTCACGGCGGAGCTTCTGACCGAGCACGGCATTCGGGTGTACGGGGAAAGCCGAGTCGGGTGTCTTGTACACCTATCCGAAAAAAGTGATCCCGAGTCTTGACGCTTTTCTCCGACCGTGCTATAATGTCGAATCTGCGGCGGTCACATATCGACCCGTCCCCGCATATTCTGAAAACGATACATTCGAGCGAAGGACACCTGTCCCCCGTCCTTCGGGAAAGGAAGCACCGATAGGTGCCGTACATACGACCATGAAAATTGCAGTTATTTCCGGAGGATTCAGTCCCGAGCGCGACGTTTCTCTGTCGTCGGGCGCCCTCATTGCCAATGCGCTGGTGCGCGGCGGTCACGCCGTCGCCTTTGCCGACCTGTTCTTCGGCTTGGAGCTTCCCGACGATCCGGACACCCTCTTCCGCACCACCGCAGACTATTCCTATACCATTCCGAACACCGAGCCTGACCTCGATGCCGTTCGCCGTCAGCGCAAAAACGGCGATCCCCGCTCCCAGATCGGAGAAGGGATCATTCCGCTGTGCCTCCGCGCCGATTTGGTCTTTTTGGCACTGCACGGCGCATCGGGAGAAAACGGTCAGTTTCAGGCACTGCTCGATCTGTACGGCGTCCGCTACACCGGCTCGGGATATGCAGGCGCGCTCCTTGCCATGGATAAGGACCTTTCCAAATGCATGATCCGTCAAAGCGGCGTGCTCGTCCCGGACGGCATCACCTTAGCCACGGACGAACTGGGCGACCTTTCCGCCTGTGCCGGGAGGATCTGCCGCAACGTCGGCTTCCCCTGCGTCATCAAGCCTGCGTCCTGCGGTTCGTCCATCGGCGTTTCCATGGTAGACCGTCCCGAAGAGCTGACGGCGGCACTGGAAGCCGCTTCCCGCTATCACTGCGCGGTTCTGGCGGAGCGGAGGATTTTCGGCAGAGAGTTTTCGGTGGGCGTCCTCAACGGCAAAGCCCTTCCCCCCATCGAGATCATCCCGCTGGCGGGCTTCTACGACTATAAAAACAAGTATCAGAGCGGCATGACAAAGGAGATCTGCCCCGCCGACCTGACACCCGAGCAAACGCGCGAAATGGGAAAGCAGGCACTGGCGGTGCACCGTGCGCTCCGCTTGGGAAGCTATTCCCGCGTGGACTTCCTCATGGAGAACGAAACCGGAAAAATGTACGCACTGGAAGCCAACACCCTGCCCGGCATGACCCCCTCCAGCCTGTTGCCGCAGGAGGCGGCGGCAGACGGCATAGATTACGATACCCTGTGCCGCACCATTGCAGAGCTTGCCCTGACAGCCGAAAACTGACACGGCACCAAAAGAATATTCCGAGCATCCATCCGCCGCAGAACCTCCTGCGGCGGTCTTATTTATACTGTAACTAAACCGTAGATTCAAAAATTATTGAACCGATTGTACCACAAATCCCTTTTCTTCTCCGAAATATGCTGTGTATAATAGAATGAAAAGAAGGAAAACGGAGGTGCCGAAACATGAAATTATCCCTTCCCGCAAATATCAGCCGACTGCGAAAAGAGTGCGGCATGACCCGGGAGCAATTGGCGAAAGCACCGGGCGTCACCTTTGCCTCGGTCTCGAAACGGGAGCGCGGCGCGGCGACACCCGAACTGCCCCTCTTGGGTGCTACAGCAAATGATCGATACGGTGTCGGGCACGTCTCTATCCGCGATAGCATTACGATGTTCCGCAGTTTTCAGAAAGACGAGGTCGACCGCGCCATCGAGCTGTCGGGATTGTCCGCACTGATCGCGGAGCGCGGCGAGGCGTATCTCTGCGGCGAAAACGGCAACGGACTGTCCGGCGGCGAAAAGCAACGCATTTCCATTGCCCGCAGTCTGCTCAAAAAAACGCAGGTGCTCTTGGCGAACGAAGCCACGGCGGCACCGGACGCCGAGACCGCACATCAGGTGGCGGCGCCATCCTCGATCCGGACGGGATCACAAGCATCGTCGTCACCCATTCGCTCGAGGAAGCGCTTCTGCGGCGGTATGACGGCATCGTGACTCTCAAGGACGGCTGTATCGTCGAAATGGTAAGCTTTGACGAGCTGATCGCGCAAAGGGGATACTTCTATTCCCTGTTCACGGTCTCACAATAACGCGTTCCGCCCTCCCCGTGCGGACATATCACGTAATTTTTATTTGTGCCGAGATGTATTCTCGGCACTTTTTACGATAAGCTCCTGTTAAAATTGTACAAAAGAACCATAAAAATTTGCAGAATACCCCTTGAAATGACCTCGGGTGTATGTTATAATGCCTTGTAATTTCACAATACACTCTGCTACGAGAGGACAACTGCATATCTTATGAAACCGATCTCCGCAAAATTTAACGCACAGCAATGGTGTAATCTTGCCAAATTCGACGAGGGAAAGCATTCCCTGCTTATCACCGACGTCGCCGCTCATGATTTTTACGGCGGGCAGTGCCCCAACGATCTCGGCGGGCATGAGTTGAACACCTTCAGCGTCGGCTACCATACCGACGATTCCCTGCCGTCCTACACCGATCCTCTGTTTTTGCAGTGCTTTGAAAACGCACTATTGGACTATACCTATCACACCGTGTTCTTCGATTTGCCCGATCGGAGAGGCGAACCGGAAAATTACCGCCTCGGCATTGAAAAAATGCTCGATTTGCTTGCCGTGTATCAGCCGCAGGCGCACCTGATCTGGGTGGATTCCACCATGGAATCTCCCGTGGGACGCGAGCTGTGCGAGGCGCGGGACGGCTCTTATGCCAACATGATCGGCAAACGCCGCGAGGATCTGGAGGTGCTTGCCGCAGAGATCGCAAAGCTCCCTCTGGCAAACCGTGCCGTGGGCGAGCACGCATTGGCGCCCGCAACGCTTTCCGCCTATCGCGAGGCTATGTACTGGTGCATCTATGATATGGATGATTACACCGAGGACGATTTGCGTCGGCGCATTCTGCTCATCGGCGATTCCATCTGCTTCGGCTATTACCGCCCCTCGCGGAAGCTGTTGCACGATGATTACATCGTAGATACATACGCCATGTCCTTTGCACCCGCCGATCCTGCAGTGTTCCGCAATCTGCTTCCCATCCTGCGCGCGCATCACTATGATGCCATCCACATCAATCTCGGCATGCATCAGTGCGATATTGATGCGGCGGAGGGCGGCTATGAAAACGCGATTCGTTCCGTGCTCGGCGCCATCCGCGCGGAATGCCCCGATACCGCGATCTGCTTTGCGACCACGACCACCATTATGAAGAGCGACGATCTGACCCAATTCTCGGACGAGACCTTCGGCTGGGTGACCGACCGCAACCATGCCGCAAAACGGGTATGCGCGGAATTCTCTATGCCCATGGATGATCTCTTCACCCTATGCTTTGAGAAAAAGCCCGAAAAGGCAGATACGCATCACTTCAAGGATTCCACACTGCTTGCCGAGCAGGTGGCTGATTCCGTTCGGTCCCTCTTTGCGTAAACGCAGGACGGATAAAAATAAATTTACACCATTTCAGGAGAAAAAACATGAAAATCAAACGCACCCTGTGTCTGCTTCTCGGCATCGTCATGCTGAGCGGCGCCCTGGCATCGTGCGGCGAGAAGCCCGCACAGAACACGCCGGACGATACCACCACGGCAGACGCCGCCCAAACGACCCCGCAGGAAAGCGAGACCACCCAACCCGACAACAACACCCCCACGCCCGTCAAGGACAAATACATCCCCGACTACACCGTGTCCCAGTCGTGGAAGTATTCCCCCGGCATGGATGACGGCTCCCATGTACTGTTGGTCTCCACCATTAAGTCCAAGAGCTTCTTTGACAATGCGTTCGCCTCCTATCCGCTCAACGACTTCTGGTCGGGCGACGACACACACAAAAAGGCAATTCCGTCCACCAACGATCCCGCATTTCTGACCCGCTTCCGGGGCTGTCTGTACGACTACTCCTATCACTGCATCGTCATCAACTATCCGAACGTGAACTACGAGGAACGCGTGGATTATCTGGACGGTCTGCGTCAGATGCTCGAAATGTGCAAGACCATGCAGCCCACCGCAAAGGTCGTGTATGTCAACACCAACATGGAAAACGAGGAGACCGATTCCAAGGCTCTGCTTGAGGAATACGGCTACGAATACTGGCATATGTACCGCGGCAAGCTCAAGGACTTCAAATCGCAGTTCAACAAGCTGTACTCCAGCTTCCCGTGCGAGCCGCGCACCGAGGAGCAGATGCCAGAAGGCTCCATTCCTCAGGATATGCTTTCCACCGTCAAAGAGGGTATGTACTGGGAGATCACCGAGCTGTTCCAGCCCGATAAGACCGAAACCGATTTGCCCCGCGTGCTTCTCATCGGCGACTCCATCACCTACGGCTACCGCAAGGATGTGCGCGCGCGCATGGACGGCAAGGCACTGGTGGACGTTTACGCCATTTCCTACGCCATTGCCGACCCTGCCCTGCTCCGCAACCTCAAGCCCATTCTGGAGCGCTACGATTACGACTGCATCCATATCAACGTTGCATTCCATAACTGCCCGCTTGACCGCGCAGAGGGCAAGTACGGCGAATACCTCACCGAGCTTCTGACTGCCATTCAGGA
>ERZ824600.5603-NODE-5603-length-10135-cov-3.456151_pt1 | contig 10135 bp, 10 predicted proteins | sample MGYA00519933_ERZ824600 | MGnify/ENA primary metagenome ERZ824600 (study PRJEB31778, sample SAMEA3449178) | human gut metagenome | biome: human gut; feature: human-associated habitat; material: faeces | place: United Kingdom | collected 2010/2012 ... | reverse complement strand
ATTTGGGCATGACTTTTTCTCCTTTATTTTACACTTCGTGACACTTTATATACTGCAAAAAACAGATTCCCGCTGGCTTCTATTTCATCCACCGCTTTATATGTAAGATGCTCTGTATCTTCCTGTCCTAATAAATTCAAAATATTTTTCTTTCCTTTTGTTATAATGTATACATTCTTTTTTAATAAAAATCCTGTTCCTAAATTAGAAATTCCATCTTTCGCAAGCTTTTCTTCATATAATGGAGAATATGCTGTCCAGCTTCCCGACATATACCAGTTTCCCTGATGAAGATCATCTTTTACACCAGAAGACTTGCCAAAGCTTTGTGTATCTAAAATATAATAATTTTCTTTATGTTTTCCGCAGTAGGCCGCAATTTCTGCTTTTTGTCCACTGCCTGCCTCTCTTCCAGCCTGTATTCCCTGTATCGCTTGTATTCTATCACTTCCATTTACTCCCATATGTAAAATAACTGCCAGTAAAATACATTGAATAACAACAGAAATACGGATAAATGAAGTATCTTTCCAAAAAGAAAGCAAATGACATACAATCATAAATCCAACGCTCAGCATCAATAACCGAATACTTTCTTCTACTCTTTGCTGATCCGCTGTATAAATAACATTCATCATCTTTTCATCCGTTACAGCAATTAGTTCTTCATAAGTATATCCAAGAATTTCCAACATTTTATTATTGATGGTATACAGTGGATAACCTTCTTCCAGATATCCACCCATAATACCTCCCGGAAGTGCATTTGTCACAAGTTCCGTAAGTTTTTCTTCGGATTCCTTCGACAATGTTCCTACTACACTTTTTCCGTAATAAAGCGGAAAGAATGCACCTTTTTCCTGATCGTGTTCTGGGGTAGACATATGCAGACTTGCAATTTTCCATTCATTGCCATCTTTTACACAGGTAGAAGTAAGTCGGGAATGTATTTCCGTAATTTCATTTTCTGCCTTTAATCTGATGTTAAAAACAGCTAACTGTGTACATATACTACCCCCTCCCGAAAAATTTTGCATATAATCACAAATCTCATATTCTAATGCATTTGGAAGCTCCTCAAATTCACTTAACAACAATTCACGAAGCTCTCCTTTATTCCTTGAAATTTCTTGTTCTCCAGTTCCCACCGAAACAACATCTTCTGTAAGAACTGCCAGTGTAGCTTCAAGATTCCGTTCCGTCAAATAATGTTGAAAAAATTTTTCTAATAATTTTCTCATGCTGTCTCCTTTTAAAACCATTTTTTCTTTTTGATTCAGACACATTTGGTTATCCGCAACCGGTTCTGCCCATCACGATAAATATATTGCATATCATCCATGTTTTTCTTAACCATAAAGATACCTAACCCACCGATTTTTTCTATTTAGGAAACTCCTACCAGATAAAACCCCACTTGTTTTTTATTCTGATTAGAAATTTTTGGGGATATATATTAGTACTTTAGTATACAATAAGACAGTAAATTTGTTAATATTTCTTCATTAATTGACTTGTTTGCATTGTAAATCACTTGTTTTTTATTCCTTACTCTACTATAATCATTTTTGAATATATGTCTAAAAGCAAAGGAGAGCTGCCATGACAGCAAACGATTTAATATATAAATCCATCCACATTATCACCGAATACTACAATAACAATCTCCAACCCTATTTTGACAGTATAAGCGAAGATGTGTTGTGGATTGGTCCTGCTGAGAGACAGGAAATACGTGGACGTGAACAAGTTATTTCCACATTCTCAGCAGAGGTACACGGACTAAGCTTCACAATGGGATCGATACGTGCAATCTGTATTTCTCCCAGCAAAACCGCACATGAGATTATCCTGCAATATGAAATCTATACCCATTATCCTGATGGAAATACAGATTTACACAATCAAAGGATTCACTACTCCTGGTACAAAAAAAAGGTACGCACAGAAAGCGGTTCTGATTTCCGCTGGGAGATTGCTGTTCTTCACATCAGTAACGCATGGCCATACGACAGCAGAGACACCATTTATCCGATACACTATCAAAGTTTAGGCTTGCCGGTACAGTTGGTTGAAAAGTCGGAGCGTTACATGACTGTCACAGCGAATGACATGAGTGTGCACCGCATTCCAATAAACCGTCTGCTATATATTGAAACAATAAAAAGAACTGCAAAGCTTCGTATTCACACAAGCACGGATACAATTATTGTAAATGGCACACTCCAGGACTTTGAAAAAACATACTCTGATTTCCTGCTTCGCATTCATGCAGGTTTTCTCATCAATCCTGAATGTGTCAGCAAAATTGAACGATTCACCGTTACCATGTCAAACGGTGCGAAGCTTCCTGTTCCCGAAAAAAAATATACCACCATCAAACGCCTGATACTCACAAACTTACAATCCAACTGAGGATTCAAATCTCTTTTTGTAATTTCTGACTGTTAAACAAATAAGTACCCTGCTTGTATACACCTGCGGTGTGGGATATATAACTACATAAGACAACTTCGCTGAAGCTTGTTTTATCGTATGCTGGCAAAGAAAGAAGCAGACACATGGAACATTTTCCACATATCTGTTTCTTTCATTGCGTGTATTCAGTTTTATATGATTGTTGCTATAAATGGGATACAAACACCACAATTTTTGTAGCTACATAACTTTTATTGTGTTTGGCTTGTTTACTATGGCTACGATTTTTTCATCTAATGCAGCCTTTTTCGGATAATGGTATTAGATATTATCTATTTCATAGCATGCATGGAGTATTTTTTACTTCTTACAGCACCACATTACCATCTGACTATATGAATTGCTCCATAAACTCTGCTGGTGTCATAATCTCCGGTCTTTCCACATCAATATCATAAAAGTCCTTGTCTCCTATCACAAGAACATCAACATCCTCCATGATTGCTGTGTATAGCACAGGATAATCCTCATCTACTTCACCACACTATAAAGTTATACTTAAGTATGTACAATAAATATTAAATAAGAATGTACAAATGTTATGATATGTGAGTTGCAAGGAGGAACTCATAATGATACTAAAGCATCAAATCATAACAGATATAAGAATAGAAAGTGTCAATGACCTGTACAAGTTAAAACCATTTTTGGAGGATGGCACATTGAAGATTAATAAAAGTCAAATAGCTAGAGAATTGTAGGTAGATAGGTGGACTGTTGATAAATATATAAATGGATATGCAAAGCCAGAAACAAGAAACTGTGATGACTGTATTACACCTTTTTATGACATTATTACAGAGTTATTATCAGATAAAAATCAGCAGGTATTCTACTACAGAAAAGTATTATGGCAATATCTGGTTGATAATCATGGCTTTACAGGTGTTTATTGTAATTTCTGTCATTATCTCAGAAAATATCCTGAATTCGATTCATATTTCAGAAAAAGCAGACCATCAAATACCAATAAGGTTACTGTCAGATATGAAACTCCTATGGGTAAACAGGCTCAGCTTGATTGGAAAGAATCTATTCCGTTTATTCTTTCTTCAGGTGAAATTATAGAAGTGAATATTTTTGTCCTGTTGCTTTCATATTCAAGATTCAGAGTATACAGGGTTTCACTTTCTAAAACACAGGATATACTCTTTTCGTTTCTTGATGATGCATTTGAAACACTTGGTGGTATTCCGGATGAAATAGTTACAGATAACATGAAGACTGTTATGGATGAAGCCAGAACAGAATATTATGCCGGTAAAGTTAATAACAAATTCCAGCAGTTCGCTGATGATTATGGTTTTAAAGTCCAGCCTTGTATTGCCGGACATCCGCATACTAAAGCCAAAGTTGAGGCACCTATGAAAATACTGGATGAAATAAGAGCTTATAATGGAAAATTGAATTACATTGAATTAGTGACAAGAATAAATAATCGTGTCAATACACAGGTAAACCAGGGAACAGGAAGGATTCCGCTGATGTATTATAACAAAGAAAAGGCTTTCTTAAACAGCCTGCCCGCTGATAACATAAGAAAGCCTTACCAAATCACCACAAATACGGTAAAAGTCAATCATTCAAGCATGTTTAATTACAAAAGCTGTCAATACTCTGTACCACCAGAGTACATTGATAAGATTGTCTCATTACAAGTATATGATGGTTATATACATGTGTATTGTAACACAGAATTCATAACCATTCATCAGTTAAGTTCAAAAAAATTGAATTATATTTCTGAGCATTATGCCGCAATTGCAAGAAAATCGCATATTTTCAGGGATGAGCATATAATGGACAGGGCAAAAGAAAATCTAGAAATTATAGGAAAGGTTTATGATTATGAGTAATAGTACATACAATCAGCTGACTGCTAATCTGGAGCTGCTGAAATTAACCCAGATGAAACTACATCTTGATGAAATAAGGGATTTTGTAACAACAAACGGATTATCGTTTACGGAAGGTTTATTAAAACTGAGCAGTTATGAAGTTGATTTCAAAGAACAGAATGCCTCCAAATCTATGATAAAGGCTGCAGCATTTCCTTTTGTAAAAGAACTAAAGGATTATGATTTTGAATTTCAACCAAGTGTAAACGAACAGGAAATGATGGAACTTGCTCATTGGTTGCAGCATAAGGCTCATACCATTGGATATCCACCACAATATATTCCCAACCGTACTCCTTCAGATGCTCAGCCATAAATTCAGCGTTCCGTCGTACGATATCTTCTGTAACAGCCGCTCCATAACAATCCCAGCTGTTCCACCCCATAGGTGCGGTTTTCATCTTCATCTGTTTTATACCCTCTCGATATCCTGTTAATTCTGTCCGTAATATGCATTTGCACCATGCTTACGGAAATAATGCTTATCCTGTAATTCCTGCGGGGCAGGTGCTACCTGCGGATGAATCAGCTCGGTTCGATATGCCATCTTGGCAACCTCTTCAAGAACCACCGCATTGTGGACGGCCTCCTTTGCATCCTTGCCCCAGGAAAAAGGACCATGATTCTTGCACAACACTGCAGGAACTGCCATTACATCCTTCTTCATGCGTTTAAATTCCGAAACAATCAGGTGTCCGGTATTTTCTTCGTAAGCAGAGTTAATCTCTTCCTTCGTCAGACATCTCACACAGGGGATTTCTCCGTAGAAATAATCCGCATGAGTCGTACCATAACAGGGAATACTTCTTCCGGTCTGTGCCCAGCTCGTTGCATAGGAAGAATGGGTATGTACAATTCCACCTATTTCCGGAAACGCCTTATACAGCTCCAGATGGGTCGGTGTATCGGAGGATGGCTTATACCTTCCTTCCACACGGTTTCCTTCAAGATCCATAACCACCATATCTTCCGGCTTCATAATTTCATAATCCACACCACTTGGCTTAATCACAAAATATCCGGTTTCACGGTCAATAGCACTCACATTACCCCAGGTAAATGTTACCAGACCATATTTCGGAAGAAGCATATTTGCTTCGTATACCTTCTGTTTTAATTCTTCTAACATGACATAACCTTCCTTCCAAATATTTATCTCTTACTTTAAGATGTTTATCTTATAGTTATTCTTAAATCTTTATCAACATTTACATGTTTTTAAAATATGTCTACAGTGCCTCAACAGCAGCCTTCTCAGCCGTGAGATTCTTCATATACTTCTCCATGAACTTCTCAAAGCCCTCGACATCCTCTGCCATAGGATCCATCTTAACACCCTTGTTTCCGGCAAAAATCTCCTCATTCAAGAACTCGCCAAGGCTCTGGCCGTCCTTCTTCTTAGCAAGGAATGCAGCCAGAACAGCAATACCCCAGGCACCGCCCTCACCGGCTGTTTCCATAACCGATACCGGTGCATTCATAGCTGCTGCCGCAATTCTCTGTCCGACACCTTTTGTTTTGAAATAGCCGCCATGTCCAAATAACTGGTCTACCTGGACACCCTCTTCCTTCAGCATCAGATCCATACCGGATTTTAAAGCTGCAAGTGCAGAATACAGATGCATTCTCATGGTATTCGCCAGTGTAAACTTACTCTCGGCATCACGTACAAACAACGGTGCACCGGCATCAAAACCGGTAACCGGCTCTCCGGAAAAGTAATTATAGGAAATCATTCCGCCACAGTCCGGATCACCCTTTAATGCAACACTGTAAAGCTTTGTAAACAGATCATTCATATCAAAGGTTAAACCATACATTTCACCGAATTCCCTGAACAGATTCACCCACGCATTGATATCTGAAGTACAATTATTACAGTGTACCATACCAACCAGTGCACCATCCGGCGTAGTTACAAGGTCGATCTGCGGATATACCTTGGAAAGCTCCTTTTCCAGAACTACCATGGCAAATATGGAGGTTCCTGCAGAGATATTACCGGTTCGTTTCGCAACGCTGTTCGTTGCGACCATACCGGTTCCTGCATCACCCTCCGGGGGACAGAGCGGAATGCCTGCCTGCAGATCCCCACTCGGATCAAGAAGGGAAGCTCCTTCTTCGGTCAGCACACCTGCTTCCTCTCCTGCTGCTAACACCCTCGGAAGAATATCACGGAGATTCCAACGATAATTCTGATCCGCAACCAGCTTATCAAACTTTTGAATCATCGCCTGATCATAATCCCCGGTGTGAATGTCAATCGGGAACATTCCCGATGCATCACCGACTCCAAGTACCTTTCTTCCGGTCAGTCTACAATGAACATAGCCTGCCAGTGTTGTAAAGAAATCCACATAGGGAACATGCTCTTCCCCGTTCAGGATTGCCTGATAAAGATGTGCAATGCTCCATCTCTGCGGAATGTTATAGTTAAATTCTGCAGTAAGCTTTGAAGCTGCTTCCTCTGTAATCGTATTTCTCCAGGTACGGAACGGAACCAGAATGGTATCATTCTCATCAAACGCCAGATAACCATGCATCATCGCAGAGAATCCGATGGCATCTAAGTGCTTTAAGGTAACACCGTACTCCTTCTTCACATTCTCCTTAAGATCCTTGTAACAATCCTGTAAGCCATCCCAAATATCGTTCAGAGAATAGGTCCAGACACCATCTTCATAACGGTTTTCCCAGCTGTGTCCACCGGATGCCAATACATTTCCTGACTTATCCACCAGAACGGCTTTAATTCTGGTAGACCCAAACTCAATACCTAAGTAACCCTTTCCCTCAATAATTAATTGTGCTGCGTCCATTGTAATACCTCCTTGTAATTTTGACACAAATGCCTGCTTCGCAGTCGCTTGTTTTTCTTAGTGCTTACTTATAGAATACCTCGCCAAGCATCAGGTCACGTTTAAAGTAACGGATCTTTGTGTCCTTATCAATGTAGACCGCTTCAATACCCATGGCTGCGGCCCAGTCACCCATCTGTTCTGCCGTAAGATCATAGGTGAATGCCGTATGATGCACTCCTCCTGCAAGAATCCACGCTTCCGCACCGGTATACATATCCGGCTTTGGAGTCCAGAAGTTCGTTGCAACCGGAAGCTTGGGCATCGGTTTCTCTACTTTCTTACATTCTACATCATTTATGATCAAACGGAAACGGTTTCCTAAATCAATTAATGAGGTTGCAATACCCGGGCCTTCCTTGGAGGTAAATACCAGTCTTGCCGGATCCTCACGGTCACCCATGCTTAATGGATTGCACTTAATGCTGATCGGTCCCTCTGCAATACTTGGACAGATTTCCAGCATATGTGCCTCCAGAATTCTTTCCTTACCCTTAACCAGATTATATGTATAATCCTCCAACATGGAGGTTCCCTTCGGATTCTTTAAATCTCCGGTCATGATCTTCATCAGACGCACCATGGCAGCAACCTTCCAGTCACCTTCTGCACCAAATCCATAGCCCTTTTCCATCAGACGCTGGATCGCAAGTCCCGGAAGCTGCTTCAAGGCACCAAGATCTCCGAAATGAGTCACGATGGCCTGATGGTTCTTTTCCTCTAAGAAACGTTCAAAGCCGATTTCAATCTGTGCCTGCACCGCTACATGCTTACGGAATTCCTTCTCGTCTCTGCCTTCCAGTAAAATCTCATAACTATCATAATACTCTTCTACCAGAGTATTTACATCTGCTTCAGACACCGCATCTACAGACTGGGCAATCTCATTAACCGGATAAGCATCTACTTCCCAACCGAACTTAATCTGTGCTTCTACCTTATCACCTTCGGTAACAGCAACGTTACGCATATTGTCTGCAACACGCATCACACGGATATGGCTGCTTTCTACAATGCCCACTGCGGTACGCATTCAGGATGCAATCTTTTCTGCTATCGACCATTCCCTTGGAAAGCAAGACAACCGTCTCGACGTGCGGTGAAAGTCACTTCTTATACTAAATAGCGAAACTATTTCCTTTTGCGAAAAGGTTTATACCCCACTTAGGGGGATAGTGTTTACCCCATTGTTATCAGTTACCATCTATACTGCTTTCTATGGAAATGTAACCCATGTACGCCAATATCCTCACAAATCGCTGATAATATTTTTAGAATCTCCTCTCGTGTAGAATCGAACCACATTTCCAAGTCTCTGTCATAAAAACAATACATTATCTCGCCTTCGCCATATGTAGAATATGCACCTGCCTCCTTTGCAATCCTTAATCGTTTTCTTAATGCAACTAACATATCACAAATTGTATCAAGTTTCTCTCTCCACTCTGGATTTACAACAGCTGACTTTCCTTCTGACTTCTTTAGGATACTTCCATCCCTTGTCCTAAGAACACCTGTATTCAATGCAATAATAGTATCCTCAATAGCCTTATCAAAATCCTCTATTCGTCCTTCTTGGCATATTCTATCATGAAATGCTGGTCTATCAAAACATTGTATAAAGAACTTTATTAATTCTTTATCTCCATCCGTTTTACTTACCACGGTTTCCTCCAAATCCAGAACTGCCATCTGATCCGAAAGTTCTTTCCATTTCTTCAGTTTGTCAATCGTATACCTTTTTACGTCTGAATCTATTAACTTTGAGCAAGACTGACATAACCATATTCCGTTTTCAGAAGACTTTCTTTCCTGGACAGTCATATTTTCATCGTATCTTGGACCGCCTTTAGAAGCAGCCGTAATATGGGATGCAACTCCTATATTTATAATGTCCGTTTTTTCCGCCCCTGCTCCACGTGTGGCTTTTCTACAATTTGGATTGCTACATTTCCATCCAACTCTATTTGCCAACAAATCCTTTGTAGCTTGTGAAAAATCATCTCTCATATATTTCTACCTTTAAATTCATTTTTCAAATCTTTTATTTATAATCTGCCAAATCATACTTATATCAAACGTGCTATCCTTTTCCATGCAATCACTTATTAATTCCTGTATTTCTTTAGAATTATTGGAATTATCATATGCTCGCAGCCTCCATTTTTGCCGATTTTCTTTTTCTTCTTCGCCTTCAAAGCTGTTTGCGACTTCCAAATAAATCATACTTTCAATTTCTTTTGGTAGCTTAAGCCTACTATTTTTATATCGTTTTTTACAATAAGCATTCACAACCTTCTCACATTCTTCTAATTCCCAAGCCACATTAAGATCAATATGTGCCCCCATTACATATATAATCAATCCATATATTGAGCATTTTTCTAATAACGACTTATTTTTTTCAAAAACGGTATTAAACTGAGTTTTTGTTTCATCCTCTACATTTCCAACCTTCCTCACATATAAGCAACATAGTGTAAATGCAGCTAATCTATTTTCCTCTTTCATTTCTCCCAAATGTGATAAATACATTCTTATTAAGTCATCCATCTTAGGAATTTTATTCTGATAATGAACAAATGTCTCGACAAACCCCTCTACTCTAGCTTTCGCACCTTCTCCTTTACTATTATCCATCTTCCATATCCAATAACAAGGAGCCGCTTCAAGTTCAACACATCCTGGTATTGCACCTCGCCAATCAAATGCTTCAAAACCAGTTTTTTGAAGTGAAAACGTAAAATCATAGATCACCTCACGCACTACTCGCAATAAGCCACTATATGTAAAGTACACATTATGTTGAAATTCAAATACATCAGCATTTTTTGAAAATTCACTCATCCTCAAATGCTTCATCAACGGCTTTAACATATGTGCATACTTAGAACGAATATT
>ERZ824600.5602-NODE-5602-length-10138-cov-5.957056_pt1 | contig 10138 bp, 7 predicted proteins | sample MGYA00519933_ERZ824600 | MGnify/ENA primary metagenome ERZ824600 (study PRJEB31778, sample SAMEA3449178) | human gut metagenome | biome: human gut; feature: human-associated habitat; material: faeces | place: United Kingdom | collected 2010/2012 ... | reverse complement strand
GTAAACAAGCAAAGCGCGACATTTCCGCTTCGCGAAAAGTCGGGTTCCTCTTCCCCGCCTCCCCTACTCTCCTTGGCTTGCGCCGCTTCTATGGATTTGCACGAAAACTTTTGCACTTTCCGGCTACTCACAATCCTAATAATTTTATTTTTATGAAGTTCTTTTGGTTCTTTTCTTTTAAGAAAAGAACATTTCAAGAAAGTAGGGCAGAAATATCAGAAATAGCTTACCTTGATGCGCTTGCCCATTTTTTTAAGGCAGGCGGAAAGCTCCTCAACAAGATTCATTTTGATATTGAAATTGATCGGAAGATCCGGATTCTGGTGCGCAGGGTTTATGGCTCTGCCGACGTAGAAGTTGATATCCGTCGCTTCTTCAAAAAGCAGCCGACATATAAGCGACGCGCCGTCATGTCCAAAGCTCCATTTTTCATAAAGCTTGTTCTCGCCTATCGCGTCGCGCGCATACTCAACCACCTTGTTGACCGTTATAACGCCCTCGGTCACAAGATCGACACCCTCGATCTCCGCTATCGGCGGCACGTCGCTTCTCACAAAGTTGAGACTTGGCTTGAGCGGCTTGCCCAGATACTTCGCGGCAATGGTCGACGTCGTACCGCCGCAGATTATGTGCTTGCCCTCCTTTGAGAAGAACAGCGCCATCATGCGGTTGGCATCGTCACGGTTGGATGGCGGTCCGAACAAAAGATTCATCGGCACACGCTTGCGTATCTTTATGACACACGCCGTCGCGTCGTCGCCCGGCTTGCTGTCGTAAAGCTTGTTGACCTCATCAAGAAGTATGGTGGCAAGCGTCTTTGCGGTATATCCCGCCGCCGAAACGGCTTCCATGAAACCTATGATATCCTCGCGTTTCCAGCCGAAATTGTATGCAAGTCCGATTCCGGCGTGCGGGCATCCGTCGCTCATTGCGATAAAGATATCCTCCTCGCAGAGCTTGACGACCGACTTGTATATCTTCTTTCCGCCGATATTCATTTCGGTCTTGGGATAATCGTAATTCTTGCCGTCGCGCAGAAGTATTACCTGCGGATTGTCATACTGTATAAGCTCCATCTCGGAATTGTTCACAAGGTGCATTATGGTAAAGGTCGAATATGCCACACCCCTGACCGAGCAGATAGGAAGCGTCTGCGCTATCGTCTCAACGCAGTCCTCAAGCGTCAGCCCCTCTGCCATCATGGTTGAGATTATCTTGCTCGTCAGCGTTGAAAGAATGCTTGCTTTGACTCCGCTTCCGAGCCCGTCGGCAAGCACGACGACGGTCGAGTTTTCGCCCTCCTCAACCACGTCAACATGGTCGCCGCAGAGCTGCTCTCCGATATGGTTTATGCTTTTGTAGCCGATATCGGCGCAAAGATCATTCATCTGTTATACTCTCCTTGAGCTTGGTCAGTGCTATCTTGGTTTCGGCGGCAGTCTCTCCGAGAAGCGAGGCAATCTCCTGGACTATTCTCATCTGCTTGTCGACAACCTTATCGGCAATTTCGACAGTCTGATGGCTGATGTCCTCTTTCTTCTTTCTTTCAAGCTCCTCGTCGGTGACATCGCGCATTATACATACAAGCAAATGGTAGGTCGCGTCATATACGACGGTCTGCTCGATATATTTCTGGTATTCCGCCAGATATACGCGCTTGTCTCTTATACTGCGCTTGGTCTCAAGCACGGTAAGAAAAATTCCGGGGTCAAGTATGCGTATTACCTGGTCGCCCAGCACGTCGGAGGCGGCGCGGATGTTCATTATCTTGCGCGCGGCAGCATTTATCTGCTGTACCTCAAGGGATTCGTTCAGGACTATAAGCCCGTTGGGCGTGTTGTTCACTATACAGTCGGAAAAGCTCTCGGCTTTGTCTTTAAGGAAAGGCAGGCACATGGATATCTCCGCCTTGCCGTTGTAGATAGCTATTGCCTTTTCGCGGCAGGTATTGTAGCCGCACGAACCGCAGTTGAGCTCATCCTCGGGCTTGGTCTTGCCCATTTTCTTCAGGATCTCCTTGATCTCGGTCTCGGACGGTACGGCTGCGCGAAGTTCAATAGGTTCAAACACCTTATGTACATCACTGTCGGCGGGCATAGCCACGTCGAAATCCTTTTTGCCTGCATAATCGGCGATAGCCTTATAATCAAGCACGGGTGAGCGGTGGTATTTTTCCATAACGGGACCGCTTATGCAGCTGCCGAAGCAGGCTGACATTTCGATAAAGCATTTATGAATCTTACCGCTTTCGATGTCGCGAAGCGCCGCGATGCAGTTTTCAACGCCGTCGATTGCCATATATGTATAGCCCGGTGCGTCCTGTGCCATGGTTTTAAGAATACCGCCTGTCGTCGGGAAGAATCTCGCGCGGCTTTCCTCGGTATTATCCATTTCGGGTTCAAGCACGATATGTTCGGCGTCGAACCATGCGGTAAGCTCCTCGTAGGTCAGCACGGCGTCGACAATACCTGCGTAATGCTCGGCTTCGTCCTTTTTTGCGACGCACGGACCTATAAAGACGGTCTTTGCGTTTGGATAGCGTTTTTTGATATCCATGCAATGAGCCTGCATAGGCGACATAACGTCGGCAAGAAACGGAAGTTCAGAGGGGAAATATTTCTGTATAAGGAGGTTTACCGAGTGGCAACAGGAGCTTATGACTATATCTCTGTCGCCTTCGGCAAGCATTTTTTCGTATTCGGTCTTGACTATTGTTGCACCGACAGCGGTCTCCTCGGCGTCTGCGAAGCCGAGCTTTTTGAGTGCGCGTTTCATGCCTTCGATTCCGATGCCGGAATAGTTTGCTATGAACGACGGTGCAAGGCTGACGTACACCGGATTGCCGGACTGTATAAGTACCTTGACCTTTTCGGTATCGTCGACTATCTGCTTGGCATTCTGTGGGCAGACGACAAAGCACTGTCCGCAAAGGATACATTCATTGCCGATTATATGCGCCTGGTTGCCTGAGAATCTGATGGATTTTACCGGGCAATGGCGGATACATTTATAGCAGTTCTTACAGTTTGATTTTTTCAAAGTAAGGCAAGCCATTTTTCAATTATCCTCCGTTGGATTTTTGTTGCTTAGGTTATTTATTAAATTTATTAATGGGTAAAAATTGGGATATGTTTGGGAATTTTTCTTGTGGGGACAAATTGCTGAAGTTTGAAGTTTTCGCTGTTCTCTCTCGTTTTCGCGCGGAGCCTGCGAAGCGCTCTAATTAAGGGTGGCGGGTGGGTTAAGATATCGGATTTTGCAGTCGGAAAGGACGAGCGGGTGAGGTTTAAAATCTTTCTATCCCTTGATTTAGTTTAATATTTTAGCTTTTTTATTGTCCGGGGGGGAGAACCCATAACTCATGCGCCGTAAAGGGTTCTCCCCCTCCGCGCCCCCCTTCTCCTCTTTCGGCTACGGCGAAAAGTTGTAGCTTTTGGAGAACACGGGCGTTAAATACCGATAGGCGTTAGTGCTGTTCGATTTATTTATTAAAAAAATTGGTTAGCGAAAAGTTTTAGCTTAAGCAAACAGCCACAAAATTCAGTGCGAACATCATTAGTGCCACTGTCTATTTGTTTGTGGGAAGTCCTTGCTTGCGGGGCGTCGAAAACGCTGCGGCGTAGCGCCGACCCCTACTCTCCTTGGCTGGGCTCCGCTTCAAAATCCAATACACTTAAAGTCAGAGCCAATCAAGCAAAACTCCCCACAAACATAATTTCCCCCATCCAAACCCCAAAACGGCGACCGGACAAACAAAGTCCGACCGCCGTTCTGCTATTGAAATAATATAATTTTGAAATTTTATCCGCCAAATCACTCGGCTTTCCACGAAATGATCGAATAAATGCCGTTTTTCTCGGGCGTCGCCTTGCCGCGCAGCGTGTCGCCGACGCGCTTCAAGATTATTCCCTCGTTTTCCGCGTTGAACTCCATTCTGAAGACCTTGCCGTCCTCGGCGGTTATATAAACATACGTCGTGCCGGAAAGCGCAAGATATTTCATATCCGCGATCTTTATTTCAAAATCCTCGGCGTTTTTGTCGCCGTCGCTGTCGTCTATGTCGGGATCATTTACGGCTATGCCGTTCTGACGCAGGGTCTTGATATAAGCCGACATCGCCTCGGACTGCGTTTCGCCCGTCGCGACCATGTTATACTGCTGGACATTGACGAGCGCGTAAAGCTTTACAAGCCCGTTGGCATCCTTGAGCACCATAATGTACGACGGCTGACCGCTGACATTAACAAGTGACGGGAAGGAGGCGATATACCCCTTTTCCTGAACCTCGCCCTCGGCGGCGCCCATCGCGGAATGCTCCTCGGCGCCGATAACGGGATAGAATTTATACTCGCCCGTCCGCGCATTGCTCAGAATAAAGCCGATGTTGGAGGAATCCGCCGTTATCGAAGTAACGCCGGTGAAGTACCAGACGTCATCGTCTCTCATAATGTAGCCGAAGTCGTCGGTCGTCTGCTTGCAGCCCTTGTTGCCTATGATGCTGTTGAAAAATCCGCCGGAATAGAGGCCCTTCCAATCGTATTTCCGGCAGGCGAGGTTGCCTTCATAAACTATATCGACCCAGCTCGGTATCTCACCGACCGAAAGAAGGCTGTGCGAGCCGTCAACGGGGTTGAACATGATGACCTCCGAGACGTCCATAGCGCCGAAAAGTCCCGCCTTGGGCTTCATGCAGGAGACGATATAGAACGCCTTGCCGTCCTCGTCGACCTCAAAGCTGATATTACCGAATATTTTTGTGGGGTACGCGAATCTGAGCGCGCGGCGAAGGTCCTCAGAAAAATACGCGCTTTCGGTGTATTTTATTCCGTTCTCAAGCTCAACGTAGTCGGCGTAGTTGTCGATAGCGTCGACCATGACATAGCCGGGAACGCCCGTGTCGCGGTTGCCGATCCACTTGAAAAAGCCGTCATATTCAAGCGAGGCAACCTTTTTAGGCTTGCCGTTATAGTTTATTTGTGTGTAGCTTTCGCTGACGACGAACTGTGAGACGACGTTTGCGAGTGCGCCGAGCTTGCGGTCGCCGAGCTTTTTAGCCGATTCTGTATCCATAAGGGCGATGTCGGTCACCTTGCTTACCTCGGGCATATCCTTGGCAAAGTCGCTTTCGCCGACCTCGATCACGCCCGCGAAATTGCCCGCCTGAAATATCGGCGCGGAGATAATAAGGCAAAGGATAAATAATACTACGGCGCCGATAATGATTCCGGTATAGATCTTTGCGGCAAGAGTTTGTGCGCCGGTCTTTTCGGCGGTATTTTTTTTATTTGAGCGGATATAGATATTGATGTTTTTCTGTATTTTCTTTTTGACCTTTTTGTCCGAAAGGAAGGAGAGGTCAAGCACGCCGAAAGCAAGTCCGGCACCGGATAGGATAATTATTGCGAATATCCAGAAGCCTGCGGAGAAGATGCTTATAGGGGGGAGGATGAAGTAATAGAGGACGAGTGTCACGGCTATGCAGAAAATTGATTTCAGAGTAATTTCGACGATTTTAACGCCTTTGTTGTCTTCCATTTTTTGTTTAGCTCCTTTGTATGTATTGGGGGTGGTTTTAATTCTTTTTTGGGGTATGAATGGCGTAAATAAAGGTTAATTTTTTTGTTATCCCTTGGTTTAGATTAGTTTTTTTACTTTTTTATGACCGGGAGAAGGAACCGCGCTCAGGCTGCCGCAAAATTTGGCAAACGATGTTTGCCAAATTGGTTCCTCCCCCCGCGCCCCCGCCGATCTTTCCCGCAGGGAATTTCCCATAGGGAAAGTCGTTATTTGGCGCGTTCACGCGGCAAATATTTCCTCCGTTTGGCTTTTTATATGGATCAAAAAATGGGATAGAGAAAAGTTTTAGCTTCAGCGAACAGCCGTATAATTCAGTGCAAACCATTGGTTGCTGGTCTATTTGTTTGCGGGAAGTCCGTGCTTGCGGGGCGTCAAAAACGCTGCGGCGTCGTGCCGCCCCCTACAAAGCTGCATGAAGCTTTCGCAGAGACTTTTAAAAAAGCTTCCGGCTACACACAGACTGAAAAATTTATTTTTATTAAAGTTTTCGCCCAGCCTTTTTCAAACAGCTTGCGGCTACTCGCAAGCTAAATACATTGTTTTTATGAAAGTTCTTTGCCTACTTTCTTTCAAGAAAGTAGGGCGGAAATTATTTGAGGAAAGAAACTCCGATATCCGAGGTGGCGGGACCCGAAAGCCGCTTGCCGTCAATATCAAAGCGCGAGCCGTGGCAGGGACAGTCCCAGCTCTTTTCTTCGGCGTTGAACACAAGCCTGCAACCGAGATGCGGACATTTGACCGTCACAACGTGCAGCTTCCCAGCCTCGTCGCGATACGCCCCGACCGTGTAGCCCTTAAGCCGGACAACACCGCCCTCGCCCGGCTTCAGCTCCTCAGGCGTCTTTGAAATCCCTATCGGGAAGGTAAGCTGCTGCTTTGCAAGCCCCGAGACCGAATGCCCCATCTCGCCGAAAAGCCTGCCGATCGCTCCTTTCCCCGGCGCGCGATCGGGAGCATATATCCTTTCCGCGACACGGAGCGTCTTCCACGCAGGAAGCTTTTCCTCCTCATTGCTGCACTCCCCGACGCGACCGGAATCACGACAGATAAGATCGCATAGAATATCAGCCGCCACCATGGAATTTGTCATACCCCATTTGCCAAAGCCCGTCGCGGCATACCATCCGTCCGCAGTCTTTCCGCCGCCAAAAAATCTGCCGATGTACGGAAGCCCGTCGACGGTCATTATATCCTGCGCCGACCACCTGTAGGCTACCCTGAAGCCACCGCATTTTTCACCGTCGCGACATTCGCAGGCATATTTCTCGCCGAACAAAGCCTTGGCACGACGCAGAAGCTGCTCATACCGCCCTATCGGCTCGCCGCGTTTGTCCTTACCCGGCGCGGTGCCCGTCCGATGCCCCTCGCCGCCTATCAGCATAATATTGCTTCCGGCGCCGTCTCTTGCAGTCCGGAATGAAAGCGAGCCGCGGTCGATACCTTTGTACATTCCTTTGAAATCGTCGGCACCGACGGCTTCGCCCCCGATACCTATGACATATGAGCGGCTCTGGTGCATACGCGCAAAATACAGTCCCGGGAAATTCATAAACGGAAAATGACAGGCGAAGACAACGCTGCCCGCTATAACGCCTACCCTCACCCCGTCGCCGTTTATCGCTTTGACCATGTTTTTACCGTCACTCATACGGTCTATGTCGATAGCTCTCGTCCGCTCATATATTCTGAGCTTCCCTGCGCCGCGAACGCCCTCCGAAAGATATTTCAAAAGCTTTCTCGGATTGAATTTTGCCTGATCTTCAAATTTCAGTGCCGCCGAGATTCTGATCGGCAATTCGGTATCCGAGGTCAGTGCGGCTTTTATTCCGAAGCGCACTGCTAGATCATATTCCCGCTCGAGAACATGCTCGTTAGTTATCGTATACAGATAAGCGGGAGCGTACTCAAAATCGCAGAGCGCCTCGTCGCCGTATTCGGACGCCAGCTGCTCGCAGAGCGCTTTGTATTCCTCTATTGCAAGCCCGTTACGGTATGCGTAAACAGTTGCGACCTTTTCGTCGAAGTTGTCCGCAAGCTTTCCGAGCATAGCTCCGTGCTGGGCTGTTATTTTTGCGGTCGTACCCATGGTTTGCCCGCACCCGATGCGGTCCGCTTCGATTACTGCCACGTCCGCGCCGCGCGCGGCAAGCCTGTATGCCGTGAGCATTCCGCAAAGTCCCGCGCCTATGATTGCCACGTCGGCTGTCACAGTACCGCGGAGCATATCGTGCGTTTTTATCTGCACGTCCGACCAAACGGTTTTTCGCTCACCCGCAATCTCTTTATTTTTCATAAAATTGATCTGCTTCATATGTTGACCTCTTTCTTTGACCGATCCTCCCGTTTTAAGCTTTTAAGCTCTTCGGACTTTTAAAGGATTGGTTTTTGCTCTTTTTTCTATTTTCGGTAGGTGCCGCTGTGTTTATTCCGCGGCGGACGAATGTTTTTATCGGTTTTGTGCTTTTAATTTTTAAAAGGCAGTTTATTGCTTGATTTTCGCGCTTGTTTGTGATATAATTCATGTTGGGTAATAATAATATACTTGTGAGGTAAAAATATATGGAGTGGCTGTTCGGAATTTTCTTTGTATTCTTCATTGCGACGTTTGCTTTTGTATTCTACAATATAATTTCAACTACGGTAAAACAAAAACGCATCAATGCGGCATCGCCGACGCTGACGGTCGACGCAAGGGCTATCTCAAAGCGCGTCAATGTCAGGGGCGAGCATTCATATACCAGCTACTATATAACCTTTGAATTTGAAAGCGGTGACCGGCTCGAATTGCACGTTCCCGCAGAAAGCTACGGATACATCATCGAGGGCGACCGCGGACGTCTGACCTTCAAGGGCAACGAGTTTGTTTCGTTCGACAGAGCAATAAACAGCTAATGCCTCCGACGCCTATCTGTCTTGCTTAACCTTACGAAAAATGAAAGGATAAAAACACACTATGGCTAAATACAGACGCGATCGTATAAACGATGCGATACTTAAAGAAATGGCGACGATACTGCGCGACGTCAAGGATCCCCGAGTGAGCGGCGCATTTATAAGCGTTACCGCGGTGGACGCAACGCCCGATCTGAAATTTGCAAAAATATACTATTCGGTCCTTTCGGGCGACAAAAAAGAAGTAGCCAAGGGGCTCAGGTCCTCGCAGGGCTTTATACGCAGCCGCCTTGCGTCGACGCTCAATCTGCGGATTACGCCCGAGCTGACCTTCTGCGAGGACAAGTCCATCGAACACGGCGCTCACATAGCGTCGATACTCTCGCACATCGAATTCAGTGATGAAAATGATGATAATGCCGTAAATACCGATGACGGCAAGGGTGGAAAAGATGAGTGATCCCATAAAGCCGAATACAACGGCGGAGTACGGAGTTGATCCGACGCGGTTTCCCGCCATGACCTTTGACGAGGTATATGAAAAAGTCGTTCACGAATATTCCGGGCATGACGTATTGATACTTTCGCACATAAACCCGGACGGAGACACGCTTGGAAGCTCGTTTGCCCTGCGGGAGCTTATTTTTGCCGCAGGCGGACGCGCTTATGTATGCTGTGCCGATGAGATACCGCGGTATCTGCGTTTTCTGTCGTTTCCGCAGGAAAGTACTCTGCCCGAAAGCATACCGGAAGATTTTGCGTGCGACCGCGTAATCTCGGTTGATGCGGCGTCTCCGTCGCGGCTCGGAGGACTTTGGGATAATTACGGCGGCGAAAGCGGCAGGATCGACATGATGATCGACCACCACGGCAAGGGTACGCCGTTTGCGCCGCACTATATTGAGGAGCACTCTGCGGCGACCGGAGAGATAATATATGCGATATATGAGCGCTTCTGCCAAAAGCACACGGTAAGCGAGGAAGCAACGCGCAGGATACTCAATTGTCTTTACACCGCGATAAGCTCGGACACGGGCTGTTTCAAATATTCCAATGTCACGCCGAGGACGCATATAATTGCGTCAAAGCTTGTCGGGACGGGGATAGATTTTGCCGAGATCAACCGTCTTTTATTTGACGTGATGTCACCCGACCGTCTGCGGCTCCAGCGCGCGGTCTTAAACAATATTCAGACCTATTTCGGCGGCAAGGCAGCCTTTGCGGTGTTTCCGATCGAAATGATACACAGGATTGCCGTTCCGTATGACGAATACTCGCACGCGATAGACATTGTGCGCTCAATCGAGGGGGTTTCGGTTGCGGTTGTAATACGTCAGCCGAGTGATGAAAACGTATTTCACGTTTCGATGCGGTCGATGGGATCGGTTGATGTTGCCGAGGTATGTGCCGCCTTCGGCGGTGGCGGGCACGCGCGTGCGGCGGGTATAACCTTTGCCTGCGGCAGCATTGAGGAAGCACAGCGGTTGCTTTTGGAGAAAATAGGGGAATTTATTTCCTGAAAATCGGATAGGAAGAGTTTTTAATTTCGGAAAGAAGTCGCGAGGTTCTAAATTAAAGGATTTTTTGAAGCGGAGCCAAGCCAAGGAGAGTTGGGGAGGCGGGGAAGAGGAACCCGACTTTTTGCGAAGCAAAAATGTCGCGCTTTGCT